>Ga0207705_10000155_pt1 | contig 73779 bp, 66 predicted proteins | sample KBSC13metaG_FD_184314 | JGI IMG/M metagenome (GOLD analysis project Ga0207705, IMG submission 184314) | Corn rhizosphere microbial communities from Kellogg Biological Station, Michigan, USA - KBS C1-3 metaG (SPAdes) (version 2) | ecosystem: Host-associated > Plants > Roots > Rhizosphere > Soil ... | reverse complement strand
CGGTGTGGCACACACCCGTCGCCATGATCTCAACCAGAACCTCACCCGCCTTCGGGCCTTCCAGATCAAGCTCCACGATCTCCAGCGGCTGCTTGGGGGCAAAGGCAACGGCGGCACGCGTCTTCATGCTGGCTCTCTCTTCCAGATGGGTTGGGCCCGGATGAACCGGCGCCTGTTGCAGCGGCGTCTATTACGATGGCCCCTGCAGGACAACCATCCTCTGTTCCGGTGCGACCATCGCGGCCGTCGCAGGAGGCCGTCCCGCCGCCCCGGCTGCTCCGCCGCATGAAGATCGCCCCCGGACAAGCCCGCTGCAGGATCCTTATGCTTTCATTATGGCGCCGATGCGAAGTTCACATGGAATGCTGATGCACCAGGGGCGCACATGGATCCAGGCAATCGTGCCATGGAGTGCCTCGGATGCGTGGCGCATTACGTCGGCTGCAGGATGGTCAACGCTGGTGGGCAGCTGAGTTCGCCTTCCGGCTGGTCGCGCTGTTGATGTTCGGGCTGGTCTTCTGTTGCTTCCGCCTGCTTGAGTATTCCTTGACGAGGACGCCTTCCCATCAGCCGACGATGGCCGAGTTTGCGCTCGGCACGGTGGGGGTGGTCCTCGGATCCACCGGTCTTGCCTTCCTGCTCGTGGGGCCGGGCCTGCTGCGCCTCGTCCCCTATCCCCGCCGACGGCTGTTCTGATGGAGATGCCGATGATTCCCGATCTGACCTGGCTCGCCATTCTTGGCGGCCTGTTCCTGACTACGCTGGCCCTCGTGCGGCTGTGCGACGCAGCCTGAGGAGAACACTGGTGAACGTTTCCCTTGTACTTGCCGGTCTGACCGCGCTTGGGCTGCTTGGCTATCTCGTGACCGTGCTGTTGTGGCCCGAACGGTTCTGAGGGGGGGGCGCGCCATGACCACCGCAGGTTGGACCCTGATCCTCGTCTTCGTCGCCCTGACCGTTGCCCTGGCCAAGCCGGCGGGCCTTTGGCTCCACGCGCTCTACCGGGGAGAGGTCATGCCGCTTGGCAGGTTGATCGGCCCCGTCGAGCGCAGTTTCTACCGGCTGGCGGGGATCGACCCAGCCAAGGAGCAGGGCTGGCGCCGCTATGCGCTGCACCTGCTGATGTTCCAGCTGGTCACGACGCTGTTCACCTATGCCCTGCTGCGTTGGCAAGCCCTGCTGCCGCTCAACCCGCGCGGCCTTGCCGCGGTCGGCCCCGATGGAGCGATGAACACGGCGGTGGCCTTCGTCACGAACACCAACTGGCAGTGGTATTCGGGCGAGGCGGTCATGAGCAATCTCAGCCAGATGCTGGCGCTCACGCTGCACAATTTCCTCTCGGCGGCGACCGGCATTGCGGCCGCCTTTGCCCTGCTGCGCGGCTTTGCCCGTACCGAATGCCGGACCCTGGGCAATTTCTGGGCAGACCTGACACGCGTCACACTGTACCTGCTGCTGCCAGCCTGCATCGTCTATGCGCTGTTCCTGGTCGCCTGCGGCGTGCCCCAGACCTTTGCCTCGACGTTCGACCTTACCACCCTGGAAGGCGCGCGACAGACGCTGGTTCTCGGCCCGGTCGCCTCGCAGGAGGCGATCAAGATGCTGGGCACCAACGGCGGTGGCTTCTTCAACGCCAATTCCGCCCACCCGTTCGAAAACCCGACCGGTCTCGTCGACTTCGTCCAGATGCTCTCGATCTTCGTACTCGGCTCTGGCCTCACCTGGTGCTTCGGCAAGGCGGTGAGCAACACGCGACAGGGCTGGGCACTGCTGGCCGCGATGATGATGCTGTTCACTGCCGGTGCCGGCATCGCATACTGGGCAGAAGCGGCCGGTAATCCGGTACTGCACCACATCGGAGTCGTCGGCGGCAACATGGAGGGCAAGGAGGTGCGCTTCGGCGTTGCCGCCAGCGCCCTGTTCGCCAGCGTGACGACAGCGGCCTCGTGCGGGGCAGTCAACGCCATGCACGACAGCTTCACCGCCCTTGGCGGCCTCGTCCCGTTGTTCAACATCCAACTGGGCGAGATCGTGATCGGCGGCGTTGGCTCGGGACTCTACGGGTTTCTGCTGTTCGCGCTGCTCGCCGTCTTCGTGGCCGGGCTGATGGTGGGCCGAACGCCCGAATATGTCGGCAAGAAAATCGAGGGACGCGAGGTCAAGCTGGCAGTCCTGGCCATCACCGTCCTGCCGCTGTGCATCCTGGGGCTGACCGCGCTGGCCGCTATCCTGCCCGACGGCCTGGCCGGCACGCTCAACAAGGGGCCGCATGGCTTCTCGGAGATCCTCTACGCCTTCTCCTCCGGCACCGGCAACAACGGCTCGGCCTTCGCGGGCCTGTCGGCAGGCACTCCGTTCTACAACGGCCTCCTGGCGGTTGCGATGTGGATCGGGCGGTTTTTCGTGATCGTCCCGGTGCTCGCCATCGCCGGCAGCCTCGCCGCCAAGAAGCACACGCCCCCGAGCGCCGGGTCCTTCCCGACCACCGGGCCGCTGTGGGTCGGCCTCCTCGTCGGGATCATCCTGATCGTTGGCGGGCTAACCTTCCTTCCCAGCCTCGCGCTTGGCCCCATCGCCGATCATCTTGCGATGATCTCCGGCCAGCTGTTCTGAACGGGTTCCCTCCCATGGCCTCTGCAACCTCGATCTTTTCCGCCAAGCTGGTCGGCCCCGCCATCGGCGATGCCTTCCGCAAGCTCCACCCGCGCGAGCTGGTCCGCAACCCGGTGCTGTTCACCACGGCCGTTGTCGCCCTGCTGCTGACGGTGCTGCTTGCCCTCGGGGGAGACAACCTCCCGCTGTCCTTCCAGCTCCAGCTGATCGTCTGGCTCTGGCTGACCGTACTGTTCGGCACCTTTTCTGAGGCGCTGGCAGAGGGCCGCGGGCGTGCCCAGGCAGCCTCTCTGCGCGCCACGAAGCAGGATCTAGTCGCGCGACTGCCCGATGGCCGGTCGGTGCCCGCCTCCACCCTGCAGAAGGGTGACCTCGTCATCGTCGGCACAAACGACCTGATCCCCGCGGACGGCGAAGTGGTGGAGGGAGTAGCCTCGGTGAACGAGGCTGCGATCACCGGGGAAAGTGCGCCGGTGATCCGCGAGGCGGGCGGCGATCGCTCGGCTGTTACGGCCGGCACCCGGGTCATTTCCGACAGCGTCACGGTGCGCGTCACGCAGGAACCGGGCAAGGGCTTCCTGGATCGGATGATAGCACTGGTCGAGGGAGCCGAACGCCAGAAGACCCCGAACGAGATCGCGCTGACCATCCTGCTCGTGGGTCTGACCATCATCTTCCTGACTGCCGTCTCCACGATCCCTGCATTCGCGCACTTTGCCGGGGGCGCAATTCCGGTGGCCGTGCTGGCCGCTCTCCTCATCACACTCATTCCGACGACCATCGCCGCCCTGCTTTCGGCCATCGGGATCGCCGGGATGGACCGGCTGGTGCGCTTCAACGTGCTGGCAAAGTCCGGCCGCGCGGTAGAGGCGGCGGGCGACGTGGACGTGCTGCTGCTCGACAAGACGGGCACAATCACCGTGGGTGACCGGCAGGCCTGCCTGTTCCAGCCGCTCTCCGGCGTGACGGCCGGGGTCCTGGCGGAGTCTGCACATCTCGCCAGCCTTGCCGATGAGACACCGGAGGGGCGATCCATTGCCGCCCTTGCCCGTGGCAGCCATGCCGTTGCCGCGAGCGAGCTTCCCGGTGGGGCGGAGATCATCCCCTTCACCGCGCAGACGCGGCTGTCGGGCGTGCGCGTCGGCGGATCGCTCGTCCAGAAAGGGGCGGTCGACGCCGTCCTGCGGGCCAATCCGGAACAGGCGCAAAGCCCGGCCGCAGCCGAACTGCGCAAGATCACCGAGGAGATCGCCCGTTCCGGCCAGACCCCGCTCGCCGTGGCGCGCAACGGTCAGCTGCTGGGTGCCGTGGCACTCAAGGACGTGATCAAGGCCGGCGTTCGTGAGCGCTTCGGCGAACTGCGCCGCATGGGCATCCGCACCGTCATGATCACCGGCGACAATCCCCTTACCGCAGCCGCAATCGCCGCCGAAGCGGGGGTTGACGATTTCCTTGCGGAAGCGACGCCTGAGGACAAGCTGGCGCTGATCCGGCGCGAACAGCAGGGCGGACGGCTGGTTGCCATGTGCGGCGACGGCACGAACGACGCCCCCGCCCTTGCCCAGGCCGATGTGGGCGTGGCGATGAACACCGGCACCCAAGCCGCACGGGAAGCCGGCAACATGGTCGACCTCGACAGTGACCCGACGAAGCTGATCGAGATCGTGGGGCTCGGCAAGCAGTTGCTGATGACCCGCGGTGCGCTCACCACCTTCTCCGTCGCGAACGATGTTGCGAAGTATTTCGCGATCATTCCCGCCATGTTCCTGGCGCTCTACCCGGGGCTCGGCGTGCTCAACGTCATGCACCTGTCGAGCCCTCGCAGCGCGATCCTTTCGGCGATCGTGTTCAACGCACTGATCATCCCGGCGCTCGTTCCGCTGGCGTTGAAAGGGGTGACCTACAAGCCAATGGGCGCCGCCCCCCTGCTCGCCCGAAATCTTGCGGTCTACGGGCTTGGCGGCCTCATCGCCCCGTTTGCCGGGATCAAGCTGATCGACCTCGCGGTCAGCGCGCTCAACCTCGCCTGAGGAGCAGACCAAATGCTGCAAGACCTGATCTCCGCCGTGCGTCCGTCCCTTGTGCTGACCGCCCTGTTCGCCCTCCTGCTGGGCATTGCCTACCCGGCCGCCATCGTCGGCATCGCCCAGGCGGCATTCCCCGAACAGGCCAACGGCAGTCTGGTCCGGGCTGACGGCCACGTGGTCGGCTCAAGCCTGATCGGCCAGGCCTTCACCGGCCCGCAGTGGTTCCACCCCCGCCCCTCCGCGGCCGGGAAGGGCTACGACGCCACGGCCTCATCGGGGTCGAACCTCGGCCCGACCAGCCGCGACCTTGCCAACCGGGTGAAGGGCGATGTCGCGGCGGCCGGCGGCAGCGCCGACAAGCCGGTCCCGGCCGATCTTGTCACCACCTCCGGCTCGGGCCTTGATCCCGATCTGAGCCCGGCGTCCGCCCTGTGGCAAGTGGACCGGGTCGCGGCAGCGCGCCATCTCGATCCGGCGGCACTGCGCGCACTGGTTGCGGCGCAGGTGCAGGATCCGCTGCTCGGGGTCATTGGAGAGCCACACGTCAACGTCCTGGAGCTGAATCTCGCGCTCGACAAATTGGCGAAGGGAGGCGCACCTTCAAAACGGTGAACGAGCCTTCCAACCCTCGCCGGCCCGATCCGGATGCCCTGCTCCGCGCCGCCCGAGCCGAGGAGCGCGGCCGCCTCAAGGTTTTCCTCGGGGCGGCTCCGGGTGTTGGCAAGACCTACGAGATGCTGAGCGAGGCAGCTGAGCGCAAACAGGCTGGAACCGACGTTGTCGTCGGCGTGGTGGAGACCCACGGCCGCCGCGAGACCGAGGCGCGGCTGGCCGGTTTCGAGGTTCTTCCCCGCAAGGAGGTTGCCTGGCAGGGGCACACGCTGACCGACATGGACATTGACGCGGTGCTGGCGCGCCGGCCTGGCCTCGTTCTGGTCGACGAGCTGGCCCACACCAATGTCCCTGGGAGCCGACATGAAAAGCGCTGGCAGGATGTGGAGGAGCTGCGCGACGCCGGGATCGACGTGTGGTCGACCGTCAACATCCAACATATCGAGAGCCTGAACGATGTGGTCGCCTCGTTCACGCGGATCCGGGTGCGCGAAACGGTGCCGGATCGCGTACTGGACGGCGCCGAGATCGAGATCGTCGACATTCCCCCCGACGAACTGATCGAGCGCTTGCGCGAGGGCAAGGTGTACCTTCCGGAAGAGGCCACGCGCGCGCTCGGCCACTTCTTCTCCCGTTCCAATCTCTCCGCCCTGCGGGAACTGGCCTTGCGCCAGGCCGCGCAACAGGTCGACGCCCAGGTGCTCGACATGGTGCGCGCCCAGGCACTGGAGGGTAGCTGGGGCTCGGCCGAGCGGATCGTGGTGGCAGTGAACGAACAGCCCGGCGCCGCCGATCTGGTGCGCGCTGCCCGCCGGATGGCGGATGCCCTGCACGCCCCGTGGAGCGCAGTGCACGTCGAAACGCCGCGGTCGCTGCAGTTCGGTGCGGAAGACCGGGCCGCCGTGGCCAATGCCATGCAGCTGGCGGGGCAGCTCGGAGCCCGGCTCGTCAACATTCCGGCGGCGGCCGTCGTGGAAGGGCTCAAGCTCGCCATGGACGATGCCCGGGCGACGCAGCTGTTCATTGGCAAGTCGGTCCGCTCCCGCTGGTTCGAACTGCGCCACGGCTCCGTCGTGGACCGGCTGGTCCGCGAATTGCCAGGCACGGCGATCCACGTCCTGCCGCTAGGTCCGGCTGCCGATCGCCCCGGCGGCCGCACACCAGCCGGCGCCGCACACTCATGGGGCACCCCCGGCAACTATTTGCTCGCGGTGTTGCTAATCGCGCTGGCCACGGCGGCTGGCTCGCTGTTCTCCAGTGTCGGATCGATCACCAACGCGGCGCTGCTCTACCTTCTTCCCGTCATGGTCACGGCCACCCGCCACGGCCTTCGCCCGGCCCTGGCGACCGCGCTGCTCTCCTCCCTGGCCTACAATTTCTTCTTTATCCCACCGCTTTACACCTTCACCATTGCAGATCCCCAGAACCTCATCACGGTGCTCGTCCTGCTCGGCGTCGCGGTAACGGCGAGCCAGATCGCGGCAAGGATGCGCGACCATGCCGAGCTGGCGCGGAGCAGTGCGCTGCAAAACTCCACCCTTGCGGAAATTGCCCGCCGCCTGACGGCGGTAAGCCTGCGCGAAGAGCTGGGCCATCTGCTCTGCAGCGAGGCGGCCCGGCTGTTCGATGCCAAGGCACTCCTGGCCACGCCGTCCTCGGGTGGCCCGATGGTCGTTGCCTCCGTGCCGGCACAAGGCGAGCTTGAGATGATAGAGAAGGCAGCGGCGGCCTGGGCTCTGGAGAATGGCCGCCCGGCTGGCAACGGCACCGATACCCTGACCGCCTCGGAATGGCAGTTCCAGCCGATCGTCGCGGGGGAGCGCGTTCACGCTGTTCTGGGCATTGCCCGCGCCGATGCCGGCCGCGCTGTGCGTCCGGACCAAGTGCCGCTGCTTCTGGCCTTGGCCGACCAGGCTGGGCTCGCTCTGGAGCGTATCGCCCTTGAGGAGCAGATGGCGAGTTTGGCGCACATGCAGGAGCGCGACAGGCTGCGGGCGGCGCTGCTCACCTCGCTCAGCCACGACCTGCGCACCCCGTTGACCGCCACGCTCGGCCTTCTGGCGGAGATCGAACCGGCAAGCGCCGTGCAGCGCGAGCAACTTGCAGCCGTCCGCGGAGAGGCGGAACGAATCAACCGCTTCGTTGCAAATCTCCTCGACATGGTGCGGATCGAGTCCGGCTCGTTGCAGCAATCGCTGGAGCCGGTCGACCTTGCCGAGGCAGTAGCCGCGGCGGCCCATGACCTGCGCCGAACGCTGAAGGGCCATCCGGTCAGGCTTGAAATCGCACCCGACCTGCCGCTGGCGCGGATAGATCCGCACCTGTTCCACCACTGCCTGATCAATTTGCTCGACAATGCTGCCAAATTCGCGCCAGCCGGATCTCCGATAAGCATCGAGGCGCGGCGCATGGCCGATGCGATCACCCTTGCGGTCTGCGATGAAGGGCCGGGAATTCCGCAAGGCAGCGAGGAACGCATATTCGACAGTTTCGCCCGGCTCGACGTGTCGGACCGGAAGGGCGGAACCGGCCTTGGCCTCGCGATCGTCAAGGGGTTCGCCGAAGCAATGGGGCTGGCCGTCCGCGCCGGAAACCGAACCGATCGGCGCGGCGGGCGGTTCACGATCACTTTCCCCGAACGCCTGCTCTGCAAGGCCGACAACACCGGGGAGGCACAGGCGTGATGACCCGGGTTCTCATCGTCGAAGACGATCCAGCCATTCGCCTCCTGCTGCGTCGGTCGCTTGAGCGCGGCGGCAAGCGGGTGGCGGAAGCCGCCAATGCCCGCACGGCACTCGCCGAACTCGGGCGCGAATCCCCCGACCTGGTGCTGCTCGACCTGGGCTTGCCGGACCGGGACGGCCTTGAGCTCATTCCCGCCATCAAGGCCGCGGGGGCCGCCCTGCTCGTGGTTTCCGCGAGAGAGGCAACCGCCGAAAAGGTCGCAGCCCTTGATCTCGGCGCCGATGACTACATCACCAAGCCGTTCGATACCGAAGAATTGGAGGCCCGGCTGCGCACTGCCTTGCGACACCGCATCGGTTCGCTCCCTCCCTCCCGGATGAAATGCGGAGATCTGCTGGTCGATTTGGATCTAAGGCAGGTCACCATGAACGGGCGGCTGGTTCACCTTGCCCCAAAGGAGTTCGGCGTCCTTGCCGAGCTGGCGCGCAACGCAGGCAAGGTCCTCACCCACGCGCACCTGCTCCGGGCCGTCTGGGGCCCTGCGCACCTGGACGACATCGAATACCTGAGGGTCACCATTCGCGCGATCCGCCGCAAATTGGGAGAGGAACCGCAGACCTCCGTGATCCGCAACGAACCGGCAGTCGGCTATCGCCTCGCGCCTCCGTCGTGAATGACGCGGGAATGGCCGATCAAGAGGGGGCCGGCCTCCCAGTGCGCTAAACGCACTCGAACACCGCGGCGAGGCCCTGTCCGCCGCCAATGCACATCGTCTCCAGCCCGAACCGCCCGCCGCGCCGCCGGAGTTCGCGGGTCAGGGTGGCGAGGATGCGGATCCCGGTCGCGCCGATCGGATGGCCCAGCGAGATGCCCGAGCCGTTGACGTTGAGCCGGTCGCGCTCGTCCCAGCCCCAGCCTCTGAGGCAGCCGAGCACCTGCGGCGCAAAGGCCTCGTTCAGCTCGACGAGGTCGATGTCCTTCCAGCCGAGGCCGGTACGGGCGAACAGCCGCTCCACCGCCGGCACAGGGCCGATCCCCATGCGCGAAGGCTCGCAGCCGGCCGCTGCCCAGCCGTGCAGCCAGGCAATGGGCTCGAGCCCGAATTCCTCCAGCTTGTCCTCGGCCACGACAAGGCAGGCCGCGGCCGCATCGTTCTGCTGGCTGGCGTTGCCGGCGGTGACGACGCCGCCCTGCTCGATCGGCCGCAGCTGGGAGAGCGACTGGGCCGTCGCATCGGCGCGGACCCCCTCGTCGCGGGCGAAGACGACCGGATCGCCCCGCCGCTGCGGAACGGAGACGGGCACGATCTCGTCGTCGAACTTGCCCTCTGCCCAGGCGCGTGCGGCGCGCTGGTGGCTCATTGCGGCGTATTCGTCGCATTCCTCGCGGGTGATGCCGTAGTCCGCGGCGACGTTGTTGGCCGTCTCGATCATCCCGCTGATCACGCCGAAGCGCTCGATCGGCTGCGACATCACCCGGCCGCGGGTCAGCCGGTCGTGCAGGGTGGTCGATCCGGAGCGGGCGCCGTGGCGGTGGTCCATCGAATAGTATTCGACGTTGGACATCGATTCGACGCCGCCGGCGAGGACAAGGTCGGCCGCTCCGGTCTGGATGCGCATGGCCGCGTCGATCACCGCCTGGAGCCCGGATCCGCAGCGCCGGTCAAGCTGCACCCCGGGGACCGAGATCGGCAGGCCGGCCGCCATGGCCGACCAGCGCCCGATGCAGGGCGCCTCGCCGTTGCCGTAGCCCTGACTGAAGACGACGTCGTCGAGCCGCGCCGGGTCGATGCCGGTGCGCTCGACCAGCGCCCGGATGATGATCGCGCCGAGGTCTCCGGCGGAGAAGCCGGCCAGCGCCCCGCCGAACTTGCCGACTGGGGTGCGGATCGGGGCGACGATGGCGGCTCTGCGCATGGCGGTGGGTCTTTCAGGGTTGATAGGGTGCGGCATCGATCCCTTCGAAGCGCGCCTTGAGCTGAAGCGCAAGATAGCGCGCGAAGGTGCGGACCTGGGCAAGGTTGCCGCCCATGAACCACAGGCCCTCCTGGGCGGTGGGCTTCCACATGTTGCGGATCTCGCCCTCCCACGGACCGGGATCGCCCCGGGTGCCCGAACCATAGCCCCAGCAGCGGCCGAGCCGGTCGGCCACGTCCTTGCCGATCAGGCGCTCGACCCATTCCTCCATGGCGCCGAAACCGGTGGCATAGACGATGACGTCGGCGGGCAGGTGCGTGCCGTCCTCCATGAAGACCCCGTCTTCCACCACTTCGCGCACTTCGCCGGGCTGGATCCTGATCCGACCCTCGACGATCAGGTCGGTGGCGCCGACATCGATGTAATAGCCGGAGGCGGCGCGCAGGTACTTCATCTGCATGCCGGTGCCATCGACCCCGAAGTCGAGCCGGAAGCCGGCTGCCTCGATCCGCGCGTAGTAGTCTGCCTCCTTCTCGCGAATGTCGTCCCACATCCGCCGCGCGGCCTTTTCCTGCAGGCGGATCGGCATCGAAAGGTTGATGTAGTCGGCCTTGTCGGTCGTAACCCCGGCGGCCACTGCCTCCTCCGAATAGAGCGGGCCGATCCGCTGGCGCATCGAGGCCTGGTGGAAGATGTGCGTGGAGGAACGCTGGATCATCGTCACCGCGGCGGCGCCGCCCAGCACGGCGTCTTCGGCAATGTCGAGCGCGGAGTTGTTCGCGCCGACCACGACCACTCGCTTGCCGGCAAGCCCTTCGCTGCCGGGGTGCTGGCTGGAATGGCACTGACGGCCGGCGAACCGTTCCTGCCCGGGAAAGTCGGGCAGGCGCGGGAAGCCGGCATTGCCGAGCGCCATGACCACCTGTGCCGGGCGCAGCACGATATTCTTGCCCCCGCGCCGCAGCTTCACCTCCCAGCGCCCGCTGGCCGCATCGTGGCGCGCGCCGAGGCACTCGGTGCTGCACCAGACGTCCAGCTCCATGATGGCGGCGTAGTGCTCCAGCCAGTCGCCCATCCTGTCCTTGGGGGTGTAGACCGGCCAGTGATCGGGGAAGGGCAGGAACGGCATGTGATCATACCACACCGGGTCGTGCAGGGTCAGCGACTTGTAGCGCGAGCGCCACTGGTCGCCGACGCGGGGATGGCGGTCCACCAGGACGGCTGGGACGCCGAGGAGGCGCAGCGCCGCGCCAAGCGCAAGTCCGCTCTGCCCGGCGCCGACGATCACCACGTAGGGCTGCTCGGCCGGCGCCTCATCGCGCGCCTCTGCCTTGCCCGAGGGGCGGTGGGGGCCGACCGGGAACTCGTGGCCGGCAAGGTCCTCGAGGCTGGTCAGCAGAGACTGGGCCTTGCCTTCCGACAGGCGGACATAGCCGCGGCAACGGCCCGCCGCGGTGCTGAAGGTGATGAAGCCGGCCCCTGCCCCTGCGGGAGCGTCCGTCGCCCAGCCTCCCGCCGCGACCGTGGCCGCGCGGTCGCCCGCTAGCCGGGCGATCGCCGCCTCGCCCTCGTGAGTGGCGATGGTCCAGCCGAAGGCGAGCACGTCGCGCCACAGCCCGTCGGGGCGGAAGCACTGCGCCACGCCCGCGCCGTCCCCGGCGCTCAGCCGGGCGGCAAATCCTTCAAGCCATCCGGCAACATCCGTCATCGCAACGCCTCCCGGGTGCGGTTAGTGCCTTGCGGCGTCCCGCCTTGTGCCTTCCAAAGCCGCGCACCCCCGCGCCAGACCGGTCGGCAAGGCGTGGTCGTGCGGCAACCAAACCGGCGCTGACAATGGCGTTCTGTGCCGCTTTTGCTGCAGGATTGCAGTTGCCGCCCAGCCCGCCGGCCCTTGCGTTTGACGGGTGCCGGGGCCACAGTCCAGCCCGACGCCGCGAAAGGCGGTCCCCGCCTGTCTGGCCGGCATGAACGTTCGCCGGCCCGGGTCGGGACTAAACTACACGCCGAACCGGAACCTGCCTCAGGCGGCCGGGGCCGGGCGGCAGGTTAAGGGTGAGCCATGAACACAAAAATGCTTATCGACGGGAAGCTGGCGGACGGAGCCGGCCAGCTCGACGTGGTGACCCCCGCGACCGGCAAGGTCATGGCCACGGTCGCCCGTGCCGACGAGGCGCAGATCGATGCCGCCGTTGCCGCCGCCAGGGCCGCCCAGCCCGCCTGGGCCGCGCTGTCGTGGGACGAGCGGGGCGCCGTGCTCACCCGTTTTGGCGACGCAGTGGAGGCAAACCGCGAGGCGATTGCCGCGCTGCTCACGGCCGAACAGGGCAAGCCCCTGAACCAGGCAATGGGTGAGACGGCCGTCGGCATCCACCACGTTCGCCATATCGCGGCGCAGCGAGTGGGCGTGACGGTGGTCAAGGAAACCAACAAGACCCGTATCCTGGAGCACCGCACCCCGCTTGGCGTGGTGGCCGCGATCGTGCCGTGGAACTTCCCCGTGATGATTGCCCTGCAGAAGATCGCCCCGGCGTTGATGGCCGGTAACGCCGTGGTGCTGAAGCCCGCGCCCACCACGCCGCTGTGCGCGCTGATGCTGGCGGAGCTGGCGGCCGACATCTTCCCGGCTGGCGTGCTCAACGTGGTGATCGACAACAACGATCTCGGCTCGCACCTCACGTCGCACCCCGATGTCGCGAAGGTGAGCTTCACCGGCTCCACGGGCACCGGCCGCAAGGTCATGGGGGCGGGCGCCGGCACGCTCAAGCGGATCACGCTGGAGCTGGGCGGCAACGATGCGGCGATCATCCTCGACGATGTGAACCCCCGGGAGATCGCGCCCAAGATCTTCTTCGGCGCGATGATCAACGCCGGCCAGGTCTGCCTCGCGATCAAGCGGGTCTATGCGCCGGCGAAGATCTATGACGAGCTCTGCGACGAACTGGCCCGGTTGGCCCGCGAGGCGGCCGTGGGCGACGGGGCGGAGCCGGGCACGCTGATCGGCCCGGTCCAGAACCGCCAGCAGTTCGAGAAGCTGCACGGCTTCCTGGAGGACGCCCACGCCAGCGGCACCGTCCTTGCCGGCGGCAAGGCGGTGGAGGGCGGCGGCTACTTCATCGAGCCGACCATCGTGCGCGACATTCCCGACAGCGCCCGGCTGGTCCGCGAGGAGCAGTTCGGCCCGATCCTGCCGGTGCTCAGCTACGAGGATATCGATGACGCCATTGCCCGCGCGAACGACAGCGAATTCGGCCTTGGCGGCACGATCTGGACCAACGACATTGACCGCGGCATCGAAGTGGCGATGAAGATCGACACCGGCACGGTGTGGGTCAACAAGCACCTCGATCTCCCGCTCGACGTGCCGTTTGGCGGCTCCAAGCAATCCGGCATCGGGCGCGAGCAGGGCGAGGAAGGCCTGCTGGCCTTTACCCAGGCGCACGTCGTCAACGTCGCCCTGGCCTGATCGCCGGGGCTGCGCAGGGGAGCGGCGCCGTGTCCGACTATGCCTCGCTCCGCTTCGAGCTGGTCGACAATGCCGCCACGATCACCTTCGACCGGCCCGACAAGCTCAACGCCTTCACCACGCCGATGCTCGGCGAGTTCAACGCTGCGCTGGACCGGGCCGAGCGCGACGGTGCGCGCGTTCTCCTGCTGACCGGTGCCGGGCGGGCCTTCTGCTCGGGCTCCGACCTCGAAGAGATGAGCGGAATCCCGCCCGAACAGCGCGACATGGGCGCGCGGCTCGAAGCGGTGTTCAATCCGTTGCTGCAGCGGCTGGCAGACTTTCCGGTGCCAATCGTCGCGGCGGTCAACGGCGTGGCGGCGGGCTCCGGCTTCGGCATCGCCCTTGCCGCGGACATCATCGTTGCAGCGAAATCGGCGTTCTTCCTCGTGCCTTTCACCAAGATCGGCCTGGTGCCCGATGTCGGCATTACCTGGAACCTGCCCCGCGCCGTGGGCAAGGCGCGGGCGGCCGGGATGATGCTGCTGGCCGAGCGGGTTCCGGCCGAAAGGGCCGAGGCCTGGGGCCTGATCTGGCAGGCGGTCGAGGACGAGGCCCTTGCCGAAACCGCCGGCGCCATCGCGCGCCAGCTGGCCGAGGGGCCGACCGTGGCCTTCGCCCGCACCCGCCGTGCGATCCACGAGGCGCTGCAATCCGACTTTGCCGATACGCTCGCGCTGGAGCGCCGCAACCAGCAGGCCACCGGGGCCACGGACGATCACCGCGAGGGCCTTGCCGCCTTCCACGAAAAACGCCGGCCCGAATACCGGGGCCGATAAGCAAACCGGGAGAAGACCGATGGGCAAGCTTGATGGAAAGGTGGCGATCGTCACCGGGGCCGGCAGCGGTCTTGGCCGAGACCTGGCGCTCCGCCTCGCCAGCGAAGGCTGTGCCGTCGGCGTCCTGTCCGTGACCGCCGCCAACGTGGAGAAGACCGTGGCCGAAGTGCGCGCCCGCGGCGGCAAGGCCCACGGCGTGGCGATCGACGTGACCGATGCCGCCGCCATCCGGCCCGCCGTTCAGGCGGTGGCCGATGCGCTCGGCCCGATCGACATTCTCGTCAACTGCGCGCACGAGGTCGGCTCGATCTTCTCTTCGGTGCTGGATCTGTCGGACGACCAGTTGCAGCGCCAGTTCGACATTGGCCCCTTCGCCTACTTGCACTTCATGCAGGCCTGCTACCCGTGGATGAAGGGCCGGGGCGGCCGCGTGATCAACTTCGCCTCCTCGGTCGGGATCTACGCTCGCCCGAACTATGCGCCCTATTCGATGCAGAAGGAGGCCGTGCGCGCCCTTACCCGTAGTGCCGCGCGCGAATGGGGCGCTGGGGGAATCACGGTCAATTGCGTGCTTCCAGTCGCGGTCACTCCCGGTTACGAGACCGCCGTCGCGACGATGGCGCCCTCGAGCGCTCCTCCGGCCATGCCGCTGGCGCGGCCGGGGGATCCCTACGAGGACATCGCGCCGGTTGTCGTTTTTCTCGCCAGCGAGGATTCGCGCTACATGACCGGCTATTCCTTCTGCGCCGATGGCGGCCTTTCGATCGACGCCGCCCGATGACTGCCAATCCCGACTATAGCACCCGGGCGCAGCAGCAGACCGCTCATGTCCCGGATCTTCCGGCCGGCCTGGCGCTCCTGCCTGTCACCAGCATCGGGGTGATCGGAGCCGGAACCATGGGTGGCGGCATCGCGATGAACTTCCTCAACGCCGGGCTGCCCGTTACCTTGGTGGAGACGAGCCAGGCGGCGCTGGACCGCGGCCTCGCCACGATCCGCCGCAACTACGAGAATTCGGCCAGGAAGGGCCGTCTGCCCACAGACGAGGTCGAGACGCGCATGGCGCTGATCTCCCCGGGGCTCGATCTTCAGGCGCTCGCCACGGTCGATCTGGTGATCGAGGCCGTGTTCGAAGACCTTGGCATCAAGAAGGAACTGTTCGGCAAGCTCGATACGATCGCGCGCCCGGGCGCCATCCTCGCGTCGAACACCTCCTATCTCGATCTCGATGCCATCGCCGCGGCGACCTCGCGCCCGCACGACGTGGCCGGCCTGCACTTCTTCTCGCCGGCCAATGTCATGCGGCTGCTGGAGATCGTGCGCGGCAAGGCGACCCGTCCCGAGGTTCTGGCCACCTTGATCGACCTTGCGCCGCGGATCGGCAAGGTTCCCGTCGTTTCTCGGGTCTGCCACGGCTTCATCGCCAATCGCGTCATGTCGGTCCGCCGCACTCATGCCGAGCGGCTGGTTCTGGAGGGCCCTTCGCCCGCAGAGATCGACGCGGCTCTGCGCGACTACGGGTTTGCGATGGGCCAGTTCCAGGTGATGGACCTCGTCGGCCTCGACGTACTCGGACGGGGCAGTACCGAACGCACGCTGCGCGGCGATCTGGTCGCACTGGGCCGGCTGGGGCAGAAGCAGGGGGGCGGCTTCTACGACTACGACGACCAGCGCCGGGCTACCCCGAGTCCGGTCGCCGAACAGGTCATATCCCGCTTCGCCGCGGACACGGGCGTGGTCCGCTCGGGTCCGATGCCGCCCGAACGCATTGTCGCCCGGCTGCTCTACCCCGTGGTGAACGAGTGCGCCCGCGTCGTCGAGGAAGGCGTCGCGGTCCGCGCCAGCGATGTCGATGTGGCCTGCGTGCTGGGCTACAACTGGCCTGCCTCCACCGGCGGCCCGCTCCACTGGGCGGACAGCATCGGTCTCGGAAACGTTGTGGAAGCGCTCGTGGCCATGGGGGAAGAGCCGGCAGATCTTCTGCGTCGTGCCGCCGCCGGAGAGCGCCTGACGCCCGTCTGAAGCGGCGTTTCCAGCAGGGCTGGCCGGCCAGCGTAGACCGGTCCGGGTACGCCGGCAGCAGGGGTTGCCACGTTGGCTATTTCGCAGGTTTCCGCAGAGAGTTCCAGCGGCAAGCCGGCTCCGGAAGCAGCGTCCACCAGAACCCGGCCATTGTACCGTAAGGCCAGGATGGGACTAGCTGGCGGCCGCTCGGAACGGCGTGTACTAGGCAAGCTATAAGGGCGACGAGTCAGGATCGGCTGTGGTCAGCCGGCGCTGTCGTTGCCTTTGCCCTTGTCCTTGCCCTGGCCGCTGTCCCCATTGCCGCCCGGGTTGTTGCCATGGCCCGTACCGTTGCCCTTGCCGCCCTTGCCGGGCGACAAAACCGACGGGATGGCATCCGATGAGTGCGTCGCGTGCGCCGCAGCGGAAACAAAAAGAACGGACACCGCCGCGATGGCGACGGCAACTTTGCGACCAAGCATGAAAACCCCCCGTTAATCCCGAAAACGATCATGAGATCGACAGAATTTACGTATCAGTACTTGAGGAAATTCCAATAGGTGAACCCAGCGACAATTCCCGGAAATGCCGCCGGCCCAACACCACACTGCCGCCCGGCATTGGATAATATCTTTTAAGTGCAGGATGTTGGGCGGCGCGTCGTCATGCCGCGACGCGAAAAATTTTTTTGCGCTGCGGCATGGCGATGCGCAGGAAAGGGGCGTGGGAAGCGGATCCGGGATGCCCCGGCGGCGAATCACCCCTCGCTGTCGTGGCGCTGGAACCGCGCGTGCTCGTTGGCGACCTCGCGGGCGCGTTCGAGCCCGTGGTTGTCGGGAAAGCCGTTCTTGGGCCCTTGCGGGTTGCCCCTCGCCTGGTTCTCCAGCGGAGGGGGATTCCGGGGAAGGGCGTTGGAAGAACGCGTGTCTGCGTGGGCTGTCGCCCCGGTCGCGATCAAGGCTGCGGCGAGAGGTACAAGCTTCAATCCCCGTGTCGGCATAGTGGCTACTCCATGTGTGAGCCGCCCTTTTTCACCCCAGGCGGGTTGACGACCGTTGTCGGAAGCGCCCGAACGCACTTGGTTAATTCCAGGTATCCGAACCGTTCCCCGTTCTCTGCTGCATTGCGATGAAGATCGTTTGCTTTTCCGATGGATGGAGTGGTCGGGCCACGCCGGGACATGCTTTATTTGCCTGCCACCGCCCGTAAACCACCCGTGCGCAGCAGGACTTGCACTTTGCGCCGAGAGCGCCAAGCTATGCGCATGTCAGACGAAAACACAGGAAGCCGCGGCCTCACGCGGCGGAAATTCTACAAGGCCGAACAGGAAGCCTCTTTTGCAGAGGGCCGTCCGCACACGACACCGCAGACCCAGGATCCGTCGTACCGGCTCGCTTTTCGCGACACCGATTTCCTCCTGCGCGAGGAGCTGCGCCCGGTTCGCTTCCAGCTGGAGCTACTGAAGGCCGAAATGCTGCTGGATGAAGCGCGGATCGGTTCGACACTGGTGTTCTACGGCTCGGCCCGGATCCCCGCGCCGGACGCCGCCGAAGCGGCCCTTGCGGTGCCGACTACGCCGGAACGCCACGCGGTGATCGAGCGTCTGGTCGCCAAGTCCCGTTATTACGAGGAGTCCCGCCGGCTCGCGGCCATCGCCACGGAACAGGCCATCGTCGAGGACGGAATGCGCCAGTTCGTCGTCTGTTCGGGCGGAGGCCCCTCGATCATGGAGGCAGCCAACCGGGGCGCCGCGGAGGCCGGTGGGGAATCGATCGGGCTCAATATCGTTCTCCCGCACGAACAGGCGCCCAATAGCTATGTCACCCCGAACCTCTCGTTCCAGTTTCACTACTTCGCGCTCAGGAAGATGCACTTCCTCCTGCGTGCCCGCGCCGTTGCCGTGTTTCCGGGCGGCTTCGGCACCTTCGACGAGCTGTTCGAACTGCTCTGCCTGATCCAGACCGGCAAGATGAAGCCGATCCCGGTCCTGCTGTTCGGCGGCGAATTCTGGAGCCGCGCGGTAAACTTCGAAGCCTTGGCCGAAGAAGGCGTTATCAACCGCGAGGACCTGAACCTGTTCACCCCGGTCCAGACCGCTGAGGAAGGGTGGGAGGTGATCCGCCGCTTCTACGAACTGGACTGACTACGCACCGCCTGGTGGCCGAGAGGCCCGTGGCCGGCACCGAAACCCGGCGAGGCGCGCAGGGCGGCGCGCACGAAGCCCCGCCCACGCGCCACGGCCTCCTCAAGCGGCAGCCCGGCACCAAGGCCGGTGGCGATGGCGCTGGCAAGTGTGCAGCCGGTCCCGTGGGTGTGGCGGGTCTCGATTCGGCCGGCCTTCCAGCAAACGGGCGCCCGCCCCGGCTGGACCAGCCTGTCTTCCACCACCTCGCCGCCTGCGTCGCCGCCCTTGGCAAGGTAAGCAACGGCGCGCGCCGCCATGCCGGCTTCTCCTCCAAGTGCGGCCAATTCGTCCACGTTGGGGGTCGTCACCGTGCTCAACCGCATCAGCCGCTCGAAGGCGGCAACCGTTTCGGCGCCGGCCAGAAGCGCCCCACTTGTGGCCACCATGACCGGATCGAAGACGATGGGGCAGTTCAGCCGCTCCAACTGGTCCGCCACCGCATGGCCGATGGCGGCGGAACCGAGCATCCCGATCTTCACCGCGTCGGCGCCGATATCCGACAGGCAGGCATCGATCTGCGCCACCACGATCTCAGGCGAAAGGACCTCCACCGCCCTCACCCCAAGCGTGTTCTGCGCGGTGATCGCGGTGATCGCGGTCATCGCGAAGCCGCCCAACATGGTGATTGTCTTCACGTCAGCCTGGATACCGGCGCCGCCGGAGGAATCGGACCCGGCGATGACGAGGACGCGGGGCGGCTTCACCCCTTGAAGTGCCGCACGGTCGAGGCCGGGCTTTGGGCCAGCTTGTTCTTGGCCCGCGTCGGCCGATCCAGCAGTTCGCCGCCGCAGTTGGGGCATTGCTCGTCCAGCCCATCGGCGCATTCGGCGCAGAACGTGCACTCGAAGCTGCAGATGAAGGCGCCCGGGAGGTGCGCCGGGAGGTCGGCGCCGCAGCGCTCGCAATCAGGGCGCATCTCCAGCATCAGGCTGCCGCCTCCGCCACGGCGTCGCAAATGGCGCCCACCACCGCCTCGACCTCGGCCGCATCGTCTCCTTCGGCCATCACCCGGATAACGGGTTCGGTGCCCGAGGGCCGGATCACCAGCCGGCCGCGCCCGTTCAGCTGGCCTTCTGCATCGGCGATCGCCTGCCGGACCCGCGCGTTGTCGAGTGGCCTGCCGCCGGCGAAGCGGACGTTCCTGAGCAGCTGGGGGACGGGATCGAACAGGTGAAGCAACTCGCTCGCCCGCTTTCCCGAACGGACCAGCGCGGCCAGCACCTGCAGGGCGGCCACGGTGCCGTCCCCGGTCGTCGCATGGTCGAGCAGGATCATGTGGCCCGACTGTTCGCCGCCCACGTTGAACCCGCCGCCGCGCATCCGCTCCAGCACATGCCGGTCCCCCACGGCGGTGCGCTCGAGCGCGAGGCCCTTGCCGCCAAGATAGCGTTCCAGCCCGAGGTTGGACATGACCGTCGCCACGACCCCGCCGCCGCGCAGCTCGCCCCGGGCGGCCAGTTCGGTGCCGAGCAGGGCCATGATCTGGTCCCCATCGACCACGGCGCCCTGCTCGTCGATCACGATCAGCCGGTCCGCATCGCCATCAAGGGCAATGCCGATGTCGGCCCCTCCGGCCACCACGGTCTCGCGCACCAGGTCGAGGTGGGTCGAACCGCACTTGTCGTTGATGTTCTTGCCGTTCGGGTTGACCCCGATGGTCAACACTTCGGCGCCCAGCTCCCAGATGGCGCTTGGCGCCACCTGGTAGGCCGCACCGTGTGCGCAATCGACCACGATCTTGAGCCCATCGAGCCGCACGTTCTCCGGGAGCGAGCCCTTGACCGCGTGGATGTAGCGCCCGCGCGCATCGTCGATCCGCCGCGCCCGCCCGATCTCGGGCGAGGCGGCAAGCGCGATGTCCTCGCCAAGCATGGCCTCGATCGCCAGCTCGTCGGCATCGGACAGCTTGAACCCGTCCGGCCCGAACAGCTTGATCCCGTTGTCCTCGTAAGGGTTGTGGCTGGCCGAGATCATCACGCCCACGTCGGCCCGCAGCTCGCGGGTGAGGAGGGCCACCGCCGGAGTCGGCATCGGCCCAAGCAGGACCACGTCCATGCCGACGCTGGTGAAGCCGGCCACCATCGCGTTTTCCAGCATGTAGCCAGACAGGCGCGTGTCCTTGCCGATCACCACGCGGTGGCGATGGTCGCCGCGCAGGAAGCGGGTACCTGCGGCCATGCCGACCTTCATCGCGGTCGCCGCCGTCATCACCCCGGCGTTGGTGCGCCCGCGGATGCCGTCGGTGCCGAAATACTGCTTGCCCATTCGTGCCATTCCCCAGCTCCGGCTCGGACCCTGCGCCGTTCCTGCGTCACTGTCCCATTCGCCGCGCGAAGTCACCTTAGCAATGGGCAACCTCGCGGTCATCTAGGGTCCGTGCCCTTAAACACCGGCGGCGCGCGTTTAGGAATTTACGGCCTGCCTCTGGCCACCTCGGGCCGCCGTCGTCCCGTCGAAGTTCGGTGAACCGAAAGCGCGGGCGTGCGTTCCTGCCCACGCGTGGACCGCCCGCGGCGCGTCCCCGCGTTTCCCCGGCCCATTCGCCACCTTAACGGAGAATTCATGCCGATTTCCCTGACGCCGCTGCCCTACGGCACGGATGCCCTCGCCCCTGCCATTTCCGCTGAGACACTCGAGGTGCACCACGGCAAGCACCACAAGGCCTATGTCGACAAGACCAATGCCGCCATCGCCGGCACTCCCCGGGACCAGGCCCCGCTCGAACAGATCATCGGCGAAGCCCGGGGCGGTGATCACAAGCTGTTCAACAACGCGGCGCAAAGCTGGAACCACGCCTTCTACTGGGCGAGCCTTTCACCCGATGGCGGCACGCCCGGGGGCGCGCTGCTCGACCGGATCGAGCGGGACTTCGGCTCGCTCGATGCGTTGACCGGGCAACTGGCGCGGCAGGGCGCCGATCACTTCGCCTCCGGCTGGGTCTGGCTGGCCGACGAAGCGGGCACGCTCAAGGTCGTTGAAACGCACGATGCCGATACCCTGGCCGACCAGGGCCCGCGCCCTCTGCTCGTCATAGATCTCTGGGAGCACGCCTACTATCTCGACCACAAGAACGTTCGGCCGGACTATCTGAAGGCCGTGCTGGGCGAGGTGCTGAACTGGGACTTTGCCGCGCGGAACCTCTCGCGCGGCGATCGCTGGACCTATGCCGGGGCCTGCTCGGCCGCCTGATCCGCCGATTTTTCCGGAGCGAGGCCGCTGGCGCTTTCCTCGCCGGCGGCCAGTACCGGAAGTGTCGGGAAGAGGGGTTCGCCGAAGATGAACCCGACAAGGTTGGGCTTGCCGAGATGGTCCACCGCCGCCGTCAGCGTGACGAGGATCGGGACCGAAAGCAGGGCGCCAAGCACCCCCCAGATCCACGTGAAGTAGCTGAAAGAGAACAGGATCAACACCGGATTGACCGTGAAGCGTCGGCCGAGGATCGACGGAGTGACTATGTTCGATTCCACCGCGTGGAGGCACAGGAACGCCAGCGGTGCAACCAGCCCCATCGCCACCGTATCGTAGGTGGCGAGGCCGACGAGCGACAAGGCGCCGATCATGGTCAGGGGCCCGATATAGGGCAGGAAGTTGAGCAGGGCAGCGATTCCGCCCCACATGACCGGAGCGTTCCAGCCCATCGCCCAGGCCCCGCTCGCCGTGATCACGCCAACACCCAGGTTTATGAAGCCCACCGTCAGGATGTAGGTGCCGACACGCTCCTGCACCGAACGGACCAGCCGCGCCGCCTTGAGGCTGGAGCCGAAGCTCGTTCGGTCAAACAGCAGGTGCTGGCGCAACCGGAGCCGGCTTTCGATCATGAAGAAGCTCATCAGCAGGGTCAGCAGCGTTTCGAGGATCACGCTCGGGGTCGCGAACGCAACCTGCTCGACCAGCGATGGGGAAGCGACGACGACCTCGCGCGTGACCTGCCGTCCGGTGATCCGTGCGAACGAGCTGCCGAGATCGTTCATCCAGTTGAGGCTGTTGCGCAATCTGGCCAGCTGCCGCGAGGCGCGGCCCACCATGGTCGGGATGTCGTCGACCAGGGCCATGGCCGGCTGGAGGATCAGGGCCGAGACCAGCACCACCAGCGCGATGAAGAACAGCACAGCCGCAGCTGAGGCCAGCCCGTTGGGCAGGCCGATGCGCATCAGCTGGTCGGCCAGGGGGGACAGCGCGATCGACAGGATTACCGCCGTCACCAGAGGAAGGAAAACGACGGCCCCGCTCGACAGTACAAGAGGCATCGCAAGGAAGATGCCGATCCCGATCAGCACGACCAGAGTGGAGACCAGCCGAAGCTGCTGCGCTCCGATGACCGCCGGCTCAGTCGTCACCGGCTCTACAGCAAACTCCTGCTCGGCAGGTTCTGATGCTTGCGACGCCGCCATGGGTGAAGACTAGGCGGCGTGGACAAATTCCGCAATGCCACGGATGGAGACAAAGAGCGGCAGTTGGAGAAGGCAAGTGCCAGTTCGCGCGCTCTACCGGCCGGTTATTTCAGCGAGCCACCGCGCGAAACGTGGTCGAGGTCTCGCATGATTGAGGCATGGGCGGGATCCTCGCTGCCGCTCGTGCCGCGTGGCATCTCGCCGTTTTCGATCATGCGGGTAAGAGCAGCGCGGGCGCGGCCCACCCGGCTCTTGATCGTGCCGACAGCGCACTGGCAGATTTCGGCCGCTTCCTCATAGGAAAACCCCCCCGCCCCTACCAGCAGCAGAGCCTCGCGCCGTTCGGGCGGGAGGGTCAGCAGGGCCCGATGCATGTCGGACAGGTGCAGCGGGGCCTCCTGCCCTGCCGGCGCGGTCAGCGTGCGCTCGGCAACGGATTCATCGTATTCTCCGCGGAAGCGGTTGCGGCGCATGTCCGTCAGGTAGGCGTTGCGCAAGATCACGAAGGTCCACGCGCGCATGGACGTCCCGGGCTCGAACCGCTCCTGAGCGGCCCAAGCCTTGAGCAGAGTTTCCTGCACGAGATCGTCGGCAAGGTCGGGTCGGCCGCACAAGCCGCGCGCGAAGGCGCGCAGGTGCGGGATCACGCCGGTCAACTCCCGCTTGAAGGCGATGCGCTGATGTTCCGGCCGGTTGTTTCGCGGGGTGCCATCAGACCCTTTAAGGGCCGGGGAGTCGCTCATTTGCCGCTTTCGTCAAGCTTGGAGATGAGATCGGCGAAGCTGTCCGGCAACGGCTCATTCACGACGGAGTCGTAAAGGTGTCGCAAGCCTTGGGCCCACTCCGGCGTGGTGCGTTTGCCCGCCGTTGACGGCGCGGTTCGCATGGGTCTTTTCGCCTTTCCCTTGGCCTTTTCGTCGTTCATTTTTTTGCGTGACGTCCCTCGTCCAGATCCGGCAGCAGAGCGCCTGCCACCCCCCTTGTACCGCGTCCATATTGCATCGAACACGCAGGTCGACACAGCCGGAACGAAAAGGCGGCATTGTGGTTCCCCAAAAGGATGGGCAAACGCCGTTGAGGCGACGCGCGCACCTGCGTTATGGGCAGGGCGCGGCGGACAGGGGATCGAGTGGAACGCAAGGTAGCAAACCGGGTCCGATCGCAGCGCTGGTATTTGCGATTCCCGCGGGCCGTCCCCGTGGGCATCTTCCTGATGGTTTCGGCGATCACCGCGCTCAGCGTCTATGCGATCGAGCAGGTCGAGATCCAGCGCAGCGATGCGCAGGACCGCCAGATGGCGATGACCGTGAGGACTGCGGTGGAACGCCTCGCCGGCGCCCATGTCGCCTATCTGAAGGCCAGCGCGGCGCTGCTCTCCAGCGAGGGCGAGGTAACCCGCGGCGCCTTCCGCGAACTGGCCGACCAGGTCGCGAAGGACGACACGCTGCGCGGCGGTGGCACGCTTGGCTGGTCGCTGCTCGTGCCGGTGGCGCAGGTCCCCGCGTTCGAGGCGCGGATGCGCAAAGAGGGAGAGACCGACTACACCGTTCATCCCCGCACTGCCGACACTTCCGTCCTTGCGATCGCCTATCTCGAGCCTCACGGTCCGAACTCGGTCGCCGCCGTCGGCTACAATTTCTTCGGCGATCCGACGCGCCGCGCGGCGGTGGAGCAGGCGATCAGGACCGGCCAGCCCGCCGCGTCAGGGCCGATCACGCTTCTGACCGATCTGCATATCGGCCGGCTCGACGGCTTCGGCATCTTCGCGGCGGTGCGCGCACCGGCTCGCGGTGGCGAGCCCAGCCATGTCGTCGGCGTGCTGGCGCGGGCTTTCCACGCCCAGTCGTTCCTCCACGCCGCCCTCGCGCCCGAGCAGCTCAACGCCTATGGGGTCGCGCTCTACGATGGCGCCGTGACGGGGGCGGAGGGCGCACCTCTGGCGGCGATCGGGCCGCAGAACGCGCCGTCGCACCGGCTGCTCCGCCCGATCGAGGTCGCCGGCCGGGCGATGACCATTGCCCTATCGCCGCCGCCAGGCACGACGCTATCCAACCTGTCGATCCTGACCCTGCTGTTCGGCATGATGGTCGCCGCGCTCCTGCTGATCGTCGCCCGGCTCGTCACGCGCCAGGCCGCCGAGGACCGCGCCGCCCTAGCCTGGTTCGAAGAGCAGGCCTCGATCCGCAACTCGCTGACTCGCGAGCTCAACCACCGGGTCAAGAACACCCTGGCCAACGTCATGTCGATCGTCGCACTCACCCGGCGTCGGTCCGACAACATCGACGATTTCGTCGCCGGCCTGACGGGGCGCATCCGCGCCTTGTCGGCAACGCACGATCTGCTGACCCAATCCGACTGGGGCACAACCCCGGTGCAATCCGTACTCGGCGCCGAGCTATCGCCCTATGCGCAGGAAAGCGACCGCGAGGTCGTGCTCCGTGGCCCACACGTGGAACTTGCACCCAACGACGCACTCTCACTCGGCCTGGCAGTGCACGAACTGGCGACGAACGCGGCCAAGTACGGGGCCCTGTCCATCCCCGGCGGGCGGGTCGAGGTCAGCTGGGACATGATGACCGAAAAGCTGGCCCGGATCGAATGGCGGGAAAGTGGCGGCCCCCCGGTGGCCGAGCGACGTCGCTCCGGCTTCGGCACCGAACTGATCGAGAAGATCGTCGCGCACGAGCTGAAAAACCCCGTCAGCCTGCGCTTCGACCTGTCTGGCGTGCGCTGCACCCTTATCGTCCCCGTGCGCCAGCCGGTCGCCTTCCAGCTCCGGCAGGGGGCACCAGACTCGGCCGCAAACTCATGAACCGCACCGCCGAGGTTTGAGTTATCGCTCAGCGCAACGCGGGAATATGCCGATATTTCAGATCTTCCTGACGCATTTTCGAGCCATTTGTGGCCAAATCTTGCGGATGCCAGAATGCAAAGGGGGCACGGTCTCCCGTGGCCCCTCTCTGGTGATTGTCCGGGATAGCGCCCGGCCCGCTCCCGTCAGGCTGGAACGGTGCGGCTCGAATTGAAGAACAGGGCCTGACTGATCGCCGTACGCACGGTTGTTTCCTGGAACGGCTTGGTAATCAGATAAGTCGGCTCGGGCCGGCTGCCCGTCAACAGGCGCTCGGGATAGGCGGTGATGAAGATTACCGGCACGTCCTCAATCGCCAGGATGTCGTCCACGGCGTCGAGGCCGGAACTGCCATCCGCCAGCTGGATGTCGGCCAACACCAGACCCGGCCGGTGCTCGGCGACAACCTGCTGTGCCTGGGTCCGGGTGGCGGCCGTGCCGCAGACATCGTGACCCAGCGAACGTACGAGATCCTCCAGTTGCATCGAGATAAGCGGCTCATCCTCGATGATGAGGACGCTGGTGGTCGATTCACGGTCGATTTCCTCGATCGCCTCCTGGATCAGACCGTCGACCTGGTCGGGCGAGAGGTCCATGATCTCGGCAGTCTCCTCGATGGAAAAATCCTCCAGCGTGGTGAGCAGCAGCGCCTGCCGGTTCATCGGAGTGATCGCCGCGAGGCGGTTCTGGGCCGCAGTTTCCAGATCACCGGCCAGCCCTTCGGCATCCCGCTCCGGCTCGGCTTCCAGATAGGCGCTTGACCAGACCTTGTTGAAGGCCCGGTACAGCGGCACGCGGCCCTGGCCGCTCAGGCTGCGCTGCAACCCCTCGTCGGAGAGCGCGGCCTCAAGCGTAGCGCGAACGAAAGCATCGCCCGTATGCTGAGATCCGGTTAGCGCACGCGCATAGCGGCGCAGGTACGGCAATTGAGCGGCAACATGAGTGCCAAGCGGCATTTGAACCCCTTCCCTGCGGGACATGACCAACGCAGCCGCAACGGCTTTAACGCCCGAAAGTTCCCGTAGCCCGGCCGCCCCGATCATCCAGTCCCGCAGGCTGCCGATCCGGCGTAGACCGCTGAAACCCAGTTGAGGAGGGTCTGCCCATCGGCAGGTTTGAGGAAATGTGCCTCAATCGCAGGATCCTCCGGCAGCACGTCGCGGTCTGCGCCGGAGACGAGCGCCACCTTGCAACCCTTGGCATGGAGGCGCCGAGCCAGAATCAGGCTGTCGCCGTCGGGAAGCATGTAATCGAGCAGGGCCGCCCGGAAGCGGGTGTCGGCCATGTGTGCCTCGGCCTCGGCCACGGAACCGGCGGTCAGAACACGATGACCGGCTTCAGTCAGTGCGTCTTCAAGGGCGGCGGCGATGAGGAAACTGTCCTCGACAACAAGGACAGGCAGGGCGTTCATTATATATCCCCATGGAAAACCGAAGAAAAAATCTTCTGAGACGCTTTCCGGAAAGAACCATGCCTACCACGGATATATCCCGCGGTCGAGTCTGGCGCGAGCGGTCCGGAATGGCGCAATACCGCCGATTCCGGCCCTCAAAAAAATCTGCCAAAAAATCGCATCTGCTCGGAACCGATCTCCGGGGTGCGCATTATCGCTATGTCACCGCCGAGACCCCCCTCCCGTCCAAGCGGCTGGTGATACGATCCCGAAAGGCCTCCGTTCACACGAACGGAGGCCTTTTTTGGTTCGCCACGCCGCGAGCAGCATCAGGGAGAGGAATGCAGCTGGGGGCGATGGGGGCGGCAGGTCAGGACAATCGGCCCTGTTCGCCGGAGATGGCCCCCTTCAGCCGGGTCAGCAGCCCGCTCCGGTGAGGCTCGAGCGCACGCGCCAGATCCTCGCGGCCATAAGGCTTGCTGACCACGGTGCCGAGGGCTGCAACCTCGGCCGGGATCGATTCCGGCGCACCGGTGGCGAAGATGAGACGTGGTTGTGCGGGGCCGAGCGCGCCGATCAGTTCAGCAAAGACCCAGCCGTCTCGCCGTTCGCCCAGCCGGACGTCCAGCACCACGATGGCCGGCAGCCGCTGCTCCATCGCTTCGCGCGCTTCCTCCACGGTGGCGCAGCAGGCAATCGGGCCGGCGCCGAGCGTGCGGAGCGATTCGACGGCGTGCATGGCGACCAGCGGATCGTCCTCGACCACCAGCGCAGCGCCGAGCGGGCCGGGGGATTGATCGGCCTCTGCCTCGGGGAGGGGAGCGGAGCGGGGCATGGCGTGTCCTCGGCGGCCGGGCGGATGCCGGCCTCTCAGCAAAACGCCGCTGCGCCCCTCACCGTTCCTGTCGTCCGCCGCGCCTGCGCGCCGGCTTGAGCCGGTCCTACAGCTGCTTCTCGTAGATCCGGTATGCCTTGTTCACGTGGCTGTCGATCGCCTCCGCAATAGCCACCATCCCCTGGTTGTCCCCCAGGATCCAGCCGATCTCGCCCCGGCTCGCGCCATAGCGGGAGACCGCGTTGCGGCGGATGTACTCGATCATCATGAAGGCCAGCTGGCTGGCGAGGCGCGAGCTCTGCAGCTTCTTGCGGACACCCATCAGGGGCACCCGCATGGTCCGCACCCGGGGCTTACGCAGCCAGGCAAGCAGCTTGATCCAGTTGAACGGGAACAGCTTGCCGCCCATCGGCTTCAGGGCCTCGTTGAGGTCGGGCAGCGTCATCATGAAGGCCACCGGCTCGCCTTCGTATTCGGCCACCATGATCAGGTCCTCATGGACGATCGGCTTGAACTTCTTGCCTGCGTACTTGATCTCGGTGTCGGTGAAGGGAACGAAGCCCCAGTTATCGGACCAGGCATCGTTAAGGATGTCGAGGATCAGCGCCGCTTCGCTGGCGAACTTGCTCTTGTCCACGTTGCGGATGTGGATCTTGGCGTTCTTCTCGCCGGACTGGACGATCCGCTGGATCAGCGGGGGGAAGTCCTTCGTGATGTCCAGCTCGTAGGTGTAGAGCGTCTTGGCCGTGGCATATGCGCGCGCCTCGAACCAGGGCTGATAATGCGCCGGCTGGTGGCCCATCATCACCGTTGGCGGATGGTCATGCCCCTGGACCAGCTGGCCGGGCTCTTCCCAGATCGACATGGAGAGCGGCGCGAGGACCTGGGTCATGCCCTTGGCTCGGAGCCAGTCCTCGGCCGTGCCGATCAGGGCGTCGGCCACCTCTTCGTCCACCGCCTCGAACAGGCCCCAGTTGCCGGTGCCCGGCCCGAAGCCCTGCACCGGGTCCATCGTCGTGGCGAGATGGTCGATATGGGCAGAAATGCGGCCGACCAGCTCGCCACCGCGCCGGGCCAGGAACAGCTGGACGTCGGCGTGCTCGAAGAACGGGTTCTTGCCCGGGGTGACCAGCTCCATCGCCTCCATGCGCAGCGGCGGCACCCAGTTCGGGTCCTTCGCATTGAGCCGGTAGGCGAGGTCCACGAAGGCGCCGCGTTCAGCCGCCGTTGTGACGGGAGATACTATAATGCCCTGAGATGCCACGTTCGTCTCCAACGCCCCGATCAGTTCGGACATATGTCAATGTCCAGGATCAATGAGCCCTGTCCGCCGTCCTGCCAGCTTGTCAAGCACGGCCGCGCCGGTCTAGGGCAAGGCTCTGGTTTCAGGGCCGGTCGATTGGCCCCTCCGCCCGAAAGGCTTCACGCCAAAGCGTCATGACCGCCCCGCTGCACTTCCCTCCCCGGCCCGCTTTCGCCGCCTCGATCCCCGACGATGCGGCGATGCTGCGCGCCGCGGCCGAGCTCACGCGCGATATCAGCCACGCTCGACCAGGACTCTACTGGCCGGACATGCTGGTTTCCGCGGCGGTCGGCTATGCAGCGCTAGCCGGGGTAATCCTGGCGCCGTCCCTATGGCTTGGCCTGGCCTGCGCCGTGGTCGCCGTCCTGACGCTCTACCGCGCCCTGCTGTTCATTCACGAACTGACTCACATTCACCGCGATGCGCTGCCGGGCTTCCGCCTCGCCTGGAACCTGCTGGTCGGCATTCCGCTGCTGACCCCCTCGTTCATGTACGAGAACGTGCACACCCTGCACCACGCCCGCACCCGCTACGGCACTTCGGACGATCCCGAATACCTGCCGCTGGCGTTGATGAAGCCATGGTCTCTGCCCGGCTTCATCCTCGTGTCGCTGGCGCTGCCCTTCGCGCTGCTGTTCCGCTTTGCCGTGCTGGTGCCGCTGGGCCTCGTCATCCCGCCGCTGCGCCGGCTGGTGTGGCAGCGCGCCTCCGCCCTTGCGATCAATCCCGTGTTCCGCCGCCGCGCGCCCGAAGGGGCGTTCCGCCGCATGGTCCTGTGGCAGGAGGCCGGCGCCTCGCTCTGGGCCATTGCCCTGCTGGTCGGCACGCACTGGTATGGCTGGCGGCCGCTGCTGACCGGGCTCGGCATCGTCTCGCTGGTGGCCGTGTTCAATCAGCTGCGTACCCTTGTCGCGCACCTCTGGCAGAACGAGGGTGAGGCGATGACGGTCACCGCCCAATACCTCGATTCGGTCAACGTCCCGCCGCCGGGGTTCTGGGCCGAGCTGTGGGCCCCGGTCGGTCTGCGCTACCACGCCACGCACCACCTGTTGCCCAGCCTGCCCTACCATGCGCTGCCCGAGGCCCACCGCCGCCTTGCGGGCCACTTCGGCGAGGGTGCGACCTACCACGGCGCGACCTATCCGGGCCTGTGGCTGCTGATCGGGCGTATTGCGCGGAGCACCATGTCCCACCGCGAGCCGCGCACCATCGCCTGGAAGGCCGGAGAGGCCTGACCTCACTCCCCGCTCACTCCCCGTCAGGGAGAGATACGAAGGCTTGCCGGTTTACCGGCCAGCCGAAGTTCAAAGGGGCCGATGACAACGCATCGGCCGCGTCGCCCTGTCGCTTTCCTACATCGCCTCTCCCTGCCGTGCTCCGTTCGGCGGTCCTGCGTTGCTAGCGCTCTTTGACATCAGTCCGCTGAAGTGTGTTGAAGAGTGTCAGCCACGCACCCATGGCGCAAGGCATTGGCCAGCATGGATAGACCTGCCGAGAACAGGGTGGCGGAGTGTCACCCTGTGTCACCCGCGAACTGACGATGGGGGGCGCCTATTCCTCAGTGCGGATCAGCACGGTCTCGCCGATAAGCAGGAACAGCAGGAACGGCGCCCAGGCCGCGACCAGCGGGGGGTAGCCGCCGAAGTTGCCAATTGCGAGGGCGGCGTTGTCGATCACGAAATAGGCAAAGCCCAGCGCCATGCCGATTGCAGCGCGAACCAGAAGTTGACCGGATCGCGCGAGGCCGAAGGCGGCAATCGCGCCGAGCAGCGGCATCAGAATCGCGGCAGGCGGCCCGGAGAAACGGTGCCACCACTGCCCCTCGAGTTCGCTGGTATGCCGGCCCGCCGCGCGCAGGGCCGATATCGTCCGGGTCAGCGTGGCGATGTCTTGCCCTTCGCCGTCAATGTTGGAGAGTTCCACCTGTCGCGGCGTCACTCCCGTCGCCAAGACCAGAGCCCGCTGGCTGGTTTGCCCCGCGGTCTTCACGTCGAACCGGGATACGTTGTCAAGCCGCCAACCCGGGGCCGCGTAAACGGCCTGGGGAGCGTGCACTTCCTCCACCACCATTGCCCGGTCGTCGCGCCGGTACCAGGTCACGCCCTCCATCCGAAGACCGGCGCCCTTGCCTGTCACCGTCCTGGCGAGGAGAACGTTCGGTCCATCCCGCAGATAAACGTTCCTGCGGAAGGAAGCGCTTGGCGGTATCGGGCCCCACTCGTTCGCCTCCCATGCCTTGAGAGTGCCGGTCGCGCGGGTGACCACGCGATCTTGGAAGGCGAAGCTGATCGCCGCAACGCCCACCGCCGAGATGAGCAGCGGCGCGAGCACCTGGTGCGCGGAGAGGCCGGCGGCCTTCATCGCGATGACTTCCGAGTTCTGGTTGAGCGTCGCGAGCGTCAGGATGGTCGCGAGCAGCACGGAATAGGGCAGGAACCGCGCCACCAGTTGCGGCATGCGCAGCGAGACATAGGTCCACAGCTGCGCCTCCCCATTGCCGGGGTGGGCCAGGATGTCCCCGCTCTCCGACAGGAGGTCCAACATCTGCAGGACCAGCACCAGCATCAGCAGCACGCCGAATATCCGGGTGACAAACAGCCGGGCGAGGTAGAATGTCAGCGTGCGCGATGGGAAGAAATCAAGCTGCATCGCCCATCCCTGCCAGCTTGCGCGCCCCGGGGTGACGGCGGAAGAAACGCCGCACCCACTTGCCGGCATTGGCCGCGAACCGTTCCAGCGCACCGATCGGCTGGCCGCCCGGGACATAGGCGATCCGCCAGTACATCCACCCGATCAGCAGCGAAAACAGCCCGAACGGCCCCCATAACGCCAGCACCGGGTTGATCCGCCCCAGTGAGGCAACGGACTGCCCGTATTCGTTGACCTTGTGGTAGGCGACGACCATCACGATGGAGACGAAGACGCCGAGGGTCGAGGTCGAGCGCTTGGGCGGAACCGCAAGAGCGACGGCGAGCAGCGGCATCATCAGCATCATCACGACTTCGACGAGACGGTAGTTGAGGCTGGCCTGCGAGGAATCGCGCATCGCCTGGGTTGACCGGTCCGACCAGCCTATCCGCAGCAGCTCGGGCAGCAGGTACTCGCGCTCCTTGCCGCCGCGCCGGCGAAAGGCCTCCACCGCGGGAAGGTCGATCGGCAGGTCGTGTCGGGAGAAGGAGAGCACGCGCGGGCTCTGCCCCCGCTCGTCCTGCACGATCTGGCCGTCGGTCAGGCGCAGGATGATCGTGTCCGGGCTGTCCTGCAGCGCAAGGAACTGGCCCGAGCGGGCAGAGATGGACAGGATCTGGCCCTTTTCGTCCGAGACGCGAGCAAAAATGCCGATCAATTGCCGGCCCTCGTCCCGACTCTGCTCGATCCGCAGGGCCATCTTGTCGGCAAGCGTGGTGAACTCTCCCACCTTGATCGAAGCCCCCAGCGCGCCGCTTACCACCTGGTAATTGAGCTGTTCGTAGTAATAGCGCGACAACGGCTGAAGATAGCCGACGATGACAAAGTTCAACACGGCAAGGCCGAGTGCCATCAAGTAGGGGACGCGCAAAAGGCGGGTGTAACTCATGCCCACCGCACGCAGCACGTCGAGTTCGCTCGACGTGGCGAGCTTGCGGAAGGCCAGCAGCGTGCCCAGCAGAAGCCCCAGCGGAATGGCGAGGCTCGCATATTCAGGCATCATGTTGGCCAGCATGCGGAAAACGACCGTGACCGGCCCGCCCATCGCCGCCACGAAGTCGAACAGCTTTAGCATCTTGTCCAGCATCAGCAGCATGGCCGCGATGATGAACACCGCCAGCATGGGCATGAGCACAAGCCGGAAGATGTAGCGGTCAATGGCGGAGAGGAATTTCAAGGCGGCTCGACCAATCCGGTAAGCGGTGCCTGCGTGCCTAGGCGAGGGGCGCCTTTCAGGCAAGGCCGAGAGAAGGTCGACGGCCTCGGTAAATCAGCGCCGCATCATGCATTTTCGAGTGTGCATTGGAGTGGGTGCTGGTTCTTGCGGGCGAAATCCATGACCTGGTTCACCTTCGTCTCGGCAATCTCGTAAGGGAATATTCCGCAGACCCCGACACCCTTCTGGTGAACGTGGAGCATGACCCGCGTAGCCTGTTCCATGTCCATGTGGAAGAAGCGTTTGAGGACGATCACCACGAATTCCATCGGGGTGTAATCATCGTTCAGCATCAGCACCTTGAACTGGCTGGGCTTCTTGGGCTTCGCACGGGTCCGCGTGGCAAGGCCGATGCCCGCGTCTGTCCCGTTGCCATCGCCATTGCCCGGATCGCCGCCGTCTTCGCCGGCGGCGCAGCGCGTCAAACCGGATTCCGGCTCGTACACATGCCCGCCGGCACGGCGCTGGTTCGGGTGGGTCAAGGGAATCATCGGCGCAGAATATCGTAAGTGCGGCCGCTGTTACAAGATGGGCCGCCCGTTTCAGGCGAAAACGACCGGGCCGGGCAGCGCAAACGCTGCCCGGCCCGTCATGGTTGCTGGTCCCTGAGCAGGACCCCCGGCCCTTCCGGACCGGCAAATGCGAAGCCTCAGGCGGCCCTGCTGACCTTTTCAACGGCCAGGGTAACGCGGCCCGAAATCGGGGTCACCACGTCGTTGAACAGCTTCAGCATAGCTTCGGTGTTTTTGGAGGCCTGAGCCACCGCCACATCAAAGTTCTTGCGGGTAAGCTGGCTCTGCAGGCTGAAAAACTCGGTGGGGCTCTTGACCGCGGCCAGTTCCTTGACCTCGGCAGTCATCGTGTCGAACGCAGAACGCCCCTCGGTCAGCAGGCTCGACCCCATTTCCTGAAGGCCGGAAGCCAGGATCTTGCCGGACTCGACAACGGCTTCAACATTGCCCTTGGCAAAATCATTGGCATCGCCGAACGCGGCAGTGCTCTTGTCATAGGCGGTCTTGGCCTTGTCCTGCATCTCGGCGAAGGCCGACTGGATGGAGGCGAGGAAATCGGTTGAGGTGGTCTTGGCCATGGTCTTTTCCTTGATCGGAGCGCGCACAGGCTTGGCAGCGCTCTTGCGGGGAGCGGGAGTGGAGGGCACTTTCGTCTTTGCGCTCGCGCGGACCGCCGGCTTGCGGCGCGCACGAACGGGAGCCGGCTTCACTTCCCGCGCCGGTTCGGGAGCCTTCGGAACCGGCGCCTTGCGGCGAGCGACCTTAGGCTTGGCTGCCTTTGCGGCGGGGACCGGGGCAGCTTCTGCGACAGGGGCCAAGGTGGCCTCCACCGCCGGAGGAACGTCTTGCGCAGCCTCTGCTTCGACAACCTTGATGGCCGATTCTGCCATTTCCGGCAGATCTGAGGTCTCGGAAGGCGCTTCCGCTTCGTTGGTCATCTCGACATGTCCTTGGACGAGGAGCCGAATCAACTGCCCCTATGCTGCAATGCAACAATGCCGCCCGAAGCCCGCTAAGTCAAACAGAATTTGTGCGATGCAACAAATCCATCGCGGCGGTCACCGCTCGGTCACATAGCGCCCTGGCGCGTCCTCCACGATCCGGTCCCCCTTACCGCCTGGCTTGCGCTTGCCCGTTGCGGGAACCGTGGCCCCGTCCAGCGCGCGAATCCACTCGATCCAGTGCGGCCACCACGACCCGGGCGTCTCCTTCGCGCCTGCAATGAACTCGTCGAGCGTTTCGGCCGGCCCGTCGTTTGTCCAGTATTGGTATTTGGTTGCGGCGGGCGGGTTGATCACCCCCGCGATGTGCCCGGAACCGGCCAGCAGGAAGGTGGTCGGCCGCCGGATCAGGCGCTTCAGCTTCCACACGCTGGAGGCCGGCGCGATATGATCCTCCCGCCCGGCCTGAATGTAGCAGGGCACATCTATCCGCCCGAGGTCGATCTGCGTTCCGTCGGCGCTGAGCGCATCGGGGGTCGAAAGCAGGTTGTTGCAATAGAGGTCACGCACGAAGCAGCGGTGCCACTTGGCCGGAAGGTTGGTCGTGTCCCCGTTCCAGTAGAGCAGGTCGAAGGCTGGATATTCCTCGCCCAGCAGGTAGTTGTTGATGACATAGTTCCAGATCAGGTCGGAACTGCGCAGCAGGTTGAAGGCTGCCGCCATGTAGCGGCCATCAAGGTAGCCGTCGGTCACCACATGATCGACCATGCCGAGGTGCGCCTCATCGGCGAAGGCCTTGAGATCGCCGGCGTTGGCGAAGTCCACCTGGGCCGTGAAGAAGGTCGCGCTGGCGATCTTCGCACTTTCCCCGCGGCGGGCCAGTATTGCAAGGGTTGCGGCCAGGGTGGTTCCGGCAACGCAATAGCCGATCGTGTGGACCGATTGTACGTTCAACCGCTCCCGGACGAAATCGACCGCCTGGATCTGCGCGCGGATGTAATCGTCCCAGGTCGTCTCGGCCATGCTCGCATCGGCCGACTTCCAGGAGACGATGAACACGGTAAGCCCCTGCTCGACCGCCCAGCGCACGAAGCTCTTCTTGGGGCTGAGGTCGAGGATGTAGAAGCGATTGACCCAGGCCGGGAAAATCACGAGTGGCGTGGCAAGAACCTGCTCCGTGGTCGGGCTGTACTGGATCAGCTGGTACAACCCGTTCTCGTAAACGACCTTGCCAGGCGTAGTGGCAATGTTCCTGCCCACCTCGAAGGCGGAACGGTCCGTATGGGTAAGCTGCCGGTTGCGCAGGTCGGCAAGCAGATGCTCCATTCCCTGAGCCAGGTTCTCGCCCCCGGTTTCCAGCGTGCGCTCGAGCACCACCGGATTGGTCAGCGCGTAATTGGCGGGACTGAGCGCCTCGATCAGGGTGCGCGTCAGGAACTGCAACTGGCTCTTGCGGGCCGGCTCAAGCCCTTCCACCCGCTCTACGGCCTGCTGGAGCTGTTCCGACATCAGCAGGTAGGACTGATGCAGGACGGCGAAAACCGGCTGTTCGCGCCACCGCGCGTCGGCGAAGCGCCCGTCCTTGCGGGGCAGCTCGATCGCGCCGCCCGGTTCGGCACCACCCTGAGCGCCCATGCCGTACTGCGCGAGGACACTGGTCCATAGGCTGATCGAATCCTCCAGCAGCGATTGCCGCATTTCCGCATCCGGGAAGGGCAGCGCCGCGTACCACGCATCCACCAGCGCGCGCCAAGCCTCGGGGTCGGTGGGCATCGACGGGGCCTCGCCAGCTTTCGCTCGGTCGCCTTGCGTTCCGCCCGCTTCCTCGCCGTCAGCGGCTGCTTTCCCGCCAATGCCCCACAGCTTGCCGATCTGGCCCGCATAGTCGGCCCACTGCGCAAGGATCGTGTTGTCTCCCGCCAGAGCTGCCGGAGTGGCCAACGGACCGAACTGCTGGATCAACTTTCGTGACGCCTCAGCCTGGATCCGCAGCATGTCCGAGAAGACATTCTCGCCATTCCTGTCGGGTGATTCCGGATCGCGTGCCATCGATTGCTCCTGCTGGTACGTGAAGCATAGCCGCGCCGCGCGGACCTTTACAGCGTCAACGCGCGGTGGAGCGGATGTTTTCAGGGCCAAGGGGCATTTGCGCCTGCCCGAATTAGTGCCTACAGACGCGGGCGCGGCGCCGCTGCCGCAGCTCAGACGGACATTGCAGAGGTCATGGAAGACGAGTTCTACCGCATCAAGCGCCTGCCGCCTTACGTTATTGCCGAAGTCAACGGCATGCGGGCAGCAGCACGCGCTGCCGGTAGGGACATCATCGACCTCGGCATGGGCAATCCCGATCTGCCCCCCCCGCAGCACGTGATCGACAAGCTGTGCGAGGTTGCCCGCAAACCGGACGCCCATGGCTATTCCGCAAGCTCCGGCATCCCCGGCATCCGTCGCGCCCAGTCGGCCTACTATGCCCGCCGCTTCGGGGTGGATCTCGATCCTGAAACCGAAGTGGTGATGACCATGGGGTCCAAGGAGGGGCTGGCCAGCCTCGCCACGGCGATCACCGCTCCGGGCGATGTCGTGCTGGCGCCCAATCCCAGCTATCCGATCCACACCTTCGGCTTCATTATCGCGGGGGCGACAATCCGTTCGGTGCCGACCACTCCGGACGAACGGTACTGGGATTCGCTGGACCGGGCGATGAAGTATTCGGTCCCGCGCCCGTCCGTCCTGATCGTCAACTATCCATCGAACCCGACTGCTGAAACTGTCGACCTTGCCTTCTATGAGCGGCTCGTCGCCTGGGCGCGGGAGAACAAGGTCTGGGTGCTCTCGGACCTTGCCTATTCCGAACTCTATTACGACGGAAACCCGACCCGCTCCATCCTGGAGGTGCCGGGCGCCAAGGACGTCTGCGTCGAGTTCACCTCCATGTCGAAGACCTTCTCGATGGCAGGCTGGCGCGTGGGCTTCGCGGTGGGCAACCCGCGCCTGATCTCGGCGCTGAAGCGCGTGAAGTCCTATCTCGATTATGGTGCCTTCACACCCATCCAGGCAGCCGCATGCGCAGCGCTCAACGGGCCGCAGGACATCGTTGAGGCGAACCGCGCCCTTTACCAGAAGCGCCGCGACGTGATGGTCGAGGCATTCGGGCGGGCCGGGTGGGACATTCCCAGCCCCAAGGCGTCGATGTTCGCCTGGGCGCCGCTCCCGCCTGCGCTCAAGGACATGGGCAGCCTTGAGTTCTCCAAGCAACTGTTGACCCATGCCGAGGTGGCCGTGGCACCGGGCGTCGGTTACGGGGAGGACGGCGAGGGCTTCGTTCGCATCGCGATGGTCGAGAATGAGCAGCGCCTGCGGCAGGCGGCGCGCAATATCAAGCGTTACCTTGCCGGAATGGGCGTCAACACCCCGGTCGCCTGACCGACCACCAACAGGCTCATGCACAAGTGCGGCAAACGTTTTTCGGTTCGCCGGTTGCTAGCCACGTTTGCTCTCCGTTAACCATCCTCAAGGGTCGAGGATTCGGACGGGAGTCGCGGCAGGGGCCGGGCTGTTTGGCAAGCGGGGTGGCGATGCATTTGTTCGGCTGGCTTGGTGGCGGCGACATTCCGCGTCCCTACGACCTGTCTCGCCTGGGCTGGCACCGCGTGGACCTGGGCTCGCCGCTAGGCCAGGCCTCGCTGCCCTTGCTCGTCACCGATCCTGCCCTGTCGTCGCGGCTTACGTCACGCCGTGAAAGGGCGCCGGTGGCACTGATCGGCGTGGAGGACCCGGCCGAGCGAGCGCAGCTTCTGGCGCTGGGCTTTGGCGAGGCACTGCCTGGTTCAGTCGGCTTGGAGGAGCTTGCCCGCAGGACGCAGCGCGTCGCCGAAACGCTTGATTCGCTGCCGCGGCGGAGAATTCACGGCGCAGTCACGCTGGACCTCCTGCTGCGCGACGGCTGGGTTGAAGGGCGGCGCATCGGCCTTCACCCCCGCGAATTCGCCCTGCTTTGGCGTCTCGCCGAGAACCCCGGCGAGGCCGTGGGGTCCGATTCCCTGCTGAACGACGTGTGGAACCTCCATTTCAGGCCTGAGACCAACAGCCTTGCGGTCCACATCTGCCGCCTGCGCGCCAAGCTGACGGCAGCCGGCCTGCCGCAAATGGTCGAGACAACGCCGGGCGGCAGCTATGTTCTCGCGCCGGCGGCCAATGCAACGGCGGGCAATGCCCCCGCGATCCCGCTGGCCCCGCGCGACGACCATCTCGACAACTATGTCCGCGAGGCCGCCCGCGCCGGGCGGGCAGTTGCGGCCAGCGAAGGCCGCCCAGAGGGCTGAACCGCGCAGATCGCCGCGATGTCCGGAAACCCGTTGCACACCGCCGCCGCCGCTGATAGAGCGCGCGCTCTTCTCTCCGGGCCCGATGGCGGAGTGGTGACGCAGCGGACTGCAAATCCGTATACGCCGGTTCGATTCCGGCTCGGGCCTCCAACCACATTGCCGATCACCGGCGCTCGGAAGCGCGCTCGTCGAGAGTGGCGCAAATGCGCGGGATTTCGGCTGATACGAAGAGACGGAAGCGTCTTTGCAGAGACGTGAAATCGGGCCAAAACAGGCCTGAACTCGCCAGAGTCTCTGTGGCCAATTCTGCATCTACGGTTTCGAGGAAACCTGCGTCTCTGCCATTTTGCTCACCGAGGTGGGTGGGGCCGCGGGCACTCGTCTCGCGTCGGCATACGCTGACAAAGGGGGCGTACAGCGGCCCAAATCGGATCCCTGATAGCGGCGGTTCGTTCATCGATTCATCGCGTGAGAGCCAGCGGCCCCCGATCGGAAGTACCCGGCATCGACTTCCAATCGGCTGAGCTCAGAACCGGGCATCGGTTCAAGTAGATTTTAGCGTGTGAAGAATCCAGATTTGGACGGTTGCACGTACTTATCTCCCGGCACCAAATATTCATTCCTCAGACTAATTGGTAGCTTAGGTACGAAATATCTAAGACCAGATTTTGGCACTCTCGCTGTCGAAAAATGTGTAATTTACACTTGATCCAGCGGTTCGCTGATATTTCGCGAGGAGACCGTCGAGTTCCTTTAGCTTCGTCGCATCGGGCTTATACACACCGAAGTAGACATGTGTGACAGTGGAACCGAAGATTGCGCGATAGATGTGTGCGTCGTTCTCATCAGCGCTATGGCCATACACGAACACCGTTGCTGGGTTCGCAAAGAGCATGTCATAGCAGTAGCGAAGATATGCGACGGAGTTGATCCTCCGCATTTTTTGGGCGCTGGAGCCTTCAGCCACATAGACCGGGAACTGTCTTCCTTTGATGATGGCTTCTGTGATCGTCGCGATGACGCCCGATCCACGATCAATCGCCTTAAATAGATCACCGACGTCGTCCTCGAACAAATGCAGGCCTCCGTGGAGATTGTAGATGTGACAGTACGCATCATTCTTGAATGGTCCGTGGAACGAGCCATTCGTCTTCCCAAGGCCAAAACCATCCTTCAGGACGGATTTTTCGAGGTTCACCCAATAGAGGAGAAGATCGTAATTGAGCGAAAAAACAGTCTGGAAGTGGGACAGGAAAGCGGAGCTACTGGCGTACTTAAGGCCGAGGTCCTCCCGATGTGCGGGGTGCGTGGAATTCACGGCTGCAACGAGCGCCTCTCGCACTTTCTGCGCATCGGCCTCGATCTCGTCCGCGTGGTCATTGTGTCCGTAGGCGCGCTCGACCAGAACTGCACCTTCAAGTGACCGAACTACCGCCTCGAAATCAACGGTGCCCAGCTTATCGAAGAGATCCCGGATCGGCGTCCCGGATACCAGCCCCGATTTGTCGAGCAGGTTCCGGTAGTTGAAGTATTCAGCGGAAAATCCGTTGCCAATCAGCAACGCCCGATCCTCGCCGTCCGTGCGCTTCAATGCGTCTTGAAAGTCGATCGCGTCAGGCATCGCTGCTCCCCGTTCCTCATTACCAAGTCTGGCCAACAAAAAGGCGATGCCACACTAGGGCGCTTGATCCGAGCAAGGGCGCTCGGTCGGTGACATTCGCCACAACGCCGGAAAACGCGGTTAAGGCGATACTGAGCCACCTGTCGAGCACCTGACGCACGCGCGTTGGCTTTTCGCAGCCCGACTGAACATTCATTCCCGATTTCCTGGACGTCGTTTCGCTTGGGTTTGTGAGGGCGGCCGGTTCGCCGCCCGATCAGGAGCCAAGCCCAATGCCCCATATTGTTTTCATCGCCGTCCAGGGTCACGATCGCCTCGTCGAGGTCGAATTGCCCGAGAACGCCTCGATCGAGATCGTCCACGCCATCGTCAAAGCGGCTGGCATCGAGATCGACGAGGAGTTCATCCTCTTCCACGACGAGGACGACGAGCCGATCGAGTGGCACGGCCACAAGCGCCCGCACAGCATCAAGCACGGCGCGAAGCTGCACCTCGCCCGCTGCCGCAAGATCGACGTCACCATCCACTACCTTGAGCAGACCAAGCGCCACAGCTTCGCGCCCGGCGCGCGCGTGCGCCGCGTCAAGGCGTGGGCGGTCGACCACTTTAAGCTGGCCGAGCGCGACGCCGCCGAGCACGTCCTGCAGGTCTGCGGCGGCACCGATCGGCCGCCGACCGACACGCCGCTGCACAAGCTGGTCAAGCGCGGCCACTGCGAGCTGTGCTTCGACCTGGTCCCCGACATCCGCGTCGAGGGCTAAGATGAACGCGCCTGTCAGCCCCAGCCAGCTGCTGCTCGTGCACGACCTGGCCGCACCGGAGTTCCGGTGCGGCCAGTTTGACGGGCGGTGGCGCCTCGTCTCCCAGGCCTGGCCCCATGTGGTCATCGCCGTGTCGGCCGCGCCGCGCCCGAACTCGCCAACCGAGTTCGGGCTGCGGTTCGAGTGCAGCGGCTATCCCCAGGTCGCCGTCACCGCGCAGCCGTGGAACCTCGCGACGGACGCGCCCCTCGCGGCGCACCTATGGCCGCGCGGCAAGCTGATCCTGCCCTCGGTCTTCCGGCCCGAATGGCAGGGCGGCACCTGCCTCTACCTGCCGTGCGACCGCATCTCGATGAACGGGCACGACGTCTGGGTGAACCAGCACCCCAACCGCCTGTGGCAACCCGCCCGCGGCATCATCTGCTACTTGGAGCAAGTCCATGACCTTCTCAATCAGGACGATTACACGGGCGCTGTCGCGGCGTAACCGCGGCATCCGCTTCGGGCCCGACCGCTGGACCGGCCTACTGGCCGAACTCGACCGCCGCGGCGAACGTCGGCACGAGGCCGGCGCGTTCCTCCTTGGCGCCCGCACGGGCGACCTTCGCGAAGTGCAGGACGTCGTCTTCTACGACGACCTGGACCCGGAGGCCTACTGCTCCGGCGTCTGCATCCTCCACGCCCCGGCGTTCGCCGCGCTGTGGTCGATGTGCCGGGCGCGCGGTCTCACCGTCGTCGGCGACGTCCACACCCATCCGGGCGGCGCGTTCCAGAGCGAGGCCGACCGCACCAACCCGATGGTCGCGCGCGAAGGCCACATCGCGATCATCGTGCCGAATTTCGCCACGGGCCGCCCCCCACGCGAGATGCTCGGCGTCTTCGAATATCGCGGCGACCACGCCTGGACCGACCATTCCGGCGCCCCCGCGCACCGCTTCCTGCACAACGACTTCTGGAGCAAGTTCCTATGACGATCGATCCCGACCGCCTGCACCGCACGGCGAAATACTTCATGGACAGCGGACGGGCGGCGACCGCCGAGGACGCGGTCGACATGCTCTCCCGCTTCGGCATGACGATAACCGTCGACGTGGCGGGCGCCACGACCCTGAATGGCCAGATCGCGCTGCTCACCCTGGTCAACGCGGCCCGGCGCACGATGCTCGGCGGTATCGAGGTCGAGGGCGTCGGGGACCAGCCTGTCGTGACGGCCCTCGCGACCGAGACTACCCTCGGCGCCGCAGTCGCGGCGCTCGGCGGAACCTGCGTCGGGCGGGCGCGCGACGACTGGCCCCGCGCGATCATCGGGGACGCCGCGCCGCCGGCGGGTCCCGCACCCGCCTGGCGCCTGCGGTGGGCGGGCTGGCGCGGCGGTGTCGTCCCCGCATCGTGGACCCCGGTTGCCGCCTGCGCCGCACTCGCGCTCGCGCCGGCAATGGCCGCCGCCGCCTGCATTGGCGAGGTCTTCGCATGGCATGCCGGCGACCACGACATGGCGGGTCGGCGCGCCTCGGGCCTGTCGATCTGGAATCCGGGCGCGCCCTGGACCGACCCCGATCCCACCGAACCGCCGCTCAATCACCTTCCCGCCAAGCTCTGGCTGATCGGCCTCGGCAACCTCGGCCAGGCCTTCGCCTGGTGCCTCGCCTCGCTGCCGTATCCCGAAGGGGCGGGGACGACGCTGATGCTCCAGGACTTCGACCGGATGGCGGAGTCTAACGACAGCACCTCGCTGCTGGCGGTGCCCGAGCAGCCGACCGCGATGAAGACCCGCTGGGTCGGCGACTGGCTCGAGCGCCGCGGGTTCGAGGTTCTGCACGAGGAGCGGCGGTTCGGTACATGGATCCGGCGCCACCACCTCGAGCCCGGCGCCGCACTGTGTGGCGTGGACAACGCGGTCGCCCGCGCGGCACTGGAGGACACGGGCTTCGACCTGGTGGTGGAAGCCGGCCTCGGGGGTGGGACGCAGGGGTTCCGCAACTTCTCGCTGCACTGCTTCCCGGGCCCTAAGCGCGCTGGCGCTATCTGGGGAGGCGCCGCGGCAACTGCGACTGCCCCCGACGTCTCGACCATGCCGGCCTACCAGGCGATGAAGGACAAGGGGGTCGACGGGTGCGGCCTGACACAGATCGCGTCCCGCACGATCGGCGTGCCTTTCGTCGGCCTGACCGCGGCGATCCTCGCTGTCGGCGAACTGCTGCGGCGGCTCCACGGCGGTGGCGCGATGGAGGTGGTGTCGGGGTCGCTGATGGCGCTCGAGGACACCGTCGCTTTCACCGGCGCGCCCGAACCCTACGCCCATGGCCATGTCGCCATCGACCCTGTCGGTCTGGCGGAGGAGGCCTGACCGACGCCGGCCGCAGGGTCTTCCTGCGGCCGGCGCATCGGCTAGTGTTGCCGGATGACCGTGTTCGACGGCGTCCGCGCCCTCGTCGACCGCCTCGCGCCCTCGGGCTGTCGGTGTGTCGGTGTGTCGGCACGCGAACCACAAGACGTGCGAACTGGCGGGCTCCAACGGCCTCGAGCAGCGCAAGAACATCTGCTCGACGTGAGCGCGGGCCGGTGCGGTGGGACGACGGCGCACCCGAGCTCAACCGGCACATGGCCCGTACGACGCCTATGCCGATTGGTATCGCGACCTGGGCAGATGATCGGCGCCGCCGCGTCGACCGCCTATATGCCGCAGATGAAGTAGCACTGGCAGTTCGGGCAGAAGCGCGGATCGTCCGGCTTGGCGGGAAACTGCCCGGCCTCGATGCCGTTGATCGCGCCCTCGAAGGCCTTGACGGCCTTGTCCTCCTTGCCGGCCGGGAACTCCCGCGTCTCGCCCTCACTGGGATAATAAGCCCCGACAGTTATAGTCCTGCCCGGAAACCGCCGCTGCGCCGCCAGGCGCAACGCACCGTATATCGGCTTGTCACCCTCGCCCTTCGTCTGCCGGCCGGTCCGGATGCGCTGCACGCGCACCACGCCACCGGCGTCGACCAGCCGGTCAGGCTCCATCGTGACGGTCCGCCCGGCGATCGCGACGTCGAGTCCCCCGTCGACGGACGCGCCCTGCTCGGTAGCGATGAAGGCCGACCCATTGGTCACCATGCGGTTCGCCGCCTGGCGGTAGTATCCCTCGAACCCGTGGCCGACAGGACCCCGCTCGGCCCAGACGGCATCGAGATGCGCCAACGCCTCCGCCGCGCTCGTGGCGACGCCCTCTGTGCTACGGTTCTGGATCCATGCCAGCGTCCGGCGCACGCAGCGGTGGAAGTCAAGGAACGCGGCGCCGTCGGCGCCGCCGCGCAAGCCCATCACCTGCTCGTACCGGTATCTCGCGGGACAGCGGATGTAGGTCTCAAGCTCACTGGCGGAATAGCTGGTACGCCTCTCTACGACCACGGGCGGGCGGACGATCGGCGGCGGCACACTGGAGGGAACCGTGCGGGTCGTCGCCGGTATCGCCGAGACCGAGTCCAGGAACTTCGACGCGGTCGCGTTCTGCGTGGTGTATTTCACCGCCCGCGTCAGCGACAGATGGTCGCGCGCGCGGGACAGGCCGACGAAGAAGAGGCACTCCTCCTCGGCGTCGTGGTCGTCCTTCGCCATGTTCAGCTGCGGGTATTTCGCCAAGGCAGGCGTCCTCGAGCCCTTGCGGCTCGCCGGCATGTATCTCGTCGCCAGCGCGGGCAGATGGACCGCCGGGAACTCCAGCCCTTTGCTGCCGTGGATGGTGAGGACGCGCACGGCGTCGATGTCGGTCGCCTCCGCCGATATCGCCCGGTAGACGCTGTCCTGGTTCAGCAGCTCGATGCGGCGGATGCGCTCCAGTAGGCGCATCCTGCTCCCGTCGCCGACCGCATCGTGCTCGCCGCACACCTTGAGCAGGTGGTAGATCGCAATGAGCTTCTGATGGTCTGCTGGGGCCGAACTCCGAACGAGGGGATCGAGGTAGCTGCCGGTCTCGAACAGCCAACCGGTCAGCATCGACCAAGGCGAGGTGCCTGGGCCGACGAAGGCGAGCTCCGCGCCCAGCTTTGCGAGCCCGCTGCGTCCCGCGTCGGACAGGCCCTCGATCTCGACGGCCCTCGACAGCGCCTGGATGACGGGCAGCTTCTCTGCCGCGGCCCAGACAATCACCGCCAGGGCGTCCTTTTCAGTCGCGCCGTATGCGGGAAGCTGCGCGACCCGGACGAGGCCGATCCCGCCGAACTCGGCGTCGAGCGCGACCAGCGACAGCAGGTCGCGGATCTCGCCGCGCTCGAACAGGTCGCCGAGATACAGCAAAGGGACGTTGAGCCTCTCGAGCAGCGCGGTCAGGCGGCCCAGCGTGAGATGGCTCCTCGCCAGAATCGCCTGGTCCCGGTAAGGCACGCCCGCGGCCCGTAGCCGCTCGACCCGGTCGCGGATCGCACAGGCCTCGTCCTCGATGGTCGCGCAGACCTCGAGCGTGACGTCGCCGACCGCCCCGCGGTTGGCATGCCACTGCGCTGCCGCCCCACCCGCCATGCCACCGGTGAAGGCGGCGAAGGCGCGGACCACCGGCGTGCCCGAGCGGTAGTTGATCCCGAGACTGAGGCGCTTGCCGTCGAACTCCGCGGTGAAGCGCTCGACGTTTGAGGGCTCGGCTCCCCGGAACCGGTAGATCGACTGGCGATGGTCCGCGACCACCCAGATGTCGCGGCAATCGTCGGCGAACGCGCGCAGGAGCGCGGAGCTGGCGAAGTTCACGTCCTGGTATTCGTCGATGAGCAGATGGCGGTAGCGCCCGAGCACCTCCGTCCGGACCTCGGGATCCTTGAGCAACGTGACCGCGTGCCGGATCAGGTCGCCGAAGTCTACCGCGTCCGCCTCCTCGAGCAAGCGCTCGTATATCACGTAGACCTTGCCGACCTCGACCGCCTTTTCCGCGACCTCCCGCGCGGCCTCGTCCGTGTCCGCCGCCGCGAGGTCCGCCTCGGCCGCATCGAGGTACTCCTCCGGACCAATCAGCTCGTCCTTAGCCCTGGAGATCGCGCTCACCACGAACGCGAGTTCGAGCGCCGGCTCGAACAGGTTCTGGTAGTGGCGCAGCGGAAGCTGCTCGAGGTTGGCCTCGAGCAGCGCGAGGCTGGCCGTCGGATCTAAGATCCTGACCTTCTCGGTACGGCCGATCCGCCCCGCGTAGCAGGTGACCAGCTCGAGCCCGAACTTGTGGAAGGTCCCGACCCACATCTCGATCGCAGCGTCGGCATCGACCGCCGACAGTCGCTCGCGCATCTCCTCCGCCGCTTTGTTGGAGAAGGTGAGCGCGAGGATCGAAGACGCCTCGTCCTCCCTCAGAATGCGCGTGACACGTTCGACCAGGGTGCGCGTCTTGCCCGTACCGGGACCGGCGTGGACCAGGAGAGGCCCGTCAGACCAGTCGACGGCCGCCTGCTGATCTGCATCCAGGTCGTAGACGACGTTCTCGTCCTCCTCGATCTCGTGGTGGACGAGGGGCGGGAGCAGAAGCGCCCGGATGGCCTGCTGCAGCACCAGGTTGCGCCGCAGCCCGAGCCGGGCCGCGATCGCGGACGGCCGGGCACCGGCGAGGAGCTCGTCCTTGAGCCAATCCGAAGGACACAGGAACTCGCCCGCGAAGACGTCGGCCTGAACCTCCTTGCGTTCGCGCGAGGAGTAGCCGTCGACGCGGGCGCCGCCACTTTCCACCGGCTCGCCGGAGAGCCTCATCGAGACATCGGTGACGTCGCTCTCGGGATCGGAGTGAAGCCGGAAGTGGCCGAGCTCGTGCGCGATGACGACGACCTTGTCCTCCTTGGCCTGACCGCGCGCGACGTGAACGATGCCGGGACCACGCTCGAAGAAGCCCAGGACGTTTTCACCCGCCCGCGTGCCCGGGTCGAACTCGACGATCTCCAGGTCGTGCAGGCCGGCCATCGCGTCGACCAGCTCGCGGGCTGTCGGAGCGGCACCCGCCTTGGCCAGGGCGGCGGCGCGGCATTCGCGCGCGGCGAGCCGGATGTCGCTCCATGCGTCCATCAGGCGTCGGCCAGCCAGTAGGCGATCTCTTCCTCGCTCATCCCGGACGAACGAATGATCTCTTCGAACGTTCGTTGGTTCGCCACCGGCTGCCCGACGGACTTCGCGCGGCCGCCCAGCACCGGAATGCGAGCAGCGTGCGCATGGGCGACATTGAACTCCGCCAGCGAGACTCCGAGCTCACGCGAGACCGCCGTCGAGAAGCGTGGCCGCAGGTCGCGCATGCGGCCGGCGAACAGGTCCGCCACGACGATTCGCTTTATGGGCAGTCTTCGGGCCAGCTCCGGTTGGGACAGGCCCGAAGACTTGAGCATGGCGTTGAGCGTCGGGCCCGACGCGGTGGTCGCGTCGACGACCCGATCCTCGGCCTCCGCCGCGAACATGGCGGCCTGCACCCGGCTACGACCGCGCGCGATCATGTTGTCGTCCAATTGGGCGGGCTGCTCGACCATGTCCGCGATCATCGCTAGACGGACGGCCGCGTGTTCGCGGATGTCCTGGGCGAAGTCCGGGTGCGCCCGCGTCCAGCGCTCCACGTCCGCGCGTGTCGGGATGTCGCACTCCTCGTGGAACGCGATCAGCACTTCATCCCTTTCCTGCTGATTGTCTTCCATCACGATTTTCCGATCATCTTCTCTAATTGTTGCTTGGCGGAAGCCAGCCTTTTCGAGGCGGTGTCCGGATCGATCCCGAGGATGCTAGAGATCGACTCACCCTTAATGCTGCTGCAGCGGTACCCGTGCATGTGGAGTTCGAATACGTCACGCACGCCCTTGCCGCGGAGGCTGTTCAGAATGCGCTGCACGTCGGCTTCCTGCTCCGCTTCCGAGTAGTTCTCGGTCCGCGGATCCACCATGCCGCCGGGGTCGTCGGCCATGTCGGGCATGAGCGCCATCTTCTTGAGCTCCTTACGCACATAGTCGATCGCCCTGTTGCGGAGAGTCGACTTGAACCACTTGCGCAGCCCCTCGCCATCGGGCGCCGTCGGCGACAACAACGCCTTGAGCATCGCGTCGTGCACCGCCTCGACGATGTCGTTCCCTCCGTCCGGGAAGGTCTTCGCCGAGATCTCGCCGCGCAGGATCGACAGCATCCGGTCGGAGATGAAGACGATCATCTTGCGGACGAAAGCTTGGTCGACGCCATCGCGGCGGTAGTTGGCGCGTATGGCACCGACGATGATACCTTCGGGGAACCGGGTCAGCTGCCCTTGCTCGACCATCCGTCGCCATGTGCAGTGGTCGTCCGGCAGCGGAGGCTCATCGTCCGCGTCACTCATGAGTATCTCCTCCAAAACTGGACCTCAGAGTGAATGGCGAATCTTGGCGCAAAAAATCCGGAATAAAATTCATCCGCACATGGTTGCGATTGCATGGACGCGACGTCGAATGGCCTCCTGCATTCCTCAATCCGCAGGATCACGAGAGCGAGCATTCGGAATGGAGCTCGGCGCCGACAACTGACTTCGCAATCTGGACGAGGTGAGAGTGATGGGTGAAGAACAGAACCTGAGTGCTTCTGGCCACCTCTGCCAGGACACGGAAGCCTGCCTCCGCCCGCCGGTCGTCGAAGTTCACGAAGAGGTCGTCCGCCAGGAACGGGAGGCCGACCCCCGCCGCGACCGACTGCTCGAGCGCGGCAAGGCGCAGCGCTAGGAACAGCTGGTCGGTGGTCCCCTCGCTCATCGCGTCAACATCGACCATTGTCCGCAGGTCGTCGCGCATGCCCCGGAGACGAGGGCTGGGTCCGTCGGTGTCCACCTTGAGCGTGGCGTAGCGGCCGGTTGTAAGTGTCGAAAACAACTCGCCGGCGCGCAGCAGCAGCGGATCTTGGTGCCGCTCGCGATACTTCTCGATTGCCCACTTTAGCGTCACCGCCTGCGCTCGCTTCAGAATGTAGTCCTCCGAAAGGACCTCCAGTTCCGAACGCGCTTGCTCGGCGTCGGCCGCCGCATCGACGGCCGCGGTGCCGCCCGTGTCGAGCGCCGCGAACGTGGCGCGGGCGTCGCCGTGCGCGGTCGCCGCCTCATCCACCGCCGCGTTGAGCTCCTCTAGGCGCGACCCTAGCGTCGTCAGCTGCGACGCGACCTGATCCGGGTCGGTCGCGTCCACCGCGGCCACCAGAGCGTCGAGCCCTAGACCGTCCCCGGCCTCGATGATCGCGCGCTCGATGGCGGAGACGTCCTCGGCCAGTGTGCGCCTGGCCCGCGACCTCTCGATTGCCGGGCCCAGCGCAGTCCTGTCCGTCGTGCCCGTCTCGGCGAGGAATGGCGCAAGAGCGTCGTCGGTCGCCTTTAGCTTAGCCTGCGCCTCCTGCAGCTCGCCGTGGCGGCGCCGGTCCTCCTCATCCAGAGATCCGTGCAACGTCGCCGCGGTCCGCGCAGTCGCGAGCCGGTCCCGCATCAACCGCAAGCGTTCGGGCACGTCGCCCGCGCCAATGCTGAGCCTGTCGGCTAATCGCTCCACCGCCGCCGCGTGATTCCGGGAGTCGCGCGTGATGCCCTCAATACGCCGGCGCAGGAGCGCCTCCGACGACGACGCCTCGCGTAGTTCGTCGAGAAGGTCGAGAACAGTGTCGCAGCCTGTGACATCGATTTCCAGGCGCGCCTCGGCCAACGCCGAAGCCCATGCGGTGGCGTTAGTGGTCGCCGCCGCCTCCACCGCCCGGGCCCTGCGGTCGAGCGCGGAAGTTTCGAAGCCGACCTGATCAAGCTCCGCCTGCGCTAGCAGGCGCTTGCGCGAAACGTCCTCGAACGTCGCACGACGTGCTTCCGCCTTGGCGAGCACGGGTGCGAGCGCGCCAGTGGGATCCGCGATGCCGAGCGCGGCGGAGAGTGCCGAGCGCGCCGCGTCGCGCCTGACTTCCGATCGCTCGGCCTCCAGGACGAGGCCGCAAAGCTCGACCTGGGCCGCCTCCGCCACGTCGCGGTCGGCCTGCCAAGAATGGAACCTGCCCGGCTCCAGCTCTGGGAGCCCGGCGTCGCTGAGCCGACGCCGCCAGCCGGCAAGGACCTGCTCATGGCGGTCTCTCGCAATCTGAGCGCGGGCTACGGCCTGATCGCCCGCAAGATCGTGCGACGCTCGCGCCTGCTCCAGCAGCGACAACCTGCCTGACGCGTCGGCGGCCGCGAAGCGCGCGTCGGCGCGCCCGTCCGCCGCCGCGATGCTGGTCTCGAAACCCGCGACGGCGTCGGCTGGTGCCGAGAGAGGCGTGCCGTCCACGAGATGATCGCGCAGCGGACGCCACAGACGGTCGCGCTCGGCCCGCATGTCCACGATGTCCTCGGCCGACACCGCGGTTCCGGTCGCCAGCTGCGAAATCTCGAGCGCTGCGGCCGCCGACTGGTCCGACGCGCGCTGCGCGGCCTCCTCCTCGCGACGTACGTCGGCCAGCAGGACCGCCAAGACGTCGCGCGCCTCCTGGATCTCGGTGTTGTCCACCTTGGGAACGCGAGCAAGCGCATCCGCATCTCCTGCCCACGGCGCCAACCGGGCCAATGCTTCGGTGACGCGGCGCACAGCGCCGTCGAGTCTATCTCGCGCGGCGTCGCAGCGACTGTCGGCGTCGGCGCCCAGCGCCCGGGCCTCGTCGACGGCGGACGCCAGGGCATCGGCGGCCTCGCCGACTACGTTCGCGGCGAGCGCCGCCTCCGCGCGATCCCGCCGATCCTCGATGCGCTGTCGCTCTTCCTCGACCTGGCGCAAAGCCAGGCGCTGCTCGCCATCGACACGAGAGAGTTCTCGCAGCCGCGCCGCAAGTTCGCGCGGCGGCGCCGCATCGGCATTCGAACCGGCCTCCGCGCGGAGCCGGCGGACTGTCGCCGCCGCGTCGGCGTGTTCGGTTTCAAGGCCAGCGAGGTCGCGCTTCGCTTTCACCTCGGCGCCCGCTTCCGAGACGAGGCGATCGATCTCGTCGGCCTCCCCGAGCACCTGCGCGTCGGTCGAGACGGCGGAACGCCGGTCGGCGATGTCGGCTCGCAGGCTCTCGGCGGCCGCTATCGCGCGGACCGCCTCCTCGGCCCCCCGCACAAGTTCCTCGGCGGCGGCCTCGCGCTGACGGCCGAGGTCGACGACCCCGGTGTACTCAGCGAGCGACGCCAACTGCTCCTCGCGGCGCCGGACGAGCGGTGCAAGGCGCCTGACGCGCTCGGCAGACCTTGACTCGGCCTGGACGGTGTCGCGGTCTCGGCGGGCAGCCTCCAGCGTCTCGCGCGTCCGCTCGGTGGCGATTCTGGCTTCGGACCAAGCCTTCGGTTTCAACGCATCATCCCGGACGATCCTCGCGGACTCGGCTAGCTGGCGCTGGGCTTGCGTGAACGTCCGGCTGCCACGCGTGGTCGGGCCCCAGATCGCGTCGGCCTCGGACTCCAGACGGCGCAGCTCGTCGGAGACGCCGGTCAGGCCTGACCCCGCCGCAAAGAGCGTCCGGCCAACGTCGTTCTTCGCCTCGACCATTGCCTGCCCGCCCAGGCGGAGCGCAACCTGATCGAGGCTGAAGGACAGGCCGAACGTGTCCCGGGTCTGGCCGCGCAGCATCGCAGTGAGCGGGCTCTCTTCGATAGCGGCGTCGTCGGCATCGAGCAGCGTGCCGCTCGTCCCCTTCTTGCGGCGGCAGGCGAGCGTTGTGTCGCCATCCTCGAGCACCGCGCCGACGCGCAGCAGAGAATAGTCGAACATGAAGTTGTAGGGCGACCGGACGGGGAAGCCGAAGAGGAGGTCGGATACGGCGGCGAGAGACGTGGTTTTGCCGGCCTCGTTCTCGCCGTAGATGACGTGGAGGTCGGGACTGCCCGAGCGGAAGTCGAGTTCGCAGTCCTCGAAACGGCCGTAGCGTTCGAGCGAGAGGCGGGAGAAACGCATGCTCAACCCTCCCTCGTGAGACGCGACCGGAGCGCGGTCGAGGCGGTGCCGAGGATGCCCTCCCAGTCGCCTCGCGCCGCTGACAGCCGCAGCTCACCATCCTCGGGCTCGCCGAGCGACGTGCTCGCCGCCAGCATAAAACGCTCAAGGTCGCGGCCGAGGGCGACGACGAGATCCGGATCGCTCGCGGCCTCGTCGATCATTGCGCCGAGGTCCTCGCCGACCAGGACGGTCGTACGTGCCGGTTCGGTCACCTCCACGCGGACCTTTTCGACGAAGAGGTCTGGGGATATCGAGGAGGCAATGGCGCGCACGTCGTCGCGCAGCGTCGCGACGCCGTCCCGCACCGCGCCGGCATCATACGTCTCTCCGGTCAGCGTCACGCGCGCGATCAGCGGCCGACCGGAGGCGTTCGAGCCATGGAGGCCTACAAGCGCGGAGCGCAGCAGATCCCCGACCTCGTCCATTCGGGCACCCGTGCAGTCCACCTCGAGACGCGCCCATCGGATGACGTCGAGTTCGATCCGCTCCACCGACGTGACCTCGCCGTCGGCGACGTCGACCAGGACCGCGCCCTTGGGGCCGGTCTCCCTGATATTTCGTCCTTGAACGTTCCCGGGAAACACGGCGTATGGTCCGGTGCTGACGACCTCGAACTCGTGAACGTGACCAAGTGCCCAGTAGTCGTAGCCACGGGACCGCAGGTCATCGACGCTGCAGGGCGCATAGTCGGCGTGACCCTGACGGCCGGCCAGCGCGGTGTGCAGCATGCCGATGTTGAAGGTGTGCGCCTCGCCCGGTGGATAGGCGAGGACGAGGTTCTCGGTTACTGCCTGCGTCGCGAAGCTCTGGCCGTGGACTGCGACGGAGATGTCGGGAAGGCGGTGGGTCTCGGGCCGCCGCGAACCGAACAACCGCACGTTCGGCGGCCAGGGGACCGTGCGCGAAATCACCGATGCGGCGTCGTGGTTGCCGGCGAGAAGAAACGCCGGGATACGGGCCTGGTCCAGGCGGCCCATTGCCTTCGCGAAGTAGAGGCCGGTCCCCATGTCGCGCCAGTCGCCGTCGAAAAGGTCGCCTGCGATGACTACGAAGTCGACCGCCTCGCCGATCGCGCACTGCACTAAGTTGTCGAAGGCCGCGCGTGTCGCGGAGCGGATTTCGTCGACCGGCAGGCCCTCATATCTCGACAGGCCGTGCAGCGGACTGTCGAGGTGAATGTCGGCGGCGTGCAGGAATCTAAAGCTCGTCAACTAATCCTCCCTAGCCTGATCAGGCCCCCGCTTTCGGGCCCATCGCCAACTCAACGGTACGAATGTGAGGGCAACTTACCGCCACTTACAAGGCCCGTGACGCGTATCGCACCAGATCGGACCAGTCGCCTTTTTACCCTAGGGGCGACTTCCACAACCGGCATTCACTCTAGGTCTACATTAGACAACTTTAGGTTCTTAATATGACTGAGAACTTCTAAGATTAAAGGGCGCGTCGATCGGAAATTAGGTCTACTTTCGGGAACGTTATGCCCCCGCTGAACAAACACTGGGTGCATCGCTGACGATCGTGTCCCGCAGGGTGGTGTAGCTGGGGGCGGCCCCCGCTCATTTCGGCGTCAGTCTGAGCCGATCATGTGCCGGGCACGGCCGACAGCATGACGATGGGATTGTTGCTGAGCGGGGCCATTGTTTCAAGCGTCATGTAGCGGGCGCGCTGGACGGCCCATTCGTCGGACTGTTCCATGAGGATGGCCCCGACGAGCCGGGTGATGGCGGCTTCGTTGGGGAAGATGCCAACCACCTCTGTCCTGCGCTTGATCTCGCCATTGAGCCGCTCGATGGGATTGGTGCTGTGCAGCTTGGCGCGGTGCTCCCTGGGGAAGGTCATGTAGGCCAGCACGTCGGGTTCGGCATCGTCCATCAAGGTCGCCAGCTTGGGCAACTTGGGTCGCACCTGATCAGCCACGGAGCGCCATTGCTGACTCGCCGCTTCAGGCGTTTCCTGTGCAAAGGCGGTGGCGATGAACGCGGAGACGACGCGCCGGCCGCTCTTGCCGGCGTGGACCAGGGCATTGCGCATGAAGTGGACGCGGCAGCGTTGCCAGCTCGCGCACAGCAGCTTGGAGACCGCCGCCTTGATGCCTTCGTGAGCGTCCGAGATGACCAGCTTCACGCCGCGCAGGCCCCGGCGCGTCAGCTTGCGCAGGAAGGCCGTCCAGAACGGCTCGGCCTCCGAGGGGCCGATGTCCATGCCCAGCACTTCACGGCGGCCGTCGCTGTTCACGCCCACCGCCACGATCACCGCCACCGAGACGATCCGCCCGTTCTGGCGCACCTTCACATAGGTGGCGTCGATCCACAGATACGGCCAGTCACCCTCGATCGGGCGATCGAGGAAGGCGTGGACGCGCTCGTCAAGCTCCTCGCACAGCCGGCTGACCTGGCTCTTCGAGATACCGTCCATCCCCAGCGCCTTGACCAGGTCATCGACCGAGCGGGTCGAGATGCCCTGGATGTAGGCTTCCTGGATCACCGCCGTCAGCGCTCGCTCGGCCATGCGGCGCGGCTCCAGGAAGCCGGGGAAGTAGCTGCCCTTCCTCAGCTTGGGGATGCGCAGCTCGACCGTGCCGGCGCGGGTCTGCCAGTCGCGCTCGCGGTGACCATTGCGCTGGACGAGCCGCGTCGGCGACTTCTCGCCATAGCCGGCCCCGGTCAGATTACCGACCTCCATCTCCATCAGCCGCTCGGCGGCAAACGAGATCATGTCGCGCAAAATATCCGCGTCCGGGGTCTTCTCGACCAGCGAACGCAGGTGCATCATCGGATCGGTCATCGTGGTTCCTTCCGTCAGGTTCGAGTGTCGCAACCCAAACCTATCCGAAAATCACGGTGACCACCTCAGCCCCCAGCTACACCACCCTGCGGGACACGATCAACGAGCAAGTCGGTCTGAACCGTAAATGATTCCTTCCAACCGGCAAGGTTTGCGGCCTTGAAGATGTCTCCATCTACTAAAAGCCGTCGAAGAATAGTGCTGACAGCCCTGATTTCTGGAGCGGATTCAATCCAATCCTCTCCAGCCGAGTCAGCCAAAAACCTTAAATCTTCCGCAGTGATCGCGAGAAGTTCAAACTCGTCGGCCGAAAATGTGGCGGTAGGTTCGGTCAGCCGGAAATGTGGCCTTCCAAAGATTGGTGTCGGCAGATCGGAGACATCGTGCATCGCCCTAGGTTGCCACAGCTTCTGAGGCGCACCAACTAGCGAGTGAACTTAGCGAAAGGCCGCTTTCGCCGGCCCACACGCTCAAAGCGGACTTTCCATTGTCGAAGGGTTTCGGGCGCCGACAGGCGTACTAAACCCGGACGTGTACGACCCGCGGATCGGCATGGACTGAGCTATGGGGATTTGGGCTTGGGCCGCAGTTTCGTCGTTAGATGGCGACCGGTATGGCGCGTTTGCGGTGTCGGTCGCGGAGCGGTGATTGGCTGCATTTGAACGTTTCGACGATGCGCCGATCCAGGTTTGCGCTGCCACGTGTCGGTGGGAGCGGCGTCGGGGATGAACGCCAAGGTCTCCCGGGGCGGGTGCGACGCGGGATGGATGAGGGCAGGCCATGCCGGGTCATGGCTTAGATCCCCGGGCAGCTAAGACCATCGATGGCGGGGCGCGGGGCTGCTGCCAGCGTTCGAAGGTCTCGATGACGACCATGTGTCCGCCGCAGCATGGGCAAGGCGGGCGATGGTCGATCGGTTCATCGGCATTGTCGTTTGCGGGCTCAGGAGCGACCTTGAGCATCGTGCGGGCAAGTGCCAGGCTGGCCTTGCGGGCAGAGCCGGCCAGCAGGCCATAGTGGCGGATGCGGTGGAACCCGCGCGGCAGGACGTGGAGCAGGAAGCGCCGGATAAATTCGTCGGCGGTGATGGTCATGACCCGCTGGCGTTCGGGGCCGTCGCGCTTGTAGTCCTTGTAGCGGAAGGTGACGCCGGTGTTGCCGAACGCGATCAGCCGCCGGTTCGAGATAGCCACGCGGTGGGTGCAGGCGTGAGAGGTAGGCGAGCACCGCCTGCGGTCCGGCGAACGGCGCCTTGGCATAGACCACCCAGCGCTTCTTCCGGACCGGTGCGAGGTGGCGCAGGAACATCCTGCGGTCGGCGAGTGGGGCTGCCGTACCGAAGAACGCAAGATGCCCGGCCTGGTGCAACTGGAGCAGCCGGGTAAGGAACAGGCGGCGGAACAGCGCACCGAGCAACCGGACTGGCAGCAGGAAGGCGGGGCGCGAAGATATCCAGCTCGCCCCATCGAGTGCGATTCCGCCGCCCGGCACGATCATGTGTACGTGCGGGTGGTGCGTCATCGCCGAGCCCCAGGTATGAAGCACGGCGGTGATGCCGATCCGGGCGCCGAGGTGCTTCGGGTCGGCCGCGATGGTCAGCATGGTCTCCGATGCTGCCCGGAACAGCAGAGCATAGACCACCGCCTTGTTCTGCCAAGCGATGTCGGCGACCTCGGCGGGCAGCGTGAACACGACATGGAAGTAACCGACCGGCAGCAGATCGGCCTCGCGCGCCGCCAGCCAGTCACGCGCCGCCGCGCCCTGGCACTTGGGACAGTGCCGGTTACGGCACGAGTTGTAGGCCACCCGCCAGTGCCCGCAGTCTTCGCAGGCCTCGACATGACCGCCCATGGCAGCGGTGCGGCAGTTCTCGATCGCCGTCATCACCTTGAGTTGGATGAGGTTCAGGTGCCCGGCATGGGCGACCCGATAGCCGGGTCCGGCAGCACGGAAGACGTCGGCGACCTCGAGCGAGGTGCGCACCGGCTCAGCCGGGGGGCGAGCCTTGCGAACCGGGGTGCATCCCCAACCGGTCGAGCGGGCTGACCACGGCCTTCACCGTGCGCGTCGCCACCCGGGTATAAAGCGATGTGGTCGTCAGTTGGGCGTGGCCCAGCAGGACCTGGATGATGCGGATATCGACGCCGTCCTCGAGCAGGTGTGTGGCGAAGCTGTGGCGCAGCGTATGCGGTCCCACCCGCTTGGTGATGCCGGCAGCATGGGCGGCTTCGGCGGCAATGCGGTGGACCTGCCGGTAGCAGATGGGCTTGAGGTAATGCATGCCCGGGAACAGCCAGCCATCGGGATGCATCACGCCTTGCTTGCGACCTACCTTCCACCACTCACGCAGCAGCACGAGCAGGTCCTGGGCGAGCATGGCGTTGCGATGGCGGCCGCCCTTGCCGCACTCGACCCGGAGCAACATGCGCTCGCTGTCGATGTCGCGGACCTTGAGCTTGGTGACCTCCGAAGCGCGAAGCCCGGCCCCATAGGCGACCGACAGGATCGCCTGGTGCTTGATGCTCGTCGTCGCATCGAGCATCCGCGTGACCTCCTCGCGGCTGAGCACCGTCGGCAGTGCGCGGGGATGCTTCACCCGATGCAGCTTGCGGGTCAGATCTCGCCGATCAAGGGTGCGGGTATAGAAGAACCGCAAGGCCGAGACGGCTGCGTTCATTGCTGGCGCACCAAGGCCGGCCCCAGTCTGCTCGATCTGGTAGCGGCGCAGATCCTCATCCGTCGCCGTGTTCGGCGGGCGGCCTAGCCAAGTCGCGAACCGCGATACGTCGCGCAGGTAGTTGCGCTGCGTCGCCCGCGACAGGCGGTGCAGGCTCATGTCCTCGATCATCCGCTCACGCAGCGTCCGGGGCGAGGTTGCAGGGGTAATGTCGGTCATCGTTCGACTCCTCGTTTGCAGGAGTCGATAGGGTCTGCCTCCAGCCAACCACGCTCAACCGGAGCGCGTTGTAAGCCGGGCTCTCACAACATCAGGTTCAGCGCCGTTCCCGCGCCAGCGGGTTCGTACTCGTCCAACTTAGCTGCCATTCCCGGCATTCAGCGCACTGGCGGCGTTCGCCAGAACCGAAATGCGCTCACCGGCCTGTAGCAGCTTTATCACCGTGGTGTTGAGTTGCCCCTCGTCGTCCGCCCGAGCCATCACCGCCTCGCCGCAGACGTCCTCCATGATCATCCCGATCCGGAGGCAGAGCGCGGTGATCAGTTCAGGGTCGGTCATGCCATGACCACGCCATCACTTGGCAGCGAAGTCCACGGCCAGCTTTGTCGCACGGAGAGGGCCGGATCACCCTGTAATGCCGAGCACGCGGCGCTGCTCGTGCCAGTCGAGCGGAAGATCCATCGCGAGCAGCGCGTCCGGATCGAGCGAACCGGGCAGGGTGCCTTGCAGCAGGGCCTTCTGGATATCTGGCGCGAGCAGCCCGAGGCCGACCCGCTGCCGGGTCCACGCGTCGACCGGCGCCCGCATCTGCGCATGAGGTGTGGGATCGAGCGGCGAGGCGTCATTTTCGGCCAGCTTGCGGTGGGCGACCCGGATGAGTTCAGCCAGGCTGGCTGTATCGGCATTTTCCCGCTTGCGCCGGATGTCGGGTAATACGGTCCGTCCTTTTACGTCCGGCCGGGACTGCCAGCGCGAAGTCGACCTGGCCCTCGGCTATCCTGGCATCGGGATCAATCTGGTCATGGATGCGGTCGAACAGGGCATCGACGGTAAAGCTCTCGCCCGTCAGCGGGCGAGCATCCAGAGCGATCCGCAGCTGTGTCGCCGTGGCGGTGACGCCTGTGACAGCGGCGAGAATCGCGTCGGGCCCGGCCGGGTCGGGCAGCAGCGCGCCGATGACGGTGACGAGCAGTGTCTCGATCCTGACTGCCGGCAGGCGAATGCCGTTGAGATTACCGCCACCGGTTGCCTTGCCCGTGGGGAGCAGACACTCGCTGACATAATAGCGGTAGGATCGGCCTCCTCGTCCGTAACTGAAACTTGGTCGCATCGGTTGGCCCTCGCCATCGACGACCTTGCCGGTGAGCGGGCAACCGGCCGCGCGGGTCTTGCGGGCACGATGACGGTGATGATTTGCCGCGAGCTGGTCCTGCACGGCCTTGAACAGCGCGCGGTCGACAATCGCCTCGTGCTCGCCGGAATGGGCCTTGCCGCGGTGGACGATCTCGCCGCGGTAGATCCGATTCTTGAGGACATGTGCCAGCCCTGAGCAATTGAACGGAATGCCGCCATGGACGGTGCCCGACCGTGCTTCGCGCCGCTTGGTCAGGATGCCCTGGGCGGTGAGATCCTTGACCAGCGCGGGCAGGGATTTGAGCTCGAGATAGCGGCGAAAGATATGGCGAACGGTTTCGGCTTCGTTCGGGCTGGGGATCAACACCCGGTCACCGAGATCGTAGCCGAGCGGCACATGCCCGCCCATCCAGATCCCGCGAGCCTTGGACTGGGCGATCTTGTCGCGGATCCGCTCGCCGGTGACCTCGCGCTCGAACTGGGCGAAGGACAGCAGCACGTTGAGCGTGAGGCGGCCCATACTGCTGGTGGTGTTGAACGCCTGGGTGACCGAGACAAAGCTGACCTTCTGCGCATCGAACACCTCGACGATCCGGGCGAAGTCCATGAGGCTGCGGGTCAGACGATCGACCTTATAGACCACCACCACGTCAATCCTGCCCTTGCCGATGTCCGCCAGCAGCCGCTTCAGGGCCGGGCGGTCCATGTTGCCGCCCGACCAGCCGCCATCGTCGTAGAGCTCGGGCAGGCACTCCCAGCCCTCGCCGGCCTGGCTCAGGACATAGGCCTCGCAAGCCTCACGCTGGGCATCCAATGAGTTGAACGCCTGCTCGAGTCCTTCCTCGGTCGACTTGCGGGTATAGATCGCACAGCGCAGCCGGGAGCTCACCGCTCGTTCTCCTGCCTGAGGCCAAAGAAGCGCGGGCCGTTCCAGTGCATGCCGGTGATGTGCCTGGCGACCGCCGAGAGGCTGCGGTAGGTCACGCCTTCGTAGACCACCCCGCTTTCGATCACGACCACCTCATGGCGAGCGCCCGCCCACTCCCGGGCCAGCCGCATACCCGGCACCGGTGCAATCTGCACCGGGCCATCGCGTTCGATCATCCGCCGGGTGGCGGCATCGAACCCGCCGTAGATGTCGGCCTGGATGCGCCACGCCAGCACCCGGCGCAGCAGGTCGGCCGAGCGATGGCGGGGAGCGGCGCCATAGCGCCGCTCCCAATCCTTGCGTAGCCCGGCGAGGGGCATGTCAACGAGCGCAGCGACCTCGCGCGCGACCTTGTTGCGCAAGCGGCTCATGCCGACACCTCCGTTTCAGCGGCAGCAATCCGCCACACCGTGGTATTGCCCTCTACGTGGCGGGTGATCACATGGCCCTTCTTGCGCAGCCCGGTCATCGCAGCGCGCACCGTGTGGGCCTGCCACCCAGTGGCCTCGGTCATCTCCTCGAGGCTTGCGCCGGTCCCGGCGTGCAGCAGGTCGAGCAGGCGTTCGGCTTTGGTGTGAGGACGGGGGGCAATAACGCCGGTTGCGTCAGACGACGCAGGTGCATTTTCCTTGCTCATGGCGGTTCTCCATCGGGAGCTAGGCACCAGCGCCGACTCCCACCACCACAAGCCCGGATCTTCAGCGACCGGGCGACAGTCCGCTCAGGGCGGGCTGTGATTCACACGAACAGCAATGCTCTGGTTGCGGGGGAAGTCCAGTCCGGATCACCATTACGGGCAGCAGCATCTTGTTTCAGAGCCATAGACAACGGCCCTCGTCTGGGCGTCGCGGACGTTGCCAAGCGTGCCCGCTAACGCCAACAAAGCCGATCTTGCGGCCCGCCACCCGCGGCTCTCATTCCGGACAGTCGGCTTTCGATGTGGCGTTTCGGAGGCGCTAACGGTCGAAATGTTGAGGGAGCGGACCTGCACCCTGCACCAGCTTATTCCATTGCAACAGGGGCCACGTCGTCCATCAGGTCTTCGAGAAAGATCGACATCAGCATTGCTTGACTGGACACGCCGGCCTTTGCGTAAACTTGGCTCAGCTGCGCCCGGACGGTGCCCGGTGCCGATGAGCGCAACCCGGCGATTTCGGTGACCGAACAGCCCTTGAGCGCAAACAGCGCAACGTCCGTCTCGGCAGCCGAAAGTCCCCAATCCACGAACCGGTCGGCAATGATGCGCGACATCGCGTCCCGAGCCACGGCCACCACCGCCGCGCGGGTCCTGATTTCGCGGACGAGATGGAAAAGATAGATCGCACCGAGGACGATTCCTGCCACCAGCGCCAGCGACACACCGATTTCGAGAAGGTTTCCTGAACCGCCCTCCTGACCACCCGATTCGTCGGACAGGGCGTCCGTCACAAAGAACAGGCAGGCGAGCGACTGCGCCAGGACAATCAGAATGGCCGGAAAGCCACTCTGCAACAGGGCCCGAAACTGGCTTTTGGGCACAGGGACAACACTCCGGCTTATCGTTCGCAACGTTCGCTAAGCGCATGCTTATGGCCGCAAACCGCCACGAACCATAGGTCGGAGGCAGAAGGAGACAGACATACGCAAGTTCCTGGTTGTCGGCACTGTTGCGGCGCTCGCCGCGACCAACCCCGCCGTTGCGGCAAGGCCACCGCACCCGGCGATTTCCATGGCTCAGGCGCGCGCCATGGCGCTTCGCCTCGCGCCGGGGCGGATCATCTCCAGCGAATACGAGAAGGAAGGAGGGGCATGGCGCTACTCCTTCGATATCCAGCAGCGCACCCACGTCCAGGAAATCGGGATCGATGGGCAGACCGGCCGAGTGGTCGAGAACAAGCCCGAGGGCAAGAAAGACCGCGACTGACCTCCACGGCCACTGATAAGAGGAACGACGAATGAACGAGGGTGACCTTGCATCGCGCACCGACATGTTGAGCAAGGTGCCGGAGGTCACCCTCTGGTTCTGGATAGCAAAAATCTTCGCAACCACGCTGGGCGAGACGGGCGGGGACGCCGTGAGCATGACCTGGCTCGGCGAAACGACGGCAAGCGCTGGCCAGAATGGTATCAATGGCTATCTGGTCGGAACGGCCGTGTTCGGTCTGACGCTGGTCGCGCTCGTAGCTCTTCAGATGAAGGCGCGTGGCTATCACCCGTGGCTCTACTGGTTGACCATTATCGCATCCACGACAGCCGGTACGACCCTCGCCGACTACTGCACCCGTTCGCTCGGCATCGGCTACACCGGCGGTTCCGCGATTCTGCTGGCATTGGTGCTCGCATCGCTGGCAGCCTGGAAGGCGGTCGAAGGTCACGTCAGTTCCAGCCATGTCGTAAGCCGGCAGGCTGAACTTTTTTATTGGATCACGATCACCTTCTCGCAGACACTGGGCACTGCTCTCGGCGACTGGGCTGCAGATAGCGGGAGATTGGGCTACGCTGGCGGTGCGGCCCTGTTCGGCAGCCTGATCGCGTTGGTCGCGCTCATGTACTTCGCGACGCGGATCAACCACACCATTTTGTTTTGGGCCGCCTTCATCCTGACCCGCCCCCTGGGTGCCACCGTAGGCGACTTCCTCGACAAGCCACTCGCCAAGGGCGGACTGAACCTGTCGCGGCCGGTCGCCACAGCCGCCTTGGCGCTCGCTATTGCCCTGATCGTGCTGCTTACTCCGCGAGGGGAGAAGCCATGCGAGCGGACGTGATTGTTGACGGGGTCGTTCTCGCCAGCCGGCAGTCAGCTACGAGAGAGCACGGGGTCCGGTCCTTGACCGATGTCCAAGAGGGCCACCTCCCGCTGCTGGTTCAGATCCACCAGCGCGGCCTTGCCGTTCCCTCGGCTCCTGGCGTAGTCATGAACAATGCCCGAGCCATTCAAGATCGTTCTGCGCCTCTATTGCGGCGATGAAATTGCCATGGGGCCCGGCAAGGCCGATTTGCTGGACGCGATCAAGGCCAAGGGTTCGATATCCGCTGCAGGACGCGCAATGAACATGAGTTACCGGCGCGCCTGGCTTTTGGTCGATGCCATGAACCGATGCTGGAAAGAGCCCTTGGTGGCCACCACGCCAGGTGGTGCCCACGGCAGTGGTGCCCGCCTCACCGAATTGGGCGACAAAATCCTTGCTCACTATCGCGGGCTGCAAACCCGTCTCGACGGATCGGTTTCCTGTCCGGATCGCACCGCGCTGGCTGAGGCAATGCTGGCCGAACCAAGCCACGGGTGGGAAGGAAGATCGCCGATCTGCAAGGCCCGCGCGGCGACATCCTCAGCCAGGGCCCGCGTCTTCCTGGTCGTCTCCAAGTCCCAGGTGTTTGCACGCGTGAGCCCGAAACCATCGGGCGCACCCGCTTCCTGGGTCCGGGCCAGCATACCAAGGATTGCCTGCGGCGAGCGGCCGGAAGGTGAGAGCGGGGAATGCAGCCGAGCGGCGAATGCATTGAGTTCGGCGCTCGACTCCGACAGTCGCCCGACAACTGTTTTGTCCGAGCGGACGGGCCTGAGCTGACCGTCGCGGGTTATCTTGAGTTCGTCGAGAACGGTGCGTTTGTTGACCTTGTTCGAATGAAGCTCGAGCGTGAGCGGGCCAAGCTGCGTAAACCCGTGGCCTCGATCATGTCCTCGAGACTGGCGCCGGTGCCCGTGCGCAGCAGTTCGAGCAGGCGTTCGGCCTTGGTATGGCGGCGCGGCGGGGCGATTTCGGCCATGTCGGCGGAAGTGGATGTTTGTTCGTTGCTCATGGCGGTTCTCTGTCGGGAGCAAGGCACCAGCGCCGGCTCCCACCACCACAAGCCCGGATCATCAGCGGCCGGGCGGGCAGCATACCCAAGGCGGGCTGCGATTTACGAGGAACTGCAATGCTCTTGTGAAGGCGGAAGTCCAGCGAGAACCTTCATTTTCTTTTCAAAATTGGGTAGCGAGTCTACTTCCGTGCCATTGGTAGCGTCGGTACTAAGTGGCTGCCTTTCCTGCCGATTTCTGTCTGTTCATAAGCGCGTGTCATGCAGGTATGCCGAGAGGATGCCTAGGCCGCGTGCGTGCACCGGCTAAGCTGCGGGAATAAATGTAACCACGGATATCCATGTCTATGAAGGGCTTCCTGCTGACCGCCGTTGCCGCTGCGGCGCTCGTTTCTCCCGTCGGCGCTATTGCGCAAGCCCAGGGTCATCCGGACCGCTCATCCGAAATCGCGCAAAGCCGGGCCAGGCCAAACGTGTTCCTCTGGATGCTCGATGACGTCGGGTTCGGCCAACTTGGCAGCTATGGAGGAATGATTGAGACGCCCAACATCGATCGTATGGCAAAAGCGGGGGTGCGATATGCCAACTATCATTCCACGCCGCTGTGTTCGCCCAGTCGCGCGTCTGTTTTGATGGGGCGCAATCCGCACACAGTGCATGTCGGCTCTCATGCATTTACACAAAGGCCGTTCCCCGGATACGACGTCGCGATACCGCGCAATGCCGGAACCATCGCCGAGAATTTGCGGCAGGCCGGATACGCGACCTATGCGTTCGGCAAATGGGATCACCTTCCCTCTGCTGCTATTACTCCGGAGGCGCCGCGAACCTATTGGCCCTCTGGCCAGGGCTTCGATCATTACTACGGCTTTCTCGGAGCAGACTCGGACAACTGGCAGCCAACGCTCGTTCGCGACGACCAGCCGATCAACGCCCCGCGCGAGAAGGGTTACCATTTGAACCATGACCTGGCCGATCAGGCCATTGCCATGATCGATGCGCAGCACGGCAATGGATCAGCTCGCCCCTTCTTCGCTTACTGGGCCACCGGAACTGCCCATGCCCCGCACCATGCGCCACAGCGCTGGATCGATCACTACAAAGGCCGCTTCGATGCGGGCTGGGACGCTATGCGGATTGAGGTGCGGAAGCGCCAGATCGCACTTGGCCTGGTGCCGGCCGGCACCAAGCTTGCCCCCATGCCCGCGGAGGTTCCCCAGTGGGATAGCCTGTCGGCCGACCAGAAGCGGCTCTATGCCCGGCAGATGGAGGTGTACGCCGCGTCCGTGAGCTACGCGGACGAGGAGTTCGGCCGGGTGCTGGACCGGCTTTCCGCAACTGGTCAGCTTGATAACACGCTAGTCCTCGTGACGTCTGACAACGGCGCCAGCGCGGAAGGCGGGCCGCGGGGCAACTTCAACGAGATGATGATGGCCAGCGGATATCTTCCGACAGATGCCGAAAACGCCCGATATATGGACAAATGGGGAGGGCCTGAGACCAACCCTCATTATGCCTTTGGCTGGGCAGTGGCGGGCAACACCCCATTTCGTTATTTCAAGCAGTCCACCTTTGAAGGCGGCGAGCGGGTTCCGCTGGTAATATCCTGGCCCGGGCATATCAGGCCCGATGACACGCCGCGCGGGCAGTACGTTCATGTCAGCGACATCATGCCCACGATCCTGGATCTGGCGAACGCCCCTATAGCTGCCAAAGTTAATGGCGAACCACAGATGCCACTCGACGGGACGAGTTTCGCGGACAGCACCCGCACAGCCGATGCGCCCGGGCGCAAGCACGTGCAATATACCGAGTTGTGGGGAAGCAAGGGCCTATGGTCCGACGGCTGGGCAATCGCGACGATGCGGACGAGCGAGCCTTGGAACGTGGGTATCGCCAAGCCGCGGCCTTACGACGATCCATGGCAGTTGTTCGATCTCAACGCAGATCCGGGCCAGACCACTGATCTTGCCGCCAGGTTTCCCGAGAAGGTGGCCGAGCTGAACGCCATGTTCGATGAACAGGCGCGCACGTTCAATGTCTACCCGATCGGCGATACGTCGGAATCAGGTGCCTACCTCGTCCGGCGCATCCGCGAAGCCCTGATCGCTCGCAAGGGCAAGTGGCGTTACGCCGGCATGATCAGTCACATCGGCGACGGCGCAGGTCCGCCGGTACGTAGTGGCAGCTTCACGATGACCGCACGAGTCGGGCTACCGCGCGGTACCGAAAGTGGCCCGATTTTCGCGCTAGGCGGAATAATGGGCGGACTTGCGCTGCATATAGACAAGGGAGTGCCGGTCTACACGCTTCGGCCCATGATGGGTGAACCTCTCAACGTTGCCGCGAACCGACCGCTGGGGCAGGGAGAACACAAATTGACGCTGAAGGTCACTGCGCCACGCCCCTCCTTTCCGACGCCAGCCGAAGTTGCAGTTGAGATCCGGGACAACGATGCGATCATTGCGCAGCAGACGGTACGTTATGCCGCACCCCATACCCCCTTTTCAGTATCCGATGGATTTGACGTGGGCATCGACACCGGCAGTACGGTTAGCCCTGCCTATTCACGCGACACTCCGTTTTCCGGCGCGCTGTCCGATGTTACCTTCGATTTTTCCGCGATGATGGCGGGCATGACCGCGCAATCGACGGGGCAGAACGGCGCCGCCGCTCCGGCCGCAACCGCCGTAAGGCATCGCTGAAAGTGCGGCGATCAGATTTGCCCGAAAAACCGCTTGAACGCCTCGATCGTGATTTTCGTGGCGGGCGAGAGGGTCCGGTCCCGGTTCACCAACAGCGCGATATAGTCGTCGAGGGTATCGACCTGATTGACATTCAGGCCGGTTACCAGACCTTGCTGTAAATAGGAGCCGACCAGCACCGGCGATGTCACGCAGATGCATTCGCCGGCGAGAAGAATATCCATGAGAATATTATAATTGTCACAGATGATTCCGTGCTGGAAATGGTACGCATCAGGATGCTTTATCTCCGAAGCAGCGGCATAGGGGAATTTTATCAAGTCCGCAGGTGAAATATCCCCGGCTCTTGCCAAAGGGTGATCGGATCTGACGAAGTATCCGTAACTGATCTTGCCAATGTCACTTATTATGATGCTCGAATCCGCTCGTACAGCCCTTCCTGGGGTGACTGCAAAGTCGATTTTCTCGGCATGGAGTTCTCGGATAAGCTCGTCGAAGGGTTTGATCGAACAGCGGACCTGCACTTTGCCCGACTGGGCCAGGATGTCATTGGTGATCGTTGCAAGCCCCAGACTTGCCAGCATCGGCCCCATCCCGAACCGGACCATGCCAAGGCTTCCGGAGCCGTGTCTGCGCATATCCCAATCCAGCTTCGCAGACGCGCGCAAGATCCGATCCGCTTCACGGATAACCTGCATCCCGGCCTGGGTCGGCCGAGTCCCGCGCGGCCCCCGATCGAACAGTTTGAAGCCGTAACGGTCCTCCATCAGGGCGATCGTCCGGCTGAGCGCCGGCTGGGTCACGCCGAGCACCTCTGCCGCAGCGGACAGGCTGCCGACTTTTGCAACCTCGACCACGAACCGCAATTTCCTGAGATCGATGTCCATAACCAAAAAGCATACCTGTATGCTGAAAATGTAGCTTCTGCTTATGTCACCTTACTTTATCTGGTGCAACGACCGCGGCGCGCAGCCGGAGGCAGATCCGAAGAGGTCAAGGGAGGGGCTATGCGATTGACCGGGAAATGTTTGTTGATGCTGGGGGCGTCGGTCATGACGACGCCGGGCGTGGCGCAGGCAGCGGATGCACCAACTGCGTCCGACGCGAGCGTGGGCGACATCGTCGTTACCGCACGCCGCGTTTCGGAAAGCGCGCAACGCACCCCCGTGACGATTACGGCCTTTTCATCGGCCCAGATTGAAACCAAGGTGCTTCAATCGGTAGTCGATATCTCGCGTGCAACGCCCAGCCTGATCGCCGTGGCCAGCGTCACGTCGCCGCAAGGGCTGCAGATCGTCCTGCGTGGACAGACTCAGACCGATACGGCGGCATTCGTACCCGGATCGGTTGGCGTCTATTATGGCGACGTATACATCGGCGGTGCCCAGATCGCCGGCGGCCTGCTCAACCTTGACGATCTTGAGCGGGTTGAGGTTCTCAAGGGTCCGCAGGGTACGCTCTATGGGCGCAACGTGACCGCCGGGGTCATCAAATTTGTTCCTGTCGAGCCGGAGGCCAGCTTGAAAGGGCGGGTGACTGCGGGAATTGGGAACTTTGGCAAGCGCTCGCTGGGCGGAATGCTGAATGTGCCCCTCTCGGAGGACTGGGCGCTCCGGGTGAACGGCAGCATCGTCGATCGGGCCGGTTACTCGAGAAATGTCAATTTCGGTGGGCGCGATCTCGAAGACGACCACCACTGGAACGCGCGGGCAGCGCTAAAGGGGCAACTCGCCCCCGGCCTCTCGCTGCTGGTCGAGGGCTGGTACGGCAAGGCGCATGACAATGGCGCGGATATCCGCACGATTGCCGTCGATACGACCAACGCCAATGCGATGAAGAACATCATGGCGGCGCTGCGGATCGACGGGCTCACCCCCGCCGCGCTGGTCACTCTGCCGTCTAGCAGCCCGACATATGCCCATGCCCTGGCGCAAATCCCCGGACTGGTTACGCAGTATGCCAATGCACCGCGCGATCAGACGGTAGGTGTGAGCAACCCAAACCTGCAGCCGGGCGACACCTCGAAAATCTACGGCGGGGACATCACCCTCACCTATGACGTAAGCGATGCCATGACGCTGAAGTCGGTCACAGCGTACTCCTGGGCCGACCGCAACAGCAGTTTCGTGGTCGGCGGTGGTCCTTGGGTGCCAGGTTTTACGACTCAGGTCGGTTCAGTTTCCCAGGTCAGCGAAGAGGTTCAAGCCACCGGTAAGGCGATCAACAATCGGCTGAGTTACGCCACTGGCTTCTATTATATCCGCCAGAAGATCGTCGATGCCCGGCGAGATTCCAGCCAGTTCGGTTCGTTCCCGCTGTATCTGGGCCAGTTCGGCGCGGGGATCACCAACGGCACCTATTCGGACAATTTTATCACCAATGAATCCTATGCCTTCTACGGGCAGGCGTCGTTCGAGCTAATCCCAAATCTGAAGGTGACGGGGGGCCTGCGCTATACGCACGAAACCTTCGACACCACGACTAGCCAGTACACACAGGCGATTCCCGCCTCGGCCTTCGGCGCCGCCAAGCCGGCGATTTGCAGCACCCCGACCTTGTCGAACGTGGCCGGCGTGGTGCCGATCGATCAGTGCCGTGCGTCTGCCGGAACTTCAGTCAGCAATCTGTCCTACCTCGCCGGACTTGACTGGCAGGTTACGCCGGATGTCCTGCTTTATGCCAAAACGGCTCGCGGCTTCAGGGGCGGCGGCGTCAATCCGTTCGGTACCGGCGGGGTCAACCAGATCCTCATTCCGTTCCGCCCGGAAACCACGACCGACTACGAGATCGGCTTCAAGGCCGAATTCCTCGATCGCCGGGTCCGCCTCAACGCCAGCTACTACCACACCGACTACAAGGACATTCAGCGCACGGTGACAACCATCACCAATCCTGGTCCTCCGCCGACGTTCGGAACTGGAGTGCGTAATGCGGCCAATGCCAAGATCGACGGATTTGAAGCGGAGTTGACCGCGGTTCCTGTCAACGGACTCACTCTGGGCGCGACCATGGCCTACACCCGGCCGCGCTACATCAACTATACGATCATCAATCAGGACCGGGTGCTGCAGGACATTTCGGATCAGCCGTTCCAGAACGTGCCCAAGTGGACCTACACGATTTCGGGCAGTTACAAGATGCCGACCTCGTTCGGCGCCGTGACGGCGAGTGCGGACTGGAGCTGGCGGTCGCGGACCAACATGTTCGCCGACGATACTTCTGCCCGCAGTGCCACGGGCACTCATGCCCCGCTCGATGCCCTCTATCAGGATGCCTACGGGCTGCTCAATGCCTCGCTTATCGCGGACTTTGACAGCAAGAACATTTCCGTGCGGCTCTGGGCAAAGAACATCGCCAACAAGCGGTATGCGTCCAACATCCAGAGCCTGTTCAATATCGGTCTTGGTTACACCTACGCTGGTTACGGCCCCCCCCGGACTTACGGAGCCGACCTCACCTATCGGTTCTGAATATCAGGTGGCTTTCGCCGGCAGTGGCATGACGCTGCCGGCGAAACCACCGCGACAACGATTTGAAGTTGCCTGCGGGAGTTTGAAATTGTCGAGAACCAGATCCGCCCTTCGCTGTGCTGCGCTTGGCGTGTCGCTAAGCTTGGCGAGCCATGTTCCGATCGCTTGGGCGCAAACCATGCAGCAGAGGATGAGCCTACCGATCCAGCCTCCCGCTTTCGCTGGCAAAATTGGTCCTATCGCAGCGGAATCCCGGCCGGACTGGGTGCCCGAGGTGCGTGCCCCCGCAGGCGCGCCCAACGTCGTGGTGATCTTGACCGACGACGTCGGTTTTGCGGCATCCAGCACCTTCGGCGGGCCGGTTCCAACTCCGAACCTCGACAGGCTTGCGCGTCAAGGTCTTCGCTATAACGAATTCCATACCACGGGAGTCTGCTCCCCTACCCGTGCCGCCTTGCTGACCGGGCGCAATCACCATGCGGTCAGCGTCGGTCTCATGGCCGATCTGCCCAGCGGATTTCCGGGCTATTCCATAGAAATGCCGCCGTCAGCCGCAACTGTCGCCCGCGTCCTTACCCTGAATGGCTACAACACGGCCATGTTTGGCAAGCACCACATTGTCGCGCCGTGGGAAGCTTCTGCCGCCGGACCGTTCGATCGTTGGCCGTTGGGTCTGGGTTTTGAGTATTTTTACGGCTTCGTCGGCGGAGATGCCGACCAGTACAGTCCAACGCTGATACGGGGGCAGAGCCCGGCGCAGGAAAGCCCCGCCGAAAAGGGGAAGCTGCTGGACGTCCGACTGACGGACGATGCCATACGCTGGGTCCACAATCAGAATGCCGCCGATCCGGACAAGCCCTTCTTCGTCTACTTTGCCCCGGGATCGACTCATGCGCCGCACCAGGCCCCGCCGGAATGGATCGCTCGGTTCAAGGGGAAATTCGATCAGGGTTGGGACAAGTTGCGCGAAGAAACCTATGCCCGGCAGCTGAAGTCTGGCGTAATCCCGCGGAATGCGAACCTGACGCCCAGGGCACAGGAGATCCCCGCGTGGAACGCCCTCTCCAACGACGAGAAGCGGGCCTATGCGCGGATGATGGAGGTCTATGCGGCGCAGCTTTCGTTCCAGGACGAGCAGATCGGACGGTTGCTGAACGAGATCGACCGCATGGGCCTTGGCGACAACACGCTGGTCATGTTCATCGAAGGCGATAACGGGGCCAGCGCCGAAGCTGGCAATGTCGGGATGCTGAACGAAGTCGGCCGCATTGCCAACAATGTGCAGGATACGCCCGGATGGCTGGCGCAGAACATCGACGCGATGGGCGGGCCCAAGACCTACGAGAACTATCCCGCCGGCTGGGCCTGGGCGATGAATACGCCGTTCCAGTGGACCAAGCAGGTGGCATCTCACCTCGGCGGAACCCGCAACGGTCTGGTCGTGCGATGGCCGGCCCGCATCCGCCAAGGCGGGCAGTCCCGCTCGGAGTTCGGGCACGTTATCGACATCATGCCGTCGATCCTGGATGCTGCCGGCGTTCCGCAGCCGGCCACGGTCAACGGCATTGCGCAACAGCGCGTCGACGGGATCAGCCTGCTGCCGGGCTTTGCCGCTTCACGGCATACGGTGCGCACGCAATATTTCGAACTGGCCGGCAACCGGGCGATCTACAGCAACGGCTGGATGGCGAACACCCGCCCGCTGCGTATGCCGTGGGAGGACAAGCCGGCACCCGGCAAGCCGACAACCTATAGCTGGGAGCTGTACGACCTTGAACGCGACTATTCGCAGTCAACCGATCTTGCGGCCAAGATGCCCGGCAAGCTTCAGGAAATGAAGGATCTGTTCGACCGCGAGGCGCGTGCAAACAACGTCTACCCGATCGATGACCGTTTCGCGTTCCTGCGCGGCCTCGATGCCGCCAAGGCACATCCCCCACGCCGCAACAGTTTTGATTACTGGGGCAGCGATACTTCAGTCATGCTGGGAGCCGCTCCGCAGTTGCCCGGGCATTCGTTCACCCTGACGGCCGACCTCACGTTGGACAGTGCTAATGCTGATGGTGTCCTAGCATCCTATGGAAGCTGGTTTGGAGGATGGGCGTTCTATCTGAAAAACGGGGTTCCCGTCGCACTGCAGGCCGTCTCGACCGATCCGGCGGATATTTTCCGCATTACGGGCACAACCGCCGTTCCGGCGGGTCGCCATCAGGTGAAGTTCGATTTCTCGGCAGATGCGGGCTTCCGGTCGGGGGGAACCGTCCGAATGTGGATCGACGGAGTTCACGCCGGGGAAGGCCGGATCTCGCGAACCATTGCGCGTGTCGCTGGGCTTGGCGAGACGTTCGACATCGGTCACGACGCGGGGGTGCCTGTTTCCGAAGACTATAACCCTGCCGGCGATCTCCGGGACGCCATCGGCAAAATCAATGTTACCATTCGCTAGGGCCGGAGCCGCGCGAGCCAGTTGGCGTCGAGTCAGGCCTTGCTGCTCCCACGCAGCCGTGGACCTTAAGCAATTCAGTGGCGCTTTGGCGGCATGATCCGGATCGAAGGCGGTGAGTTCACCATGGGCTCGCTCGACTTCTACCCGGAGGAGGCGCCGCTCGCCCGGGTCCGCGTCAAGGGCTTCTGGATCGACGAGACCCCGGTCACCAATCGCCAGTTCGCCGCCTTTGTCGCCGCCACCGGCCACGTTACCCATGCCGAACTGCCGCCCGACCCGAAGCTCTACCCGGGTATCCTCCCCGGAATGGACCGCGCCGGCTCGCTGGTGTTCCGCAAGTCCCCGGTCCCGATCGGCACCGACGATCCGTCGCAGTGGTGGAGCTTCGTGTTCGGCGCGGACTGGCGGCACCCGGCCGGGGCGGACTCCTCGCTTGAGGGGCTGGAGGACCACCCGGTCGTCCACGTCGCCTGGAGCGATGCCGCGGCCTACGCGAAGTGGGCGGGCAAGGACCTGCCGACCGAGGCCGAGTGGGAGTATACCGCCCGCGGCGGGCTGGACGGCAAGGCCTATGCCTGGGGCGACGAACTGGCACCGAACGGGGCCATGCTCGCCAACTACTGGCAAGGCCTGTTCCCCTTTGCCAACACCTTGGAAGACGGCTGGGAGCGCACCTCCCCGGTCGGCACCTATCCCGCCAACGGCTACGGCCTCCACGACATGATCGGCAACGTCTGGGAATGGACGCGCGACTGGTGGCAAGAGAACCGCAAGAAGGCCGCCGGATGCTGCGCCACGCCTGACCCGCGCGGCGGCACGCTGAAGCAGAGCCTCGATCCGGCCCAGCCGCTCGTCAGGATCGGGCGCAAGGTGATGAAGGGCGGCTCGCACCTGTGCGCCGCGAACTACTGCCAGCGCTACCGCCCCGCGGCGCGTCATGCCGAAACCATCGACACCTCAACCGGCCACATCGGCTTTCGCTGCGTGCGGCGCACTATCTGAATTCGTCGCCGGTTTGCCGTCATCCGCGAAGGCGCCATGGCTGAGCTTGGTGCCCATGCTGAGCTCGTGGCACGGGGCGGCGAGTATGCGGTGCTCTACGAGGCTTATCGTCACGCCAGTGACGACGGGCCATGGAACTCTGCAGCAACCACGCAGAGCTGGTGAAGCCGCTTAGGCGATGAGCTGCGGGTTGGGGCATGTTTGGGTCCTCGCACGATAGTAGGCGGACGTGGGGCTCCGCTCGCCGAGTCTCAGCGCTACCAATTTACTCGATGTATTCCGCTCTCAGGGCGGGCTTTGCCTTGAGCTCTTCCAGAGCTTTGCCGGCACGCGATGCCCCTTCGCCATAGGAGCGGTTCTCGAGCTTGGCTTTGTACCGCTCGGGCAGGATATCGTTGATGATGTCAAACATCCGCTGTTCGAAGTGCCATTCTTCGAGCCAGCGAGCTTTCTTCTTTTCGTCGCGCGCCTTGCGGTACTTCTCGGCGAAGTAGGAAACATCCTCCTGAGCTTCAGTGCGACGGCGGATCGCCTCGTCGAGACGGGCCTTCTGCTCCTTGG
>Ga0207705_10000154_pt1 | contig 73880 bp, 68 predicted proteins | sample KBSC13metaG_FD_184314 | JGI IMG/M metagenome (GOLD analysis project Ga0207705, IMG submission 184314) | Corn rhizosphere microbial communities from Kellogg Biological Station, Michigan, USA - KBS C1-3 metaG (SPAdes) (version 2) | ecosystem: Host-associated > Plants > Roots > Rhizosphere > Soil ... | reverse complement strand
GGCTGCGCTATGGTTCGGGCACGCTCAGCCACAAGGTGGCGGGCGACCAGAAGATCTATTGGACCGGGCCGTCGGTCGGGTTCGATGTCGGCGGCGATGCCACCAAGGTGTTCGTGCTGGTATACAATCTCTACGACACCGAGGACATCTACAAGCGCTTCCCGAGCGGCGAAGGGCGACTCTATTTCGTCGGCGGATTTTCGGCCACCTATCTCAGGCGCGGCAATATCGTGTTGATCCCGATCCGCTTGGGGGTCGGCTGGCGCGCCGGGGTCAATGCCGGATACATGAAGTTCACCCACAAATCGAAGTGGATGCCGTTCTAAGGCCGAATGCGGCAGCGGGCGCCCTCGCCCGCTGACTCGCATCGGCCCAGCCGGCGGCGCGCAGCGCCGACCGACGTGGCGCGGGCTTTGCCCGCGCCGGTTTTTCGCCCGCGTCTTGCTTGAACAACCCGTGGGAGATTGGTCCCCGCTTTCGCGGGGATGACGGGTGGAGGCTGGCTCCTCGCCTACCCCACCAATCGCCAGCTCAGCGTCTCGCCGGCATGGAACGGCGCCAGCCCCGCGACCCGCGCCGGCACCTCAACCGCGACGCGCTCCAGCGTCACGGTCCCTTCGTTGAGCGGCAGCCCATAGAAACGCGGGCCGTGTTCCGAGGCAAATCCCTCGAATTTGTCGAGCGCGCCTTCCTCCTCGAACACCGCGGCATAGCTTTCGAGCGCGAACGGCGCGTTGAAAATGCCGGCGCAGCCGCAATCCATTTCCTTGCGCTCGACCGCGTGGGGCGCGCTGTCGGTGCCGAGGAAGAATTTCGGCGATCCCGACACCGCCGCCGCGCGCACCGCGAGGCGATGCCGCTCGCGCTTGATCACCGGCAGGCAGTAAGCGTGCGGCCTGAGCCCGCCATCGAACAGCGCATTACGATTGAGATGGAGATGCTGCGGCGTGATCGTCGCGGCGACCAGCGGGCCGGCATCGGCGACAAACTCGGCCGCCTCCGCGGTGGTGATGTGTTCGAGCACGATTTTGAGCGCGGGGAAATCGCGCACCAAGGGCGCCAGGGTGCGGTCGATGAACACGGCCTCGCGGTCGAAAATGTCGACATCGCGATCCGTAACCTCGCCATGGATCAGCAACGGCATGCCGATCCGCTGCATCGTCTCGAGCACCCCGCCGAGCGCGCGAATATCGGTGACGCCGTGCGCCGAATTGGTCGTGGCATGCGCGGGGTAGAGCTTGCACGCGGTGAACGCGCCCGCTTCATGCCCGCGCTCAATCTCGGCCGGGTCGGCACCGTCGGTCAGATAGCAGGTCATCAGTGGCGTGAAATCGCTGCCGGCGGGCAAGGCGGCGAGGATGCGCGCGCGATAGGCTTCGGCCGCGGCGACGTCGGTGACCGGCGGCGTGAGGTTGGGCATCACGATGGCGCGGGCGAACTGGCGCGCGGTCTGCTCGACGACCGCCTCCAGCATCGCGCCGTCGCGCAGATGGACATGCCAGTCGTCAGGGCGGCGGATGGTCAGGCGATCGGTCATGGCGATCGCCCTACAATCGTGCGCCGCGATCCGCCAGCATGGCTTGGATTCGGGCGGGCGCGCACTAGTTTGGCACGATGAGCGACACTGGAACCATGCTGGACGACCGCGCACTGATCCGCCTGGCCGGCGACGACGTCCGCGATTTCCTGCAAGGGTTGGTCACGCAGGACGTGCTGACGCTCGACGCCGCCGCGCCGCGCTGGTCGGGGCTATTGACCCCGCAAGGCAAGGCCCTGTTCGACTTCCTGCTCTGGGCGGACGGCGATTCGGTGCTGATCGATTGCGAGGCAGCCGAGGCCGACACGTTGGCGCGGCGGCTGACGATGTACCGGCTGCGACGGCCGATCGCGATCGAGCGCGTCGCGGGCGCGGTGCATTGGGCGCGCGATAGCGCGCTGGGCGTGCCCGACCCTCGTTTGCCGGAACTGGGCCGACGCTGGCTGGGGATGCCGGGCGAGGTGGCGCAAGGGTGGCACGAGCACCGCCTGTCGCTCGGCGTGACCGAGGGCGTCGCCGAGCTCGGCCAGGACAAGACCCTGTGGCTGGAGGCGAATGCCGCCGAGCTCAACGGGGTGAGCTTCGCGAAGGGTTGTTATGTCGGGCAGGAGAATACCGCGCGGATGCACTATCGCGCCAAGGTCAACCGCCGGCTGGTGGTCGCGCCGATCGCACCTGCCGGCGACCGGACCCGCGCGGTCTATCCCGATCTCGGCCTGATGGTCGAACTGCGCCGGGTCGAGGCGTTGGGCGATGCGATCGTACCGCCCTGGCTGGCGACGGCGCTGGCCGCCTGAAGCGGTAGATTTGGTTCACGCGAAGGCGCGAAGGCGCAAAGAAGAGTTTAGGTTCGCGCAGAGGCGCAGAGGACGCAGAGGTATTTTCGCTCTGGTCTGCTGACGAGATTCAAATGCAAAGACTGCACGGTGAGCCTCGCGTCGCGAGGCTCTCTAAAAATCTCTGCGTCCTCTGCGCCTCTGCGCGAAACCTCTTTGCGCCTTCGCGCCTTCGCGCCTTCGCGTGAAAAATGTCAAAGCACCAAGACCCGTTCCTCGTTCAGCGCCCGACCGAGGAATAAGCGAAGCCCAGCTTGCGAACATCGTCGGGGCGATAGACGTTGCGCAGATCGACCATCACCGGCGCGGTCATCACGCTCGCCAGGCGCCGCAGATCGAGCGCGCGGAACGTGTCCCATTCGGTCACGATCGTCACCGCGTCAGCGCCGGCCGCGGCTTCATAAGCGTCCTTGCAGAAGATGACGTCGGGCATCATCGCCTTGGCTGCCTCCATCCCTTCGGGATCGAACGCCCTGACCGTCACACCGGCGTCCTGCAGGCTCTGGACAACGGCCAGGCTGGGCGCGTCGCGCATGTCGTCGGTATTGGGCTTGAACGTCAGCCCCAGCACCGCGACGGTCTTGCCGCGGGGCTCGTCGCCCAGTGCATGGAGCACCTTGCGCCCCATCGCACGCTTGCGGCTGTCATTAACCTTCACCACCGCCTCGACGATGTGCACCGGGCTCTCGTGATCCTCGGCGGTCTTGAGCAGCGCCAGCGTGTCCTTGGGGAAGCACGACCCGCCATAGCCGGGACCGGCATGGAGGAACTTGGCGCCGATGCGGTTGTCGAGGCCGATGCCGCGCGACACGTCCTGGACGTTGGCGCCGACCGCTTCGCACAGATCGGCGATCTCGTTGATGAAGGTGATCTTCGTCGCGAGGAAGGCGTTGGCGGCGTATTTGATCAGCTCCGACGTGCGCCTGCTGACGAACAGGATCGGGCTCTCGTTGAGATAGAGCGGGCGATAGACTTCGCGCATCACGTCGCGCGCCCGCGCGTCCTCGCTGCCGATGACGATACGGTCGGGGCGCTTGAAGTCGCCGATCGCCGCGCCCTCGCGCAGGAATTCGGGATTGGAGACGACCGCGATGTCGATATCGGGACGCTCCTCGCGCAGGATCTCCTCGACACGGTCGCCGGTACCGACCGGCACGGTCGACTTGGTGACAACCACGGTGGGGCCGGTGACCGCGGCCGCGATCTCCTTGGTCGCCTCGAACACATAAGTGAGGTCGGCATGGCCGTCGCCGCGCCGCGACGGGGTGCCCACCGCGATGAAGATCGCGTCGGCACCGGCAACCGCGGAAGCGAGGTCGGTGGTGAAGGTCAGGCGGCCGGCGGCGACATTGGTCGCGACGAGTTGATCCAGGCCAGGCTCGTAGATCGGCATGCGCCCGGCGTGAAGCGCCTCGATCTTGCTGGCGTCCTTGTCGACGCAGACCACGTCGTGGCCGAAATCGGAGAAACAGGCCCCCGACACCAGGCCGACATAGCCCGATCCGATCATCGTGATTTTCATTCTAGTCCCTCGGTGCAGACGGCATGTCCGGCGAACCGCCAGATCGTGACCCGCATGGTCTATCGCAAGTGGGGGGTTTTGCCATCCCTGCGTGCTGGCTGGCCGGGATAGGCATGGAGAGCGATGCCTTCATATCCCTTCTCCCGCGCGCGGGAGAAGGAGGGGCCCGCCGCCGCAGGCGGTGGGAGGATAAGGGTCTTCTTACTTATGCCGGGCGGCTGTTCTGTAAAAGAAGAAGCCCCTCAGCCAACCTGCACCGGGTGAACAGCGCCCCGCCCTGTTCAGGTCATACCGGGGGCATGACCGACCGGTGCACCCGCACGCGGGAGAGGGCTAAACTCGAGAGAACCCGCCGCGGCAAAGCCGCGTCGTCAGTCATCGCTTCGCGATGCTGGCCGGGCTCGCCGCCAAGCAGGAGATAGCGGATGCTATTTCCCTGCGGCGAGCGCAAAGAAAAAGGGAGGCCGGCGAACCGACCTCCCCAAATCTTTCAGTCGTTGGAGACTTACTGACCCGAAGACGGGCCGTAGGTGATCTCCACGCGACGGTTCTGGACCTCGCGGACGCCATCGGCGGTCTCGACACGCGGACGGCTCTCGCCGAACGCCTGCTCGCTGATGACACCATCCGGAATCGAATGGGCGACCATGTAAGCCTTCACCGCGTCGGCACGACGCTGCGAGAGGCCGACATTGTACTTGGCCGAACCCGAACGGTCCGCGTGACCCGCCAGCATGACCTGGGCATTGCCGCAGTTCGCGTACTGGCTGATCGCGTTGTCGAGGATCGACGCCGCTTCCGGCGTGATATCCGACTTGTCCCACTCGAAGAACACGATGAACGGTCCCGGCGAGCAGACCACGGCCGGCGGCGGCGGCGGCGCAGGCGGTTCCGGCGGCGGGGGAGGAGGCGGGGGCGGAGGCGGCGGCGGCGGCGGAGCCGGCGGTTCGCCGAAATTGTAGGTGAAGCCGCCCAGGATGCTGTGCGAACGGAACCGTCCGTCCAGCGTGCGGCCCTGCACGTCGACCAGCTTGACGTTCTCGGCGTTGAAGAAGCGATACTTCAGCGACGCATCGATATGGCTGGTCAGCGGCGCACGGATACCCGCAATCGCCTGCCACGCGAACACCGTGTCCGAATCGTCCACAAAGTTGCCGTACGTATTGAGCGCGTACTTGCCCTTCACGCGAGCAACGCCGACACCGCCGCCGACGAAGCCCTGCAGGCTGTCGTCGTCGCCGAAATCGAGCAAGCCGTTCAGCATGAAGCTGAGCGCCGTCGTGCGGCCGCCGGCATAGTTGTAAGTGCCGGCATTCGCCCAGACCGGACCGCCCGCAGCGGTGTATGCCGGAATCTGCAAGCTGGAACTGATCGAGTCGACATTCGCCGACTTGTAGCCGACCTCAGCCTCGACCCGGAACATACCGAAGTCGTAACCGACCTGGCCGTCGACGTCATAACCGTAGTCATGGTCGACCTTCATGGCGTCTGGCGCCGCACCGATATCGAAGTGAATGTCTTCGACAATCATCGCGCCGCCTTCGACGCCAACATACCACGCCTTATCGCGCGCAAGCGCGGGCGTCGCAAGTGCGGTTGAAGCGAGCGCCACGGCAATGGCAAGCTTGCGCATCTGTATCCCCTTTCACGGTTGTCACTACGGACAGCGCAAACTCCCTACTCAAAGGTTCGTTTCCACGCAAGCGAAACAAAGCTGATCTGCTGTGGCGGCGAAGCAACACTTTTACCCGGTTTTCCGCCGGTTTGAGGCCTTGTCGCGCGTCTACCGGCATGGCGGAGAATCGGTGCGGCCACCATTCGCTCGACGTCTGCGACGGACCGCGCCGACGGCGCGATCGGCCCGGGAAGGATCACGCGTCCCACGCTTGCCGAGTTCGCCTTTTGGGCGCAAATATCGGCGATGGCGGCAGCGCCCGATTATTACGCAATGCTCGGCGTAGCGCCCGACGCGGACCAGGCAGTGATCCGCGCGGCGTGGAAGGCGTTGTTGCGCAAATACCATCCCGATACCGCGCAGGACGTCCCCGACGCCGCCGACCGAACGCGCGCGTTCAATGCGGCCTGGGCAGTGCTGGGCAACAACAACCGCCGCATCGCTTATGACCTGGAACGGACGGCACCGCCCGATGACGAGACGTGGCCCGGCTGGGCGTCACCTTATCCGATGCCGCCCCGGCGAGGCGCCGGCACCACGGTTGCGCTGATCCTCGCCTTTGTCGGCTTGCCGGCCGTCGCGATCACTTTACCCGGCGTGCCCGGGCAGGTCGCTGCGATGCTGCCCGGCGGCGACGGCGGGTCGGCCGCGAGCTTCGCGCGGTCGAGTTTCCATCAGGTTCGCCGCCTGCTGACGCCCGCCGGATTCGGCGCCGGCAGCGCGGCGGCGAGTCCAGCTATCCCGACATCAACCTCGCCGCTCGTCCCGGCGCCGGCCGCCGCTCCTCCGATCGACCGTGCGACCATCCACCTTGCCGTCCGCCAATATGGCCGCGTCGTCCGCCGCGACGGCCGCCCCGGGGTCGCGGCGTTCAGCCGGGCCTGCGCCCAGCGCGCGGCCAGCCTGGCAAAGTGGGAATCGAACGATTTCTGCGCGGCGTTCGATATCGCCGCGGGGCGGGACATGGCGGCATCGGCGGCGCGCTACGCCCGCCTGGGCGCCACCGCCGCCAACGCTGCACAGCGCGTGGAGCAGATCCACGCCAAGGTTCGCCAACCCGACCACCGCTAAATTTTGGGTGCAGACGAATCGCCGCGGCCGGCCGGAAGTCAACGGACGGCGATCGCCTCTTCCGCTACCCTCGCCCAGGCCGCGATCTCGTCGTTGAAATGCCGCGTCACGACGAGTTCGCCGGCCAAAGCGCGGTCGAGATCGACGTCGGCCGACCCTTCCCATTCGTAGGTGGCATTGCCTGACAGCCGGACCATGCCGTCGGGATCGGCGCAGGCCCTGATCAACCCGCCCGCGTTCCAGACGGTGATTTCCGTATCGAAGCGCGCGCGTTCGGTCAGACAGGCGGCAAAGGTCGACGCCGCCATCGCGCTGCCGCAACTGTCGGTCAGCCCGACGCCGCGCTCGAAGGTACGGACGAACAGCCCACCCGGCCGCGTTTCGACGAAGCTGACATTGGCGCGGTTGGGCAGCCAGTCGGGCGCCGATTCGCAGACCTGACCGACCGCCACGAGTTCCTGTTCATCGACCGCGTCGACGAACGCGATCAGATGCGGATTGGGAATCGACACCGCGGTGAACGGCCGGGCGCCGGGCAATCCGGGAATCGCCATCTGGACATTCTGATGCCGATCGATCGCCATCGGCCAATCGGCGATGTCGAGCGATGCCGGGCCGGCCAGCTCGCGAACCGTCACCACGCCCGGCGCGAGATCGGGGTCGCGCGTCACCTCCACCACGGAGGTCTTGAGATGGACGTGCGCATGGTCGAGACCCAGTGCTTCGAACCCGGCGCGCGCGACGCACCGCAGCCCGTTGAGACAGGTCTCGGCTTCCGACCCGTCGCTGTTGAACATGCGGAAACCGAAATCGTGCCGCGCGTCGCCCGCGGTCAGCAGCAGCAAGCCGTCGCCGCCAACCGGCCCGCGCCGATCGGCCAACGCCCGCGCGACTTGCGCCCAGGCAACATCCGGCAAGTCGATGGCGCGTGCATCGATCATCGGGAAATCGTTGCCCGAGCCATGGCATTTGACGAACGCGAACCGCATCGCCGCGCTGTAGCGCCGTCGCGCGCGCGGTTCAAACCATCGCGTCGCGACGCGCGCGCTGCTGACGGTCAGGGCTCGGAGTCGCCGCCGTCCTTGCCCGCCGCAGGCGCGCCATTGCCGGCGTCCCCGCGCGACCAACCTCTGCCGCCTCCCCGCTTGCCCTTGCCGCCGAATTGGCCCGCCGCCGGCGTGCTCAATTTGGGAAGTTCGGCGCGCGTGAGTTTGCCGTCATGCTTGATATCGAGCATCGCGAATCGGTCCGCCGCGGCATCGCGGAACTCCTTGGGATCGACGCCGCGGTTGAAATTGGTGTCAGCGACGGTGACCGGCTCGGGATAATCGAAAAAGGAGAAGCGCGCCGCACCGCGTTTGACGTCGGCATACCGTGGCTGCGAGTCGCTGCCGCTCGATTGGCTGTCGCCGCCGCCACCGCCCATGCGACCGCCGCCGCGGCCGCCACCGCCACCGCCGCCACGTCGGCCGCCGCCGCCTCGACGCGCGCCGCCGCTGGGCCGACCCGCCGCCATGCCGCCCTCGCCGCCGGTACGGATCTCGGGCGCGAGCACGGTCTCGTAATAGTCGATATCGTCGGGATCGATCTCGCCGTCATGCCCGCGATCGAGCCGCTGGAAGAAGCGGTCTGCGTCGGCGGTGAATTCGGCGAGCGTCACCACGCCGTCATGATTGGTGTCGGCGCCATCGAACCACATCCCAACCGGATCGGGGCCGCGAAACGGCTCGCCCATCGGGCTGATGAACAGCCGCCCGCGCGGCCGTTCCTGCGGGGCGGTGGCGGGCTTGTCGTCGTCGGGCAGCTTACCGGCCAGTGGCGGTATCGGCGCAGCCTGCCCGCCCGCCATCAGCATCAATCCCAGCCAGAAACCCATCGCCGATCCTCCGCCCCAACGCCCGAGGGCGGGACGCTAGGCGCGATTTGTCGCACAAATATGCCGGGCCGTTACGGACCGACCGGCGCCAACAGGTCAGTCGGCGAACAGCAGGACCGGCGTCTCGAGATATTTGCGCACCGCCTGCACGTAGCTCGCCGCATCCCAGCCATCGACGACGCGGTGGTCGCAGCTGATCGACAGGTTCATCAGCTTCGCACGGACGATGTCATCGCCACGGAATATCGGGCGCTCGACGATCTTGTTCGGCCCGATGATCGCGACCTCCGGCCGGTTGATCACTGGCGTGGTCGCGATTCCGCCGAGCGGCCCGAGCGAGGTCACGGTGATCGTGCCGCCGCCCATTTCGTCAGGCTTGAGCTTGTTGGCGCGCGCCGCCTCGGCCAGCCGAGTGATCTCGGTCGCGAGTTGCCAGACGTTCTTGTCCTGCGCGTCGCGGATGACCGGAACGGTGAGCCCGGCATCGGTCTGCGTCGCCATACCGAGATGCACCCGGCCCGAGCGCGTCACCACACCGGCTTCGTCGTCGTAGCGCGCGTTGAGCATCGGGAAGTCGGGGAGCGTGCGGCAGATCGCGACGATCAGGAACGGCAGCATGGTGAGCTTGGGCCGCCCGCCGCGATTGGCGTTGAGGTCGGCGCGCATGTCCTCGAGCGCGGTCACGTCGATCTCGTCGACATAGGTGAAATGCGGGATGTTGCGCTTCGAGGCCGCCATGTTCTCGGCGATGCGGCGGCGCATGCCGATGACCTTGATCGTCTCGTCCTCACGGGCGCGGGATGCGTGCGGGGCGTGGTAGCCCTGGCCCGAGCCGTAGCGCAGGAAGGCGTCGAGATCGGCGTGGCGGATGCGGTCGCCATCGGTTTTGACTTGGCTGAGGTCGACCCCGAGTTCCTTCGCGCGCTGGCGGACGGCGGGAGTGGCAAGGACTGACGTTCCCCTCCCGCTCGCGGGAGGGGTTAGGGGAGGGCGTGTTTCTTCGACGGCGGGACTGGCGACAGGCCCTCCCCCGGCCCCTCCCGCAGGCGGGAGGGGAGATTCGGCCTCGTAGGCCGGCGTCTCGCCTTCGGCATCGGCGAGACCCGGCGTTTCCGCCTCGATCCCTTCGGCGACTTCTTCGACCTTGGTTTCGGACTCGACGCTCGCCTCCCCCTCGACTTCGATCACCACCAATGTGGAGCCGATCGGAATCTGATCCCCAACCTCACCCGCCAGGCTCACGACAGTCCCCGAGACCGGACTTTCCATCTCGACCGTGGCCTTGTCGGTCATCATGTCGGCGAGTTGCTGGTCTTCCTCGACCGTGTCGCCGACCTTGACGTGCCAGGCGACGATCTCGGCCTCGGCAATGCCTTCGCCGATGTCGGGCAAGCGGAATTCGAAACGAGCCATTGCGCGTCAGTCCTTCAGAATTTTCTTGAGCGCCTGTCCGATGCGGACCGGCCCGGGGAAATAGGCCCATTCGAGGCTATGGGGATAAGGCGTGTCGAACCCGGTGACGCGTTCGATCGGCGCTTCGAGATGGTAGAAGCAGCGTTCTTGGACCAAAGCCGACAATTCAGCGCCGAAGCCCGAGGTGCGTGTCGCTTCATGGACGATCATGCAACGGCCCGTCTTCTTGACCGACTCTTCGATCGCCTCGATGTCGAGCGGGACGAGCGTGCGCAAATCGAGAATCTCGGCGTCGACGCCGGCTTCCTCGATCACGTTCAGGCAGACATGGACCATCGTGCCGTAGCACAGGATGGTCAGCGCCTCGCCCGCGCGGACGATGTTCGCCTTGCCCAGCGGCACCTTGTAATAGCCCTCGGGCACCTCGCCGCCGGGATGTTTCGACCAATTCTCCGCCGGGCGATCCCAATGGCCGTTGAACGGGCCGTTATAGATGCGCTTGGGCTCGAAGAAGATGGTCGGGTCGTTATCCTCGATCGCCGCGATCAGCAGGCCCTTGGCGTCGTACGGCGTCGCCGGGATCACCGTCTTCACGCCGGAGACGTGGGTGAAGATGCCCTCGGGCGATTGCGAATGCGTCTGCCCGCCGAAGATGCCACCGCCATAAGGCGAGCGGATCGTCATCGGCGCGATGAACTCGCCGGCCGAGCGATAGCGCAGTCGCGCCGCTTCCGACACGAGCTGGTCGAGCGCGGGATAGATGTAATCGGCGAACTGGATTTCGGGCACGGGCCGCAGGCCATAGGCGCCCATGCCGACCGCGACGCCGACGATGCCGCATTCGGTGATCGGCGTGTCGAACACGCGCGTCTTGCCATGCTTCTTCTGCAGGCCCGCGGTCGCGCGGAACACGCCGCCGAAATAGCCGACATCCTCTCCCATCACGATCACGCTGGGGTCGCGCGCCATCATCACGTCGAGCGCCGAATTGATCGCCTGGATCATGTTCATGCGGGAGGTAGTGCCGGTTTCCTGCATTTGGTCGTGCACGTCAGCCAAGATTCGTCATCCCAGCGCAAGCTGGGATCTCCCTGTTGTCGAGCGTGCGCTTGCCGCACGAGACCCCAGCTTGCGCTGGGGTGACGGATGAAATGGTCATTTCCGGGCCCATGGCCGCCCCGACGCCTGTTCCTCGTCGATCATCATCTGGCGCTGCTCGCGCAAATGCCACGGCATCTCCTCGAACACGCCGTCGAACAACGAGTCGAGCGGCTGATGCAGGCCATGGCCGAGAATACCGTTCTTCTCGGCTTCCTTTTGCGCGTCGCGCACCATTTCGGCGAGCTCCTTGTCCTGCGCGACGTGGCGCTCCTCGTCCCATTCGCCGATCGCGATGAGATGGTCCTTGAGCCGCCTGACCGGGTCGCCAAGCGGCCAGGCCGTCGGCTCGCCCGCCGAGCGATATTGCGTCGGGTCGTCCGAAGTCGAATGGCCCTCAGCGCGATAGGTGAAATGCTCGATCAGGGTCGGGCCCTGATTGGTCCGCGCGCGCTCGGCTGCCCAGGACATCGCGGCATAGACCGCGAGCGCATCGTTGCCGTCGACGCGCAAGCCGGCAATGCCATAGCCGATCGCGCGCGCCGCGAAGGTGGTCGCTTCCGCCCCGGCGAATCCCGAGAACGAGCTGATCGCCCATTGATTATTGACGACGTTGAAGATGACCGGCGCGCGATAGACGGTGGCAAAGGTCAGCGCCGAGTGGAAGTCGCCTTCCGCGGTCGACCCTTCGCCGCACCAGGTCGATGCGATCCGCGTGTCGCCGCGCGAGGCCGAAGCCATCGCCCAGCCGACCGCTTGCGGATATTGCGTGGTGAGATTGCCGGAGATCGAGAAGAAGCTGAACCGCCGTTCCGAATACATGATCGGCAGCTGCTTGCCCTGGAGCTTGTCGCCATTGTTCGAATAGATCTGGTTCATCATGTCGACCAGCGGACAACCGCGCGAGATCAGGATGCCTTGCTGACGGTAGCTCGGGAAACACATGTCGTCGTCGGCAAGCGCCGCGGCGGCGCCGATCGACACCGCTTCCTCGCCCAGGCTCTTCATGTAGAAGCTGGTCTTGCCCTGGCGCTGGGCACGGAACATGCGCTCGTCGAACGCGCGAACCAAGGCCATGTTGCGGAGCATCCGGCGCATCGCGTCTGGCGATAATTTGGGATCCCAGGGCCCGACCGCGCGATTGTCCTCATCGAGCACGCGGATCATCGTGTAAGCGAGATTGGTAAAGCTCTGCGCCTTGTCGGCGGTATCGGGACGCCGCACCGATCCGGCTGGGGGCACGTCGACTTCGCCGAAATCGACCGTGTCGCCGGGACGGAATTTGGGTTCCGGCACGTGCAGCGACAGGGGCTTCAAATTGGCGCGCGGATGATCGCTGGCCATGCTCTCTCCAGGTTCGACTCACCAGCCGCAACGCTCGGGCGCGGCCTTTGGCGCGTTGTTATAAAATTTCAACGGACTTGGCGAGTCTTGCGTGGAGCAGGTCGGCATACCGCCCGGCAACCAAGCTGTGCCGAGCGGGATTGGGCACTCCGTCACCTCAGCGAAAGCTGGGATCTCAAGCGGTAGCGCGATGAGGCTGGAGACCCCAGCTTTCGCTGGGGTGACGGGAATCTTGCTGGGGTGACGGAGTCATTCGCTGGGGGTGATGGGAATTTCGCTAGAATGACGGAATCATTCCACCGTCTGTTCGATCACCCCGAAGATCGGATGGTGACGATCGTCCTCCGCCCAGATGCGCACCGTATCGCCCTTTTTGAGGAACGGCGTCTTGGCCGCGCCGGTCCGGATCGTCTCGACCGTGCGCACTTCCGCCAGGCACGAATAGCCGACCCCGCCATCGGCGATCAGCTTGCCCGGCCCGCCATCCGAATCGCGGTTGGAAACAGTGCCCGAGCCGATGATCGTCCCCGCCCCGAGCCGCCGCGTCTTGGCCGCGTGCGCGACCAACGTGCCGAAATCGAACGTCATATCTTCGCCCGCCTCGGCACGGCCGAAGGGCTGGCCGTTGAGGTCGACCATCAGCTTGCGGTGGAGCTTGCCGTCCTGCCACCAATCGCCGAGCGACTCGGGAGTGACGAACACCGGCGAGAAAGCGCTGGCCGGTTTCGACTGGAAAAAGCCGAAGCCCTTGGCGAGCTCGCCCGGGATAAGGTTGCGCAGTGACACGTCGTTGGTCAGCCCGACCAACAGGATCGCGTCGAGCGCCTGCTCGCGCGTCGCGCCCAGCGGGACGTCGCCGGTCACCACCACGACCTCGGCCTCGAGGTCGCAGCCCCAGCTCTCGTCGGCGAGCGGGATCGGATCGCGCGGACCGAGGAAGCCGTCCGAGCCGCCCTGGTACATCAGCGGGTCGTGCCAGAAGCTATCGGGCATCTCGGCGTTTCGTGCCTGTCGAACCAATGCAACATGGTTCACATAGGCCGAGCCGTCCGCCCATTGGAACGCGCGCGGCAGCGGCGAGGCGGCGTCGTGCTCGTGGAAGCGCTCGCGCGGTATGACTTCGTGATCGAGGTCGGTCTGGAGATTCTGCAGATCGGGCGACAGCCGGTCCCAATCGTCGAGCGCGGCTTGCAATGTCGGGGCGATATGCCCGGCATCGGCATAATAAGCGAGATCGGTCGACACGACGACGAGCTTGCCGTCGCGGCCATGCTTGAGGCTGGCGAGTTTCATGCGCTCTCCTGAAAACTTGGGACCGCCATAAACCTATTCGTCATCCCCGCGAAAGCGGGGAGCCATCTCCGAGCGAAGAATAACGTCATAACCGCTGTGATGCGGGCGACCGCCGGAGATGGGGCCCCCGCTTTCGCGGGGGTGACACTAAGACAGCGCGGGGTTTGGATTGACGTCCGCGTAAACTCCCCTCACCTTGCCAAAAAGGTTGCAGGAGAGGACTTATCATGACCCCGGATTCGGTGCCCGGCCGCTTCGCCTATAACGAGGATCATGAGGCGTTCCGCCAGACCGTCCGTTCTTTCCTGCAGAAGGAAGGCGTGCCCAACGTCAACGAATGGGAGCAGAACCGGCTGGTGCCCAAGGACTTCTGGCGCAAGGCAGGCGAGATCGGGATGCTGTGCCCGACCGTGCCTGAGGCCTATGGCGGGCTGGGGCTCGATTTCGGCTATAACGCGATCGTCGACGAGGAGATGTCGTATATCGGCGTGCCCGCCGGCTTCTCGCTGCAATCCGACATCGTCTGCGGCTATCTGGAGGCGTACGGCTCGGAAGAGCAGAAGAAGCAGTGGCTGCCGCGGCTGGTGTCGGGCGAGACGATCACCGCGATCGCGATGACCGAGCCAGGCACCGGCAGCGATCTCCAGGCGATCCGCACCTCGGCCAAGAAGGACGGCAACCATTATGTCGTCAACGGCAGCAAGACCTATATCACCAACGGGCAGAATGCCGATCTGGTGCTGGTCGTCGCCAAGACCGATCCCGACGCCAAGCCGGCGTACAAGGGCATGTCGATCATCCTGGTCGAGGCCGACCGCGATGGGTTCAAGCGCGGGCGCAAGCTCGACAAGATCGGGCAGGACGCCGCCGACACATCGGAACTGTTCTTCGAGGACGTCCGCGTGCCGATGACCAATTGCCTGGGCGAGGAAGGCAAGGGCTTCATCTATCTGATGAGCCAGTTGCCCCAGGAACGCCTTTCGATCGCGATCGGCACGCAGGCATCGGCGCAAAAAGCGTTCGACGAGACGGTCGAGTTCACCAAGACGCGCAAGGCGTTCGCCGGCATGGTGTTCGATTTCCAGAATACGCGCTTCGTGCTCGCCGACCTCAAGACCAAGCTCCAGGTCGGCTGGGCGCATCTCGACTGGGCGATCCAGCGGCACCTCAAGGGCGAGCTGACCCCGACCGAAGGCGCGGCGGCCAAGCTCTGGCACACCGAGCTGCAATGGGAGGTGATGGACAAGTGCCTCCAGCTGCATGGCGGCGCGGGCTATATGAACGAATATCCGATCGCGCGGATGTGGCGCGCGGCACGCGTGTCGCGGATTTACGGCGGGACCAACGAGATCATGAAGGAGTTGATCGGACGATCGCTGTAGGGCGACCGCCCACGCTCCTCAAGGCCCCGCGCCGCGCGTCGGGTCTCCCGAAATTTCGCGTCAACAAGAACGGCGATTATTTCGCCCTGCCCCCTTGACGCTCCATACCCGGTCTTCCAATCGCGTTCCAATAAGCCGTAGCGTCAGCAAAAGAATCGCGCGACAAACTGGGAGAGTCGGATGCGAGCCTTCCGTACCCGAGGTTCCGAGCAGTGAGCGCTTGGACCTATGCCAATGTCTGGGAAGCGGTCGCCGCGGCGATCCCCGACGAGCCGGCAATCGTCCGGGGCGACCGCGTCGTCAGCTTCGCCGCATTCGATGCCGCCGCCGATGCGCTCGCCGCGCACTTCCTTGCCGCGGGGCTGACGCATCAGTCGAAAGTCGCGGTCTACACGACCAATTGCCCCGAATATCTCATCGCCTATTTCGCCGCGTTCAAGGCCGGGCTGGCGCCGTTCAACGTCAATTACCGCTACGGGCCCGAGGAGGTCCGCTATCTGCTCGACAATGGCGATGCCGAGGCGGTGGTGTTCGAGGCCGGGTTCGCCCCGTTGCTCGACCGCGTGCGCGGACAGATGCCGGGCGTGAAGAGCTGGATCGCGGTCACGCGCGCTGGCGAGGAGGTGCCCGATTGGGCGCAGGATTTCGCCACGCTCGCGGCCGCCGTCCCGGATCAGCGTCCAGTCGTCGCGCCTTGGGGCCGCCACGACGAAGATCTGCTGCTGATCTTCACCGGCGGTACCACGGGCATGCCCAAAGCGGTGATGTGGCAACAGGGTGATCTGTTCGCCAAGGGCGGCTACGGCGCCAACCCCCTGCTCGGCATCCCGCCACTCGACCGGCCGGAGGATGCCGGGCCGCGCGCGCTCGCTACCCCGATCAAGCCGCACTCGCTGATCGCGCCGCCACTGATGCACGCGACCGGGCTGATCGCCGCGTTCGGCGCGCTCGGCTTTGGCGGCACGGTGATCCTGCTGCCCCATGGCAAGTTCGATCCCGAAGCGATGTGGGACGCGGTCGAGAAGTGGCGCGCGACGCGGATCACGATCGTCGGCCAGCCCTTCGCCCAGCCCTTGCTCGAAGCGCTCGATGGCAATCCGGGCCGTTGGGACCTGTCCTCGGTGTTCGTGATCGGCTCGTCGGGCGCGATGTGGAATCGCGAGAACAAGCTCGGACTGATCCGCCATATCCCCCAGGTCCAGCTGATGGATAGCTATTCCTCATCCGAGGCGTTCGGCATGGGGATCTCGACCACCAATGCCAGCGGCGAGATCGCCACCGCGAGCTTCGCGCTCGGCCCCGATTGCGCCATCTTCACCGAGGACGGGCGGCGGGTCGAACCGGGATCGGGGGAGAGCGGCCGGCTCGCGGTCGGCGGGCCTATCCCGCTCGGCTATTACAAGGATGCGGCCAAGACCGAATCGACCTTTCCCACCTATGAGGGCAAGCGCTGGTCGATGCCGGGCGATTGGGCGACGGTCGATGCCGACCGCACCGTCCGCATCCTCGGCCGCGGCTCGCAATGCATCAATACCGGCGGAGAGAAGGTTTTCCCTGAGGAAGTCGAGGAAGCACTGAAACGCCACCCCGCGGTGCGCGACGCGGCGGTGACCGGTGTGCCGGATGCGCGCTTCGGCGAACGTATCGTCGCGTTGGTCGAGCCGCATCCAGGTGCAGCGGCGGACGAGGGCGAGTTGCGCGACCATGTGAAGGGCCAACTCGCCATCTACAAGGCACCGCGCCATGTTCTGGTCGTCGACAGTGTCGCCCGGGCGCCCAACGGCAAGCTCGACTACAAGGCGGTCAAGGACCGCGCGCTGGCGGCCTTCGGAACGGCGTCGGGCGAGATACAGGGGGCGGCGTGAGCATCAGGAACAAGGCCTATATTTCCGGGGCGTACGAGCATCCCACGCGTCTGGCGCCCGACAAGTCGACCCCGCAGCTCCATGCCGAATGCGCCGTCGGCGCGCTGGCCGACGCCGGGCTGAGCCTGAAGGACGTCGATGGCTATTTCTGCGCGGGCGACGCGCCGGGCTTTGGCGGCATGTCGATGGTCGATTATCTCGGCCTGAACGTCCGCCACGTCGATTCGACCGAAACCGGCGGCTCGTCCTACATCCTCCATGTCGGCCATGCCGCGCAGGCGATCGCTGCGGGCAAATGCTCGGTCGCGCTGATCACGCTCGCCGGCCGCCCCAGATCGGAGCCGTTCGGACGGCAATTGGGCAATGCGCCCGAAGCGCCGTTCGAAGGCTGGGTCGGACAATCGACTCGCAATAGCTACGGCATGTGCGCGGCGCGCCACATGCACGAATACGGCACCACGTCGGAACAGCTCGCCTGGATCAAGGTCGCCGCCAGCACTCACGCGCAGTACAATCCGCAGGCTATGCTGCGCGACGTCGTTACGGTCGAGGATGTGATCAACTCGCCGATGATCTCGGATCCCTTACACCGGCTTGATTGCTGCGTGGTGTCGGACGGCGGCGGCGCGCTGCTGGTGGTGTCACCTGAGGTCGCGAAGTCGCTCAAGCGGCCGCTGGTCGCGGTGCGCGGCGCGGGCGAACATGTGAAAGGGCCGCGCGGCGGGATGAATCTCGACCTTACGACCTCGGCAGCGGCAGTGTCGGGGCCAGCCGCCTTCGCCGAGGCGGGCGTGACGCCGGCCGACATCCAATATGCATCGATCTATGACAGCTTCACCATCACCGTACTGATCCAGCTCGAGGATCTGGGGTTTTGCGAGAAAGGCGAAGGCGGCCGTTTCGTCGCCGACGGCAACCTGATCTCGGGCAGCGGCAGATTGCCGTTCAACACCGATGGCGGCGGCTTGTGCAACAACCACCCGACCAATCGCGGCGGCATCACCAAGGTGATCGAGGCGGTGCGTCAATTGCGCGGCGAAGCGCATCCGGCGGTGCAGGTGCCCGATTGCGGTCTCGCCGTCGCCACCGGCATCGGCGGCGTGCTCGGCGCGCTGCATGGCGCGGCTACCCTGATCCTGGAGCGGCAATGATGAACGAGCCCCGCAAGATTCCGGCGCCCCAGCCCAATGTAGAGAATCAGCGATTCTTCGATGCCGCGGCCGAGGGGAAGCTGCTGATCGGCCAGTGCGATGCCTGCGGCCAGCCGCATTATTATCCGCGTGCTTTGTGCCCATTCTGCCTGGCGGAAAGCCGCTGGGTGGAGAGCGCGGGCAAGGGCGCGATCTACTCGCTGTCGACGATGCGGCGGGGCGCCGGGGCGCCGTACACGCTTGCCTGGGTGACGCTCGACGAAGGACCGGCCGTGCTGACCAACATCGCGACAGAGGATCACGATGCGTTGAAGATCGGCCAACGGGTGCGGGTGCAGTTCACGCCGACCGAGGGCGGTCCACCGGTCCCGATGTTCGCGCCTGATATGGAGTAGTGCCGGTGCCGCCTCTACTCCGTCATCCCGGCCTTGTGCCGGGATCCACCGTGCCGCAAGCCCGACCCTCCCCAACGGGGCTTTGCGCCTGCCGCACGGTGGTGTTCGAGCGAGATCGTGTCCCCCGGACACGATCTTGGCTTGCCGGGGGCAAGCCAAAGCTCGAACACGGCACGAGCCCGGCATGACGATGGAAGGGGCAGCGGAGGGCGCCGAACCAAAAACCCTCACCGAACGCGAAGTCGAATACGCCGCGTTCGTCGCGGCGAACCTCCGCCGCAACTACACCGCGCATTTCATCCACGGCATGCTGGGCATGACCGGGTTTCGGCTGATCTACGCGCCGACCTTCATCCCGACCTATATCCACCGCCTGACCGGCTCCGACGCCTTGGTCGGTCTCGGGACGTCGCTGCTCCAGTTCGGCGCGATCATCTCGCCGATCTTCGCCGCGTCGCGATTCGAGACCAAGCAACGCATCCTGCCTTACGCCATCCGCACCGGCACGATGATGCGCATCATGATCCTGGGCCTGGCGCTCGCCGGCTGGTTCCTGCGCGGCGAGGCGCTGCTACTCGTCACGCTCGGCTTGTTCTTCCTGCTCGGCGCGTTCAACGGGACGCAGCGCGTCGCCTTCCAGATGCTGATGTCCAAAGTGATCCCGATCCATCGCCGCGGACGGTTGCAGGCCTATCGCAACATCACCGGCGGGCTGATCGCCGCGGCTTTGTCCTATGTCGCCGGACGCTGGCTGATCCAGAACGACGTGCTCGGCAATGGCTATGCCACCACCTTCTTCCTCGCGTTCGTTCTGACCAGCCTGGGGCTGACCGTGCTTCAGTTGCGGATGGTCGAGCCGATCCCGCCGGTGGTGCGCTCGCCGATGCGCTTCGTCGACCGCGTGAAGACGTTTCCGACCTTGCTCGAGGATCGCGGCTATCGCTGGTTCATCCTGGCCGAGGCGTGCTGTGTCTGTGCGCGGATCAGCGCGCCCTTCTATATCCTCTATGCCGGCAGCCAGCTTGGCCTGTCGGGGATCGTCATCGGCGAATTGTCCCTGGCCTATCTTGGCGCCGATACGGTGTCGAACCTTGCCTGGGGACATCTCGGCGATCGCACCGGCTATCGATCGACCTTCACCTTGGCGGCAGCGTTGTGGGCGGGCGGGATCGCGCTGCTGCTGACCGTCCACCATCCCTGGGCGGTGTTCGCCGCATTCTGCTGCCTCGGCGCGGGCAATTGCGGCTATCAGATGAGCCAACAGACGATGGTGCTCGAATTCGGCGAGCGCGCCGATGTCGCGATGCGATTGGCCCTGTCGACCACGATCGAGGGCACGATCTCGGCGATCGGGCCGCTGCTCGGCGGGTTGATGGCATGGAAACTGGGTTATCCGCCGGTGCTATGGCTGTCATTCGGGTTTCTCTGCCTGGTTATTCTGCTGCTCATTTTTCGCGTCCGCGAGCCTCGCCAGCGCCAAATCATGGCGATAGTGACCGACGACCTTCTCCTCCCCGAAAGCGAATCGGCATGACGCTCCCGACCCGACAGATCGGCCCCCTCACCGTCTCGGCGATCGGGCTCGGCTGCATGAATCTCAGCCACGCTTATGGCACGCGACCGAGCGATGAAGAGGGCACGGCATTGCTCAACCGCGCGCTCGATCTCGGTGTCACCTTGCTCGACACCGCGGCGCTTTACGGCATGGGCGCCAACGAGCGGCTGGTCGGCAAGGCGGTGATGCACCGCCGCGCTGAATTCAGGCTGGCCTCGAAATGCGTGCTCGACGCGGTCGACGGCAAGCGCGTGCTCGATGGCCGCCCGGAATCGATCCGCCGCACGCTCGACGCGGCGTTGGAACGGCTCGGAACCGATCATATCGATCTCTATTACCTCCACCGGCTCGACAAGAAAGTACCGGTCGAGGAGTCGGTCGGCGAGCTCAAGCGCGCAGTCGACGCCGGCAAGATCGGCGCCATCGGCCTATCCGAAATGGGCGCCGCGACGATCCGCCGCGCGCATGCGGTCCATCCGATCGCCGCGGTGCAGAGCGAATATTCGCCGATGGTCCGCAATCCCGACATCGCCGTGCTCGACACCTGTCATGAGCTCGGCATCGGCTTCGTCGCTTTCTCGCCGGTCGCGCGCGGCATGCTGGCGCGGGGCGTAAACGACGACGATTATGAAGCGGGCGACATCCGGCTCCACATGCCGCGCTTCCTCGGCGACAATCTGCGGCACAATCTGACGGTAGTGGCAAAGTTCGACGCGCTGGCGGCCGACGCGGGAATGACGTCAGCGCAACTCGCGCTCGGCTGGGTGCTGGCGCGTGGACCACATATCGTCGCCATTCCCGGTACGCGCAGCCTCGCGCATCTCGAGGAGAATGTCGGCGCCGCGACGATCAGCGTTCCGGAAGAGTTGGTGAAAGCGGTCGACGCTGTCTTCGACGGCACGATCCACGGCCCGCGCTACTCCGCGCCGATGCAGGCGCAGATCGATACCGAGATCCTGCCCGGCGAGGAATTGGCCGCCTGACGATCAGCCTAACCGATCAGCAACACGACACCCAAGATGATCCCGGCCAGCGCAAAGCTGACCAGATGCATCGTCAGACCATAATTGCACTGGCTTTCCGACGCGTGGAAGCCATGCATCGCACCTCTCCTCCGGCGCGCCTTTGCTCTGCTTCCGGCCTGGGGTCGCGCCTAGGCGCAATTTACCCCTTTTCGTGCGCTTTGGCCAGTTTGACTTCGATCAGCGAAGTCCAGGAAAACGCTACGCTTCGTCGCGCAGGCGCTCGTGGTGGCGGATCACTTCATCGATGATGAAACGCAGGAACTTCTCCGAAAACTCCGGATCGAGCCGCGCATCCTCGGCCAGCTTGCGCAGCCGCGCGATCTGGCGGTCCTCGCGGCTCGGATCGGCCGGCGGCAATCCGGCCTGCGCCTTGTAGCGGCCGACCGCCTGGGTCACCTTGAACCGTTCCGCGAGCATGTGGATCAGCGCGGCATCGATATTGTCGATGCTGCTGCGATAGGCGTCCAACACGTCGTCGCTCATCTCGCGGCTCCCTCGATTCGTGGCGGCCTTCTGCGCATGCAGGCCGGGATGCGCAACCCGTGCTTGCCTTCCGCGCCCCTCTCGGCCAGAGGCTCCGCTGAGATGAGCGCCACGATCTATCGCCTCGATCCGACCCGGCCGCAGCCCAGCCTCGAGCCAATGATGCAACTCGTCGCGTCGGACATGAACCTGGTCAATGCGGTGATCCTCGACCGCATGCAGTCGGACATCCCGCTGATCCCCGAGCTTGCCGGTCACCTGATCGCCGGCGGCGGCAAGCGCATGCGCCCGATGCTGACGCTCGCGAGCGCGCGGCTGCTCGGCTATACCGGCAACCGCCACCACCGCCTCGCCGCGACGGTCGAATTCATCCACACCGCGACCCTGCTCCATGACGACGTGGTCGATGGCAGCGACTTGCGCCGCGGCAAGCGCACCGCGAATCTGATCTGGGGCAATCCCGCGTCGATCCTGGTCGGCGATTTCCTGTTCAGCCGCGCGTTCGAACTGATGGTCGAGGACGGCAGCCTGAAAGTGCTCAAGATCCTGAGCAACGCCAGCGCGGTGATCGCGGAAGGCGAGGTCGACCAATTGACTGCCGCGCGCCGCGTCGATCTGGGCGAGGAACGCTATCTCGACATTATCGGCGCCAAGACCGCGGCGCTATTCGCCGCCGCCTGCCGCATCGCCGCGGTGGTCGCCGAACGCCCCGAAAGCGAAGAGCAGGCGCTCGACGCGTTCGGCCGCAACCTCGGCGTCGCTTTCCAGCTGGTCGACGATGCGATCGATTACGTGTCCGACGCCGGGACGATGGGCAAGGATACCGGCGACGATTTCCGCGAAGGCAAGGTCACCCTACCGGTGATCCTGGCCTATGCGCGCGGCAATGAAGAGGACCGCAAGTTCTGGAAGGACGCGATCCTGGGCCATCGCGCCTCGGACGAGGATTTCGCGCATGCGGTCGAGTTGGTCCGCACGACGCGCGCGATCGACGACACGCTGGCGCGCGCCCGCCATTACGGTCAGCGCGCGATCGATGCGATCGCCGGCTTCTCCTCGGGCCAGGCGCGCGATGCGATGACCGAAGCGGTCGAATTCGCGGTGGCGAGAGCGTATTGATCGACGCAGGCGCGGCTACGTCCGCGCCGATGCCGAAGGCAGCGTCTAGCACGGCCGGCGGGTCGGCAGAGCCGAACCCGTCCGACGACGGCTTTGCCGTCGGCGATGTGTAGAGCTGAAGAGCGCATTGAACGAAGCGCGTCCGGCTGACGCAGACTAGCCATTGTCAGCCGGCGTCGGGATCGTTCGCGGCTTTGGCTGCCTTGCACAGCGCGAGCAAGGTGCGGCGGATCGACGGCCCCGCCAGATGCGGTTGAACCGACGGATATCGTTCGGCCGTCAGCGCGCGCCGGATATCGTCGACCGTGGCGCAACTGCCCGACCGCGCCAGTTCAAAGGCGCGCTCGACCGTCGACAATTGCTCCCCGGACCGATCGCTCACGCGTCGGCGCGGCCGCGATCGGGAGATTCGCTCGGGTCGAGAGCGTCATTGGCCGGGATGAGGTTGAAAGTGCGGTGCGGGAACGTCCCGGCGGCGAGCAGCTTGCCATAAGCCCGTGCGAGCCCGGCATGCGCGTGACGCGACGAGGAGCAGCCGGCCTGGCGAGCCATCATCAGCGAGATCTGCTCGCGTTGCAAAAGGTAATTTGTGTCCAAAAAAGCGCACCTCGTCAGCAGGCGAAAGCGTAAATGCTCACGGTCACAAGATGCCTGCGGAATCGGTCAGGTGATGATTTCTAATAGCACACTTTGCCGGACCCCTCGCATCAATTCGCCCATCTATGCAGCAACAGACATGTTCGGGCTGAAATACATGGCTTTTCGGCAGAACGCGGCCTAAAGGCTCTCTATCGCGCTGCCCGCCCCAGCATCGGCGCGACTGAGAGAGGTTCGTGCTCCCGCTAATCCAAGGAGAGCAAACCGATGATGCCGACCATTCCCGAGACCAATGGCCACGACAGCTGGAGCAATCCGGGTCCCGGCCGCGCGATCAACGTCTCGCTCGATCGCGCCGCGGTGGAAGCTCTATGCGTCAAGCATCAGACCAAGATCAGCGCGATCGAAACGCTGCCCAAGGGCGGGACGCGCGTGGTGATGATGAATGGCGACGACGCCGAGGCGATGCGCCGCGTGTTCGGCAACAAGATCCTGACCGGCACGGTGACTCGCCAGCATTGGGCACGCGTCGTACGGTGAACCCGCCGTCCTTCGGATCAGCAATCGGTCCCACAATCGGCATCGGCGGCGCGCTCGACCTGGATCGTCGTGTGCGCGATGCCGAACCGCTTTTGCAGCATCGCCGCGGCATTGCCCAGGAATGCCGGCCCGGTTTCCTCGGTCATCACCAAATGCGCGGTCAGGACCGTTTCGGTCGTCGACATCGGCCAGATATGGAGATCGTGCGTCGCGCCGACGCCGGGCATCGCTGCGAGGGCCGCCTTGACCTCGTCATAGTCGATCCCGCGCGGCACCGCGTTCAGCGACATCTCGATCGTCTCGCGGAGCAGGCCCCAGGTCTGCCAGAAGATGATCCCCGACACGATGATCGAGACCACCGGGTCGATCCATTCCACTCCGCTGAACCAGATCACGACGCCGGCCAGCATCACCCCGGCCGAGACCGTGGCGTCGGCCGCCATGTGGAGATAGGCGCCGCGCAGATTGATGTCCGATTTCTGCCCGCGCGCGAATAGCCAGGCGGACGCCGCATTGACCAGGATGCCGGCGGCGGCAACCACTACGACCACCGCACCCTTGACCGGCGCCGGATCGCCGATCCGCGTCACCGCTTCGAACACGATCGCGCCCATCGCCATCATCAGCAGCAGCGCGTTGATCAACGCGGCCAGGATGGTCGAGGCTTTGAGCCCATAAGTGAAGCGCTTGGACGGGCCACGCCGCGCCAGTGTGGCGCCGCCCCAGGCGACGCACAGCCCGAACACGTCGGAGAGATTGTGCCCGGCATCCGCCATCAGCGCGACCGAATGGGCAATGAAGCCCAGGCCGAACTCGACGACGACGAACAGGATGTTGAGCGTGATGCCGATCGCGAAGGCGCGATCGAAGGTCAGCGGACCGTGATTGTGGCCGCCATGGCCGTGCCCGTGACCATGTTTGTGCTTATGGCCGTGCCCATGTTTGTGGCCATGATCGTGCTTATGGTCATGCCCGTGATCGTGGGCAGGATCGTGGCTATGGTCGTGCGGGCCGTGCATCGTGGATCACCTAGCACCGCCAATGGGGGAGATACTAGGACACTGGGCTGTCATCGTTCGAAAGTTTCTGCCACGTGTCGCGATCGCCGATGCAACCGCCCAGCCTTCCCGTCGAAACCGTCCTTCCGCAGTTGCTCGCGGCGCTGGACGCCGAGCCCAATGCCGTGCTGGTCGCGCCGCCCGGTGCGGGCAAGACCACCGCGGTCGCGCCCGCGCTGCTCGGCCAAAATTGGTGCGGCGGCGAGATCCTGCTGCTCAGCCCGCGCCGGATCGCGGCGCGGGCCGCAGCCGAGCGGATGGCGATGCTCGCGGGCGAGCCGGTCGGCAAGACATTCGGTTATGCGACGCGGATGGACAGCAAACGCTCCGCCGCGACCCGCGTGACGGTAGTGACCGAAGGCATTTTCGTCGCGCGGATCCAGGCTGATCCCGAACTCGCCGGTATCTCTGCAGTGCTGTTCGACGAAGTCCATGAACGCAATCTCGACAGCGACTTCGGCCTGGCCCTGGCGCTCGACGCGCAAGGGTCACTGCGCCCCGACCTCCGCCTTGTCGCCATGTCGGCGACGCTCGACGGCGCGCGCTTCGCCAAACTGCTCGGCGGCGCGCCGGTGATCGAGAGCGAAGGGCGCAGCCATCCGCTCGACCTCCGCTATCTCGGCCGCCGCGGCGAGGCGCGCGTCGAGGATGAGGTCGCCGCCGCGATCCGGCTGGCGCTGCGTGAGGAACAAGGCGGCGTGCTCGCCTTCCTGCCCGGCGTCGCCGAGATCGAGCGTGCTGCGGAGCGGCTCGGCGACCTGCCCGGCATACGCCTCCACCGCCTCCACGGCACGATCGCGCCGGCCGACCAGCGCGCCGCGATCGCCGCCGAGCCCGACGGCCTGCGCAAGCTCGTACTGGCGACCAGCATCGCCGAAACCAGCCTGACGCTCGACGGCATCCGGGTGGTGGTCGATTCGGGACTCGCTCGCCGCCCGCGCTACGATCGCGCCGCCGGGATGACCCGGCTGGTCACCGAACGCGCCAGCCAGGCCGCCGCGACCCAGCGCGCCGGCCGCGCCGCGCGGCAGGGACCCGGCGTCGCCTATCGCTTGTGGGAAGAAGCCGCGACGGCAGGATTGCCGCGGTTCGACCCGCCCGAAATCCTCGAAGCCGATCTGTCCGGCCTGGTGCTCGATTGCGCGATCTGGGGAGTCGCCGATCCACGTACCCTGGCCTGGCTCGACCCGCCGCCCGAAGCCGCGGTGGCGGAGGGGCGTGCGCGGCTGGCGACGCTCGAAGCGCTCGATGACGATGGCCGACCGACGGCGCATGGCCGTGCGATCGCGAAACTGCCGATGCCGCCGCGGCTGGCGCACATGCTCGTGCGTGCGGGGGAGATGGGGCTGGCGAAGGAGGCGGCGGAGGTCGCGGTGCTGCTGGGGGAGCGAGGGTTGGGCGGCCCGGGGACCGATCTGGAAACCCGTATTCGCAGATTCCGCACTGAAGGCGGCCGGCGCGCGGAGAGTGCAAGGCGGCTGGCGGAACGGTGGGCCAATATTCCCCTCCCGCTCGCGGGAGGGGTTAGGGGAGGGCGTGTCATTTCTCCGCGAGCCGCGACAGCCCCTCCCCCTGCCCCTCCCGCTAGCGGGAGGGGAGAAGAGATTGCCATCGCCATCGCGCTCGCCTTCCCCGACCGCGTTTCCCGGCGCCGGGACGCTTCCGGCGAACGCTGGGCCTCGGTCGGCGGGCGCGGGTTCAAGCTCGATGCGACCGACCCGCTCGCCACCGCGCAATGGCTCGCCGTCGCCGAGACGCAGGGTGTCGCCGCCGGCGCGCGCATCCTGTCGGCGGCGGCGATCGACCAGGCGACGGTCGAAACTCTGTTCGCCGATAAGATCGAGACGCGCCGCACCTTTGCGTTCGATCCCGCGACCGGTGCGGTCGAAGCGGTGCGCGAACGCCGCCTCGGCGCGATCACTTTGTCGCGCGGGCCCGATTCCAACGCCGATCCGGTCGCGATCACGGCCGCTTTGGTCGAGGGCGTCCGCGACCATGGCCTGCACCTGCTGCCCTGGGACGAGGCAGCGACCGCGCTTCGCGAGCGCGCGGCCTTCGCAGCCGCGCACGGCTGGGACGGAGCGCTCGACAACGAGATGCTCGCTGCCCGCCTCGACGATTGGCTTGCTCCCTTGCTCGACGGCAAGCGTCGCCTGTCGCAATTGAGCGACGCCGATCTTGCCGAAGCCCTCCGCAATCTCGCCGGCTGGGACGCGATGCGCGCGCTCGACCGTATCGCCCCCGCCCGCCTCGAAACGCCGGCGGGGTCGAGCCACGCGATCGATTATGCCGCAGAGGCCGGCCCAACGGTCGAGCTCCGTCCTCAGGCCTTGTTCGGGCTCGCGACGCACCCGACCGTCGCCAACGGCGTCCCGCTCGTGCTCAGCCTGACCTCCCCGGCCGGACGCCCGATCCAGACGACACGCGATCTGCCCGGTTTCTGGGCGGGGAGTTGGACCGCGGTGGCCAAGGAAATGCGCGGGCGCTACCCCAAACATCCCTGGCCCGACGATCCCGCCGCCGCCAACCCGACGCTGCGAACCAAAAAAGCCGATGCAAGGTTCGGAAAGTCAGGATAAGGGAAAGATCATGCCTACCGCCCGTATCTATCAGCGTCCCAAGAACGCGATGCAGTCCGGACGTTACCGGACCGATCGCTGGATCCTCGAATTCGAACCCGCCGAGGCCAAGCGCCCCGATCCGCTCACCGGTTGGGCCGGATCGGGCGACACGCGCGAACAGGTCCGGCTGACCTTCGCCACCGCGGAAGCCGCGCAGGCTTATGCCGAAAAGGTCGGGCTCGCTTTCCACATCGTGCCGGCGCCCGCGCGCACGCTCAAGCTGCAGAGCTACGCCGACAACTTCCGATGAGCCTTCCCATTGCTACGCCCAAGGGCGTGGTGAGGCGCTGGATCGCGGCATTCAATGCCGCCGATCCCGACGCGCTCGCCGCGCTCTATCATGACGACGCCACCAACCATCAGGTCGCGATCGGTCCGGTCCAGGGCCGATCGGCGATCCGCGAGCGCTTCGCTCAGGAATTCGCCGCGGCGAGCATGGAATGCATGCCGGTCAATCTGTTCGAGGACGGCGAATGGGCGATCCTCGAATGGAAGGATCCGCAGGACCGGCTCGGTTGCGGCTTCTTCCATGTGATCGATGGCCGGATCGCGCTTCAGCGCGGCTATTGGGACAGCGCGACATTCGCTGCGCCCAAGCGCCGTGCATCGGTGAAGAAGACGGCCGCCAGGCCGAAGCCGAAGTCGAAGGGCTGACCCGGCCGCATTACCCCAGATTCTTCGAATGTCTGGTCATGGCGCCGCCCCCGCCAACCTGCTAGCGCTTCGCCATGCCGCTTACCGCCGCTGCGTCCGCACGAGAAATCCTGGTCCGCCTGCATGATGTGATGGCGGCGCGATCGTCCGCGCAGGCGAAACTCGACGCGGTGGCGCGGATCATCGGCGAGGCACTGGATAGCGAGGTGTGCTCGATCTATCTGCTGCGCGAAGGGCTGCTCGAACTCTTCGCCACGCGCGGGCTCGATCAGGCGGCGGTGCATGTCACCAAGATGGCGCTGGGCGAGGGCCTGGTCGGCACCATCGCCAAGAATGTCGAGACCTTGAACCTGGACGAAGCCGCATCGCATCCCGACTTCGCCTATCGCCCGGAAACCGGCGAGGACGAGTTCCACTCTTTCGCCGGCGTGCCGATCATCCGCCGCGAACAGGCGGTCGGGGTGCTGGCGGTGCAGCATGCCGAATCGCGCAAGTACGACGATGTCGAGATCGAGGCGCTGCAGACCGTGGCGATGGTGCTCAGCGAGCTGATCGCCAATGCCGGGTTGATCGACCAGCGCGGCGACCCCGCGACGCGGCCGCAATCGACCGCGGCGACGCGGCTGGAGGGTCTCAAGCTGGTCGAGGGGATGGCGATCGGCCATGCCGTCTATCATCAGCCGCGCATCACCATCGAACATACCGTCGCCGAGGACACCGAGGCCGAGCGCCACCGCGTCTATGCCGCGTTCGACAAGATGCGCGAGCAGATCGACCGCATGGCGCAACAGGCCGAATTCGGCGTCGACGGCGAGCATGAAGAGGTCCTCGCGACCTACAAGATGTTCGCCTATGACGAGGGCTGGTCGCGGCGGATCAACGAGGCGATCGATTCCGGCCTGACCGCAGAGGCGGCGATCGAACGCGTCCAGCAACGCACGCGGATGCGGATGCGCCAGATCGGCGACCCCCTGCTCCAGGACCGGATGCACGATCTCGAGGATCTGGCCAACCGCCTGCTCCGCATCGTGTCGGGGCAGATGGGGACCGCGGCGCAATTGGGCCTGAGGCAGGATACGATCCTGATCGCGCGCAACCTGGGTCCGGCCGAATTGCTCGAATATGACCGGCGGCGGTTGAAAGGCGTGGTGCTGGAAGAAGGCTCGCTGACCGCGCACGTGACGATCGTCGCGCGCGCGATGGGCGTGCCGGTGCTGGGCCGCGTGCGCAACGTGCGCCAGACGATCGCCGACGGCGACCTGTTGCTGCTCGACGTGACCGAGGCGGGCGCGGTGATGGTCCGCCCGTCCGCGGCGATGGAAGAGGCGTTCGACGCCAAATTGCTGGTCCGCCAGAAACGCCGCGCGGTCTTCGCGGCGCTGAAGTCGGAAGCGCCGGTCACGCTCGACGGCGAGCGGATGACGGTGATGGTCAATGCCGGGCTGCGCGACGACGTCGCGGCGCTCGACGTGACCGGGGCCGACGGGATCGGGCTGTTCCGCACCGAATTCCAGTTCCTGGTGTCGGCGACCTTGCCGCAGCGCGAGCGGCAATTGCGGCTGTACAAGGACGTGCTGGACGCGGCGGGCGACAAGCCGGTGGTGTTCCGCACCGTCGATATCGGCGGCGACAAGGCCCTGCCCTATCTCAACCATCAGGACGAGGATGAGGAAAACCCGGCGATGGGCTGGCGCGCGCTCAGGCTCGCGCTCGAACGCGGCGGGCTGATGAAAGCGCAGGCGCGCGCGCTGATCGAGGCGGCGGGGGGCCGGCAGCTCAACGTCATGTTCCCGATGGTCAGCGAGGCATGGGAGCTCGACGAGGCCAAGGCGCTGTTCGAGGCGCAGCGCGAATGGCTGGACAAGCGCGGCAAGCGGCTGCCGAACGAGATCCGCTATGGCGCGATGCTCGAAGTGCCGGCGCTGGCCGAGCAACTCGATCTGCTGTTGCCCAACATCCAGTTCCTGTCGGTCGGGACCAACGACCTGACCCAGTTCCTGTTCGCCGCCGATCGCGCCAATCCCAAGCTGGCCGAGCGTTACGACTGGCTGTCGCCGTCGATCCTGCGCTTCCTCAAGCGCGTGGTGGCGCCGTGCGACGCGGCCGGCGTGGCGCTGACCGTGTGCGGCGAGATGGGCGGACGGCCGCTCGAGGCAATGGCGCTGCTCGCGCTGGGAATCGACCGGCTGTCGATCACCCCTGCGGCGGTCGGGCCGATCAAGGCGATGGTGCGCAGCCTCGATCGCGGCAAGGCGATGCGCTTCATGGACGGGCTACTGGCCAAGCCGCCGCGCGATATTCGCGGGGTGCTGACCGATTGGGCGGCCAAAAACCATGTCGAGCTGGCCTAAGCCGGGGCGAAAACGCGCTAACGAGCCGTTGACAGTCTTACCCGCTTTGGCCGACAGCCGTCACCGGCGGATGGCGATTCAAGGTCGCAACCCCCCACCCGCCGGAGAAGGTAATGGAAGAGGACGAAGCGGCGGGCGCACCCGATCAGGCGTCGCTATTCCCCAAGACCGTGGGCGACAAGCTGCGCGAGGCGCGCGAGGGGCTGGGCCTGACGCTGGCCGACATCGCCAACAAGACGCGCGTGCCGATGCGCCACCTGGAAGCGATCGAGAATAACCGGATGGAGGGGATGGCGTCGCCGGCCTATGCGATCGGCTTCACCAAGACTTATGCCCGCGCCGTCGGGCTCGACGACCGCACGATCGCCGCGGAGTTGCGTCAGAGCCCGCAAATGCCGCTGTCGCCGACGACGCGGTTCGAGGAATATGAGCCGACCGATCCGCGCCGCGTGCCGTCGAGCGGGATCGCCGGGATCGCCGCGATCATCGCCCTGGTGCTGCTGGTCGGCGTCGGCATCTGGTACGGAACGACCTGGCTGCGCGGCACCGGCGAGGAGCCCGCCCCGCTCGCCACGCCCGATGCGTCGGCCAGCATCGCCGCCGCGCCCGAAGCGACTCCCGCCCCGATAGCCGGCGGCCAGGTCGTGCTGACCGCGACCGACACGGTGTGGCTGCGCGTCTATGACGCCACCGGCAAGACGCTGATCCAGAAGACGATGCAGCCGGGCGAGCAATATTCGCTGCCGACCGACGCCGCCAATCCGATGATCAATATCGGCCGCCCCGACAAATTGCAGGTGACGATCAACGGATCGGCGGTGCCGGCGCTGGGCGACGGCAAGCGTCCGCTCAAGGACGTGCCGATCAGCGCCGCGGCGTTGCAGGCGCGCGGCAATGCCGCGGCGCCCGCCGCAGCGCCCACGCCCGCGGCACAGCCGACTCCGGCCGCCGCTGCCCCGACGACCGAGGCGAAGCCGACCAAGCGCCCCAGCGCGAACGACGTGCCCGACTTCTTCCGCAAGCCCAGCGACAAGCCGACGGCGTCCTCGACGCCGCGACCGGTAGCGACGCCCGATCCGGTATCCCTGCCCGCCGCGGCGCCGACATCGGCGCCTTAGGCGTCACGCAATGAGGAGTACGCCTCCCCGGCGAAGGCCGGGGCCCAGTCGCAACGAACGCTCGGCGGCGGGATGCCATCTCCAGCTTGTCGAAACTGGGCCCCGGCCTTCGCCGGGGAAGCGTTTAGGTTGGGCGGATTATACCAAGGTGCGCGGACACTGACCCATGATGACGGCGTTTTGGCGGTTCTCGGCAAGGAGCGTCCGAAGGGATGATGCGGGGTTCATCATCCCGAGGGCGCGACGCTGTCCGAGGGCCGCCAAAACGCCGCCCGCAGGGTGCCCAGCCCTGCCCGGGGCTGGGCATCCTCATGGCTCAGAGTCCGCGCACCTTGGTATTAAACCCTCGCCGCGCAGTGGCGCGGGCAAGCGTTCCGGGTTAGGTTAACCGCAGCGGGACAATCTGGGGATGAGTATGCGTAGTTTGTTGACGACGGTCATGATCGCGGCGGCGAGCCTGGCGATCACGGCACCGGCGCACGCGCAGGACCGGTCGGTCGATGCGCGGCTGGGCCAGCTGGAAAAGCGGATGAATACGGTCGAGCGCGTGGTGTCGCGTACCGCGGGGCCGCTGGTCCAGCCCGAATTCAGTCCGGACAACCAGCCGGTCACCGCGCCGGGCACCCCCGCCAGCGCGCCGCTCGCCGATCTCGAGCAGCGCCTGAGCTCGGTCGAGACCGAATTGACCAGTTTCACCGGGCGGCTGGAGGTCGACGAACACAAATTGCAGCAACTCGAAGGCGATTTCGCCGCGTACAAGCGCGCGACCGACGCGCGGCTGAAGGCGCTGGAGGATCGCGCCGCGCCGCCGGCGGGCGATGCCGATCCCGCCGCGGTGACCGACGGCCCGGCGCCGGGTCCGGTCAAGTCGGGCACCAAGCCTGCCGGCCCCGCGCCCAAGCCCGCGACCGCCGCCAGCGACCCCGATCGCGCCAAGGCGGTCGCCGCAATTCCCAAGCCCGCCGGCAAGGATGCGGTCGACAAGGCGATGTACGCCTATAATTACGCCTATCGCTTGTGGCAGGCGCAATTCTATCCGGAAGCCGAGGCGCAATTGCAGGGTTACGGCACGAAATATGCCGGCCACCGCCTGGTCAGCCGCGCGCAGAATCTGCTCGGCACGATCTATATGGACGACGGCAAGCCCAACCTGGCGGCGCAAATCTATTACGAGAATTATTCCAAACTGCCCGATGGCGAGCGCGCCGCCGACAGCCTGCTCAACCTGGCCAAGGCGCTGACCGTGCTCAAGAAGCCGCGGACCGACATTTGCCGCGTCTATACCGAGCTGGGCGACGTCTATGGCGCCAAGCTGACCGCGGCGCAAAAGGCCGACGCGGACAAGGGTCGTGCCGCCAACAAATGCACCTGAGCTGACGCGCGGGGTCGACCCGGCGGCGCTCGAGCGGTTTGCCGACGATCTCGCGCTGCTGTGCGAACCGGCCGAGGCCCGCGTGCTGGTCGCGGTATCGGGCGGGCCCGACAGCCTGGCGTTGCTGCTGCTGACTCACGCCTTGCTCGGCGATCGCTGCGTCGCGGCGACGGTCGATCACGGCTTGCGCCCCGAGGCGACGGAGGAAGCGGCCTGGGTCGCCGATCTCTGCGCCGCGCGCGGGATCGGCCATGCCGTGCTGCGCGGCGATCTGCCCGAGCGAACCGGGCATACCGCCAATCTGTCGGCGCGGGCGCGGGCGCTGCGCTACGACCTGCTGCAAGCGCATGCCGATACGGTCGGCGCGACGCAGATCGCCACCGCGCACCATGCCGACGACCAGGTCGAGACGCTGATCATGCGGCTCAACCGCGGCGCCGGGGTCGGCGGGCTGGCGGGGGTACGGGCGAAGAGCGGGCGGGTGATCCGGCCCCTGCTCGGCTGGCGCCGCGCCGAGCTGGGCGCGATCGTCGCGGCGGCGGGGATCGTCGCGGTCGACGATCCGAGCAACGTCAACGACCGGTTCGACCGCGCGCGGCTGCGCAAGCAGCTTGCCGCCATCGACTGGATCGACCCTTCACGAGTCGCGGCGAGCGCCGCGGCTTTGGCCGATACCGAGGACGCGATCGTCTGGATGGTGCGTCAGCTTGGGACGGATCGCGTCGCGGCGGAGGGCGATTCGCTGACGCTCGACCCTCGCGACCTGCCGTTCGAGCTGGTCCGCCGCCTGGTCGAGCAGTGCGTCCGCCAAATCGACGCCACCGCCGAGAGTCGCGGCTCCGCATTGGTACGGATGGTCAAGGCGCTGGAATCGGGCGACACTGCGATGCTGGGCGACGTGGCGGCGGTGGCGCTGTCGCCCGCGGCGTGGCGCTTTCGCAAAGCCCCGCCGCGTCGATTGCTCTGATCGACGTTGTTCCATTGCCATTAAGGCTTGGTGCCTTATCTTTAAGGGCACGAAAGGTATCTTGCGACGATGAACGACAACGACAAGCAGCCCGGCCAGGACGGCGGCGGCAACAACTGGGCCCGGAACCTGTTGCTCTGGGTGGGGATCGCGGTTGCGCTGGCGGTGCTGGTGGCCATGCTCGGCGACCGCGCGACCACGCCGGCGGGCCAGCAATTGTCCTATTCGGGCTTCGTCGCCAAGGTGAAGGACGGATCGGTCAAGAAGGTCGAGATCGCCGGCACCGCGATCAAAGGCACGATGAAGGACAATTCGACCTTCAGCACCAATGCCGGCGTACCCGACCCGCAATTGGTCCAGCGCCTGATCGACAACAATGTCGAGGTCGTCGCCAAGCCCGAGGAAACGCCGTCGCTCTGGCAATATCTGCTCGTCCAGTCGCTGCCGTTCGTGCTGATGCTGGCGATCGCGTTCTTCGTGATCCGCCAGATGCAGAAATCGTCGGGCTCCGGCGCGATGGGATTCGGCAAGAGCCGCGCGCGCATGCTGACCGAGAAACAGGGCAAGGTGACGTTCGACGACGTCGCCGGCATCGATGAGGCGCGCGAGGAATTGCAGGAGATCGTCGAGTTCCTGAAGGACCCGACCAAGTTCGCTCGCCTGGGCGGCAAGATCCCCAAGGGCGCGTTGCTGGTCGGCTCGCCCGGCACCGGCAAGACCCTGCTGGCGCGCGCGATCGCGGGTGAGGCGGGCGTGCCGTTCTTCACCATCTCGGGCTCGGACTTTGTCGAGATGTTCGTCGGCGTCGGCGCCAGCCGCGTGCGCGACATGTTCGAACAGGCCAAGAAATCGGCGCCGTGCATCGTCTTCATCGACGAGATCGACGCGGTCGGCCGCCATCGCGGCGCCGGCCTGGGCAATGGTAACGACGAGCGCGAACAGACCCTCAACCAGCTGCTGGTCGAGATGGACGGGTTCGAGGCGAACGAAGGCATCATCATCATCGCCGCGACCAACCGGCCGGACGTGCTCGACCCCGCTTTGCTGCGCCCGGGCCGGTTCGACCGCCGCGTGACCGTGCCGCTGCCCGATATCGAGGGTCGCGTGCAAATCCTCCAGGTCCATATGAAGAAGGTGCCGCTGGCCCCCGACGTCGATGCGCGCACGCTCGCGCGCGGCACGCCGGGCATGTCGGGCGCCGACCTCGCCAATCTGGTCAACGAAGCCGCGCTGATGGCGGCGCGGCTGGGCAAGCGCCTGGTCGCGATGGCGCAGTTCGAGCTCGCCAAGGACCGCGTGATCATGGGCACCGAGTGGAAATCGCTCGTCATGACGCCCGAGGAAAAGAAGATGACCGCCTATCATGAGGCGGGCCATGCCCTGGTCCGCATCCATGAGCCGGCGTCCGACCCGATCCACAAGGCAACGATCATCCCGCGCGGCGGTGCCCTGGGCATGGTCGTGTCGATGCCCGAGCGCGATAACTACTCCTATCATCGCGACAAGATGTACGCCGACCTCGCCACCGTGATGGGCGGGCGCGCGGCCGAGGAGATCATCTTCGGTTACGACAAGGTCTCTTCGGGCGCGAGCGGCGACATCAAGCAGGCGACCAAGCTGGCGCGTGCGATGGTGATGCGCTGGGGCATGTCCGACAAGCTCGGCCCGCTGGAATATGAGGAAGAGCAGGGTGAGACGTTCCTGGGCTATTCGCAGACCCAGCGGCACAATATGTCGAACGAGACCGCGCTGATGATCGACAGCGAGATCAAGTCGCTGATCGACGGCGGCCATAAGCGCGCCACGCAAGTGCTGAGCGAGAATATCGACCAGCTCCACCGCGTGGCGGGCGCGTTGCTCGAATACGAAACGTTGACCGGCGACGAGATCAAGCAGATCGCCGCGGGCGAGGACATCAACCGGCCCGACGCCGGCGCGACGACCTCCACCCTGCCGAGCAGCGGGACGTCGATTCCGAAGACCCGGCGCCCGTCTGGGCCGTTCGGGAATCCGGCGCCGGCTGGGGCGTAACGGTTCGAGGATAGTTGGGTAACGAAAGGCCCTTCCCGTGTGAGCGGGGAGGGCTTTTTGTTGCGGCGCTTCGATAGATATTTGCCCAAGCTGTATATGGCCGTCGCCGATACTGCTTTGCGCCCTGATAACGGACACTCAGCCACCGCTGCGGGCAATCCCGATATCTGTAAATGATCCATATCGGGTTCATCGTGTTCTCAATTCGATTGCCGACCCGTATACTTCGATGAACGCCGATCTCGGCGTCACGGGGGAGGGGCGATGGCTGGGCTGGGATCGTCGGAGGCGCGATGCCTCTGACGCTGATACCGATATCCCACGGCACGCTGTGTCATGGCTCAAGGTGGACTGTTGCTGACGAAGATGATCTCGCTGGCAAAATCGCACGGCTGGCACTCGGTCAAGCGCGGCATGTCGAAGCGATATTGACCGGCATAGACAAGCGGCCGCCCGCCACTCGCGCCGATACGGCGGCGGGAGCGATCAAACTGTTGACTGTGCCTAAGGACAAGCCGCCTTACCATCGGGATGGTTGGGTGTTTCAGGCGATGTCGTGGATCGCCGCGCACCGTGCCGAGGCCGGGGCGGTGATCCGCGCGCCGCATATGATCCATGCGCACAAGGGGTTCGACGGTTTCCAGCTGAAACTCGATGATTCCGGCCAGAACATCACTGCGGTGGTGATATTCGAGGACAAGGCAACGGAGAACGCGCGCAGCACAATCACTGGCGATGTATGGAAGGGCATCCGTGACCTGGAAAACGGACAGCGCATGAACGAGCTGATCCCGGAGGCTGGCAGTCTGCTCGAAGCCCACCAACAGCGCTTTCCGGACCTCGACATCGACGCTGCTGTAGAACGGATCGCCTGGGAGGAAGCCCGATATTTCCGCGTCGCGGTGACGGCTGACGCCAGTCATGACGATGACGAGGCTCGCGCTGCACTGTTTAAGGGGTTTGATGAGGTGGCGCCCGGGCTCGCGGCCCGCCGCCAGGCCGAAACCATTGCAATCCCGAAATTGCGCGACTGGATGAAGGCATTTTCGCTCAAGGCGATCAAGCAGATCGAGGACTGGCGCGACAATGTTTGATCCTGTTACGATCGACCTGATCAGCCGGGCGCCACCGCTGCGCGACCTAGACTTTTCAGAGTTACCGCAGCGCTTCACCAATGCCTTCGCGGAAATCGTCGCAGCGCGGGTCCGATTGCGCGGTGTCGCGAGTCTCGAGCAGCGCGGCGAGGCAGTCGTTGAACTGCTTGCGGAGATGCGCCGTATAGCGGCGGCGGAAGAACTGCTCGTCGCAACCGCACCTGAGCGTGCCGACCGCGCGTCGGCAGCATTCGTGGCCGGCACGGCTCACCAGCTTTGCCTCATGGCCGAGGCAGTTGTCGCAGACGAAACGCCGCGCTTCTCCAGCATCAATGCGGTCCATGCCGATCACGACATCTGCGCGACGCTGCTGTTCTTGATTGCGGACTCGCAGAGTGACGCTGCCGAGATGGCCAAGCGGCTGAAGCGCCCGGACGGCGATCTGGGCGCTGAAGGGCGATTGGTGACGGCGATCGGTGACCTTTCCACGGGCCGCTTGCGCGAGGTGATCGCAAGCGAGGTCGATGAAGACAACTTCCAATTCTACGATGTGCCGTCCGACACGAGCGCGAGTGGTATCGCGGTGGAGGCGCTGTTGCGCCGGCTGCACGCGGGCGTGATCCAGCTGGCGCGCGAGCTGCTCGTGGCCCCTCGTGACGGCGCTGGTGCCGACGCAGTCCCGGAGTCACGCCGCATCTTCGCCCAAGTGCGTGACCTTTCCGTCGCACCGATCGACGGCATCTTTGACGAGGATGGTCCGCAGGTCTTCAGCGCCTTTCCCGGCCCGCTGCACGTCGCTAAGCTGCTGCTGGCGGTGTCAGGTGATCTTGCCGAGGCCGCATTGTGCAGGGTTCCCGCGCCGGACGGTGTCGATCCGGGATCGTGGTGGCAGATCATTCGCCGCGCCGCCCGGAAGCGACCTTACCTTTGGCGAAATCACCGCGAGGCGCTGGAGAAAGGCTATCTCGCGAAGGGCGTTTCCGCGGCGGTTAGCTTCCCGACGGGGGGCGGCAAATCGACGCTGGCCGAACTCAAGATCGCGGCGGCGCTGCTTGGCGGTGGCAAAGTCGTGGTGCTCGCGCCGACACTGGCTCTGGTCGACCAGACGGCCTTCACTCTCGGCAATGCATTCAAGGATTATACCGTCTTCGGTGACCTCGACGATGAGATCACCTTCTCCGACGTCCTCGAACTGCCGGAGATCATTGTCACGACTCCGGAGCGCTGTCTCGTGCTGCAGTCTATACAACCGGAAGCGTTTGCCGATGTCGCGCTAGTGGTTTTCGACGAGTGCCACCTTCTCCATCCACGTGAATCCGACCGTAGCCGCCGGGCGATCGACGCGATGCTGTGTATCCTCAATCTTACCAGCGATGCGCCGCATGCCGACCTGCTCCTCGTATCGGCCATGATGCAGAATGCCGAGGAGATGGCCGGCTGGGTGGCCGAACTCACCGGCCGTCCGTGCCTCCCGCTGGATCTTGCCTGGAAGCCCACTCGTCAGGCCCGCGGCTGCGTCGCCTATGAAAACGCGCGCATCATCGAACTCCACGAGTTGCTCGCCACGGAGCAGCTCACGGCAACCACCAAGGGCGTGCCCAAGCATGTCGCGAGTCGCCTTGATGCGCCGCCCTTTGCCTTTTTCTGCCTGCGACAGACCTGGGCGACGCGAAATCGCGACGACTATGCCCTAATGGCGTTGCTCGACGAGCCGGTGCCCTTCGCCACTGATTTCTCGAAGAAGTCCGGTGAATGGTATATGACGCCGAACGGAAACATCGTCGCCGCCACGATCGCGGCCGCCGCGGCCGAGGATGGTCTGAAGACCCTGACCTTCGTCCAGAGTACGGTCGCCGCCGAATCCACGGTCCGCCATTTTCGCAGCCTGTTGCCCAAGCGCCGCGTCGTGCTGACCGAGGAGGAACAAAGCTGGCGCAGGCTGGTCGAGGAAGAGATGGGCGGACCACAGCACTGCTATCTCAAGTTGGACTCTGCCGGTCAGGTCGACGGAAGCGCTACCAGCCACCATGGCCAACTGCTCAAGCCTGAACGCATGTTACACGAGTCGCTGTTCAAGCGGCGGGACGGTGTCGACGCCCTCTTCGCCACCTCAACACTCGCGCAGGGAATGAACCTGCCGAGCGACGTGGTCCTAATCGCCGGCGACAGCCGCTGGGACGTGTCGGATGACAAATTCAAGCAGCTCGACGCGCATGAATTGCTCAATGCCGCCGGTCGCGCCGGCCGTGCCGGCGAAGGCGGTCAAGGTTTCGTGCTGGTGGTTCCGAGCAAGATCATCAACATTGATGATGATGACAACACGATCCATCGCCACTGGATGTCGCTCCAGAGCATCTTCTCGCAGTCGGACCAGTGCTTGAAGATCGATGACCCCCTCACTGGTCTGCTCGATCGCATCCACATGCACGCGCACGAAGGCAATGAGGACTACTTCCTAGCCCGTCTGCCGGTTGGCGAAGATGATGCGCCCGACGAACCTGCCAAGGCGATGATCCGGCGATCCTTCGCCGCGTACCGCAAGCGCCAGGAAGGCAAGGCCGAGTGGATTGAAAGCCGCATCGACGCAGCGCTTGCGCGCCGCGATGAATTGGCGCCCAAGCAGGATCTAACCTGGCTCGAACGCGTCGCCGCGTCGGCGGGGCTACCCTATGAGATCGTCGCGAGCCTGGCAGCGCTGATCGAGACCGGCGCCTTCGACGGTGACAGCACTAACTGCATGAAAACGTTGTTCGATTGGATCGAGGCGAACCCGGTCTGGCTGATGCATCTGATCAGGCCGAACGACATCGAAGGGCTGTTCGGAAAGGACTATCGCGCGATCGACGGAAACGCAGCTAAGGCGAAGGTCGCACTGCCGCAGATTAGACCGCTATTGATGGCATGGATGGCGGGCAAGCCGCTCTGCGAACTAGAACGCGCGATAGGAACCAAGGAGCATCTCATCAAGACCTGCGAGACCGCGCGGCATTTTGCGGTTCGCCTGGTTCCGGACCTAGCTTTCGTCGCCGGATTGCCGGCGCGCATCCTCGCGGCAAGAGCCGTGGCAGCAGGAGACGAGCCTGCCATACCGATCGTCCTACAGACCTTGAACGGGGTTGTCCGCAAGGGATGCGCTAGTCCAGAGCAACTCGCGAACGCGGTGCATATGAAGTCCGACTCTCGGCCAAGTGCTCGTTCGAGGTTCGCGGAAATTGAGCATCACATTGCTGCCGGCGAACCTTTCGAGACGTTTGAAAACGTTCTTGACCGGGTTCGGCATGCCCATGCAGTCGCGATGTTCGACGAACTCTAACTCTGCGGGGCTATCTGGGCTGTAAAGCTGGATCAGCCCAGTTGCGTTCGCGCCGCAATACGGGCCAATTCAATTACTGGAATTACGGTGACGGGCGCATAAGCCCCTCAACCCGGAACGCCTCCCTCAACCCCCACCCTCCCCCTTCCAAGTCGCCACAAACACATCCCTATACGCCGGCTTGTCCGGATCGATCGGCCGGATCGGCGTCACGCCGTGCAGCACGCGGTGATCGTCCAGCAGCACGGCGTCGCCCGGTGCCGCCAGGGTGAAGCGGTCGATCTGCGGCTGGCCGGCGATGCGGATCTCGGTCACGCCTTCATCGGCGTTCACCCGATCGATCAGCATCACCAACACCCAGTCTACGCCGTCGCGGTGCATCCCCTCCGGGGTCGGGCGGCCCGCTTCGTGCGCGGTGGCCTCGATCCGGAACTGGTGGAGCTCGACATGCCAGGGATAGGCCGCGCCGCCGCCGCCGGCGCGCTCGAAGCAATCGGTCGCGCCGCGGAGCAGCCGCCGCATCATCGGGCTGTCGACGATGGCGTCCTCGATCGGTTCGAACCAGCGCTGAACGTCGCCGTTCAGCCGATTATAGTCGCGGCTCTGATAATGCGGCTGGTGCGGCTTTCGCGCGATCGCGTCCGGGGAGATCGCCAAAGCGGCGTGGCGCCGCCGGCGATAGCGACCGCCATCGGCCATGTAGCGATCGAGGCCCAGCCGGTTCCACGACTCCTGGAAGCCGGCCCAGTCGGGATCCGCCGCCGCCACCGGCAGCCAGCCGATCGCCCCCGGCGCGGGCCGGACGAAGCCATGCGCGGCAAGCTCGATGGCCGCGCGCTGGTCGGCTTCGCTCGCGATCGTCTCCAATGGTCGAGGCAATGCGCGGTCCCCATCTCTATGGTCGCCCCGGTATCGGGGCGCGATATCGGCCATATACGCGTTCGTGCGGCCAGATGATGGCGGATGCGGGCCGATGGCCGCATCGGGCCGTCCGATTGACGACCGCGCGCCTCAGTGTATTAAATCATTATGGCACTGTGGATCGAGCGAGTCCTGGCGCCGACCTGGGAATGCGGCCGCGCCTGATGTCACCGGCCGCGATGGGGGGCCTGGCCGCCGATCGGCGCCACGAAGCTATCTGCTGACTTACGTCCGGAGGGTGAGATGGATCGTCGACAATTTCTGGCAAGCGCCGCAATTATCGGAATGGTCGGCGTCTGGGCGACGCGATCCGCCGCCGCGCCGTCGCGCGTTGCGTGGCGAGAGGATCGCGCGCTCTATCCCCAGGGCGTCGCGTCAGGCGATCCGGATGAGCATAGCGTGGTGCTGTGGACGCGGCGGCCGTTCGATCAGGGGGAGCGCCACGCGCTGACCGTCGAAGTCGCGCTGGATGCGGAGTTCCGCCGCGTCGTCGCCTCGGCGCGGGTGCCGGTGCTGGCGGCGGCCGACTGGACGGGCCGCGCGCTGGTCGGCGGCCTGTCCCCGGCAACGGTCTATTGGTATCGCTTCACCGACGATAGCGGCGCGGGCAGCCGGGTGGGGCGCACGATCACCGCCCCGCGCGCCAGCGATCCGCGCCCCGTCCGCTTTGCCTTCGTGTCGTGCAACAGCGTCAACGAAGGGGCGCAGAACGCCTATCGCCGGATGATCTGGGAGGATGAGCGCGCGCCCGCCGACCGCAAGCTCGGCTTCGTGCTCCATCTGGGCGACTTCATCTACGAGGTGGTCGAATATCCCGACGAGGTGTCGCATCGCTATTCGCGCACCGTCTACGATCTCGGCCGCATTCCCGATGCGCGCAAGGTGAGCAATTTCCACGTGCCGACCAATCTGGCCGGCTATCGCCACGTCTATCGCGCGCATATCGACGATCCCGACATCCAGGACGCGCGGGCGCATTTCCCGTTCGTGTGCATCGGCGACAATCACGAATTCTCGTGGCAGGGCTGGCAGAGCTTCATCAAATATGGCGGCAAGGTCGAACCGGCGCAGCCGCTGCGCGTCGCCGCCAACCAGGCGTGGTGGGAATATATCCCGTCGCGCGTCCGCAAGGCATCGGGCGCCGGGCTCGACCAGTTCGGCCCGCCCGCGGTGGCGAAGGCGCCGATCGAGACGTTCGACGATCACGGCTTCGGCACCGAGCCCAACAACCGCGTCGCGGTCGGCAGCATGACCGCCTATCGCGCGCTGCGTTATGGCCGGCACGTCGACCTGATCCTGACCGACTTCCACAGCTACAAGGCGGCGGACCCGACCGACCGGCCCGAGGCGGCGGCGCTCGATTCGGGGGAGTATCCGGTGCTTCCGCAGGAATGGATCGAGATCGTCGACGGGGGCAGGGACTATGGCGGCGGCAAGCCGCCCGCGACGATCGCGATCGGCGACAAGACCATTCCCAATTTCCGCAAGGACGATCCCGCTTACACCGTGCTGGGCCGCGAGCAGAAAGCATGGCTCAAGAACCGGCTGACCCGATCGACCGCGACCTGGAAGATCTGGGGCGCGACCAACGGCACGCTCGACATGCGGACCGACCCGCAGAACCTGCCCGCCGGCCTGATCAAGGCACCCTGGATGGGCAAGGGCTTCGGCACCTTCGCCAACCCCGACTTCAGCAGCGCCTATGCCGAGCGCGCGGAAATCTACGACACGGTGCGCGACCACAAGGTATCGGGGTTCGTCACCGTGTCGGGCGACCGCCACAGTTTCTGGGCGGGTTATGCCGCGCCGGCCTTGCCGCCCGCCGGGTTCGCGCCGGTCGGGATCAGCTTCATCACCGGGTCGATCTCGGCGCCGGGGCTGGGCGAGGCCGCCGAGTTCTTCAAGGATTCCCCCACCCTGCCGCTGTTCGTGCGCAAGCCAGCGGGCGCCGCGCCCGAGCATACGATCAACCTGACGATCAAGCGGGGCGTGCGCAGCGCGCTGGAATATGCGGCGAGCGGCGATATCGCCAAGGCGCGGGCGCTGACCAATCCGGACGTCGCGCCACATCTGGAATTCGTCGACATGGCCGGGCACGGCTATGCCGTGGTCAGCGCCGGCCCCGATGCGATCGACACCGAATTCGTCTGCATCGTCCGCCCGATTGCGCGCGCCACCACGCCCGACGGCGGCCCGCTCAGATACCGCGTGTCGCACCAGGCACGCTTGTGGCAGCCGGGCACCGCGCCGAAACTGGAACAACGCGTGATCGAGGGAGACGCCAAATTGTCGGTTTGACGGTTTGAGGAGGCGACCGACGGCTAGGCGGCGCGCTCGCTCGGCCAACCCGCCCTCTCACCGCGCGGACGGCGTCTTGCCCCCCGCGCGCGTCGCATCGTCGGGCGCGTCGGCCTTGTCCACGACCGCCCCGCGCTCGTTGATGCCTTTGTACAATTCCTCGAGCCGGTTGACGTCGGCCACCACCTCGCGCTGTTCGGTCAGCCAGCGGTCGGTCGCGTCGTGGAGCGGCTTGCCGTCTTTGCCGTCATGCAGGGTGGCGCCCTGTTCGATCAGCCAGATCATGTCGTTGGCGCGCGAGCGCTGGCGGCGCAGATGCGTCATCCACTGCTCGACGATACCCGACGGGACGAGCCGATCCATGACGGTCAACTCGCCGGCCGCGAGCGGAGCGCGAGCGCCTGCTCGGACCACGACGCATCTGCCGCCGCGACCGCAGGTTGCCGGGACGCGGCGGCCTTTGCCATTACGAGCTTTTGCCGAGAGTGGTCTTCACCGCATTCTTGTCGACCGCCAGTGGCGTCGCGGGTTTGGGCTCGACCTTTTTCGGTTTGCGGATTTCGCGATTGCTGCGTTTCTGGGCCTTGGCCATGTGCTGTTCCTTCCTGGTGGGCCGGCCCGCGGCGCGGGTCCGGGTAGCGATCGATCAGCGGTGACGCGAGAAGACGGGAACGCGCCGCGCCGTGCCACCGATGATTTTCGATTTGAAGGCGCGGGCGACGATCGCGGTGTCGTCCATGTTCATCAGCACCACGCGGGTGCCGCCGTCCAACAGGCCCTCGATCGCGCTGATCGGCACTTTGCGGCGGCCGCACAGGGCGGTCACCTCCGCCAACGGGACGTTGAGATTGATGGCGCGGGACATGCGAGCTCCTCGGCGGTTGAGCGGGAGCGTCTCGTCTCTCAGTCGACACCATGCCCGAAGCGTCGGTGCGATGGCCTTTATATGGGGGCGATGGGTGGCAGGCGCAATGACGCCGGCGGAGCGGTCTTTATTGATGGGGTGGCCCTGGCCGATCAGAGCAAGCCGATCTGAATTGGCGTTTTTTTCATAGGCGACAGGAGCGGTTCAGGATCTGAAGCGTAGAGGACGCTCAAAGGATGGCCGATATGCGCGCACGCTTCGTATCAATTCTGCTGTTCGGAACAATCGCCACGCCCGCGCTGGCCGCCCCGGCGGCGCAAGAGACGACGGCCTGGGCTAACCGCCTGACCTGGGGCGCTTCCGCGGCGACCGCCGACAGCGACAAGGCCGGCAGCACCCACTGGCTCGACGCCCAGCTCAAGCATCCCGACGATACGCTGCCGCCCGAGGCGGCCGCCCAGATCGCGGCGATGCGGATCAGCCGCGCGCCGCTGGCGGCGCTGGTCGTCGATGAAGATGCCGCGAACCGTTATGCCAACAAGCTGACCGATCCCGCCCAGCGCGACGCCGCGCGCAAGGCGTATCAGCAGGACATGAACGCGCTCGCCAGCGAAGCGGCGACGCGATCGTTGCTGCGCGACCTCTACGCCCCCGACCAATTGCGCGAGCAGCTGACCTGGTTCTGGTTCAACCATTTCAACGTCCAGGCGCAGAAGCGCGACATCCGCGCGATGGTGGGCGATTACGAGGATACGATCCGCGACCATTCGCTGGGCAAGTTCCGCGACTTGCTGGAAGCGACGCTCAGGCATCCGGCGATGTTGCGCTATCTCGACAACGATCAGAACGCGGCCAACCATATCAACGAGAATTACGCGCGCGAGATCATGGAACTCCACTCGATGGGCGTCGGGTCGGGCTATACGCAAAAGGACGTGCAGGAACTGGCGCGGATCCTGACCGGGGTCGGCGTCGACCTCAGCCCCAATGCGCCGAAGCTCAGCCCGCAGCGCCAGCCGCTCTACGTCCGCGCCGGGCTGTTCGAGTTCAATCCCAATCGCCACGATTTCGGTGACAAGCAATTCCTTGGCCATACGATCAAGGGCAGCGGCTTTGCCGAGGTCGAAGAGGCGCTCGACCTGATCGCGCGGTCGCCGGCCACCGCGCACCATGTCTCCGAGCAGCTCGCGACCTATTTCATGGGCGACACGCCGCCCGCCGCCGTGGTCGATCGCATGACCGCGACCTGGCAAAAGAGCGACGGCGATATCGCGCAAGTGCTGCGCACGATGATCCGCGCGCCCGAATTCCGGCAATCGCTCGGCACCGTGTTCAAGGACCCGGTCCATTATGCGGTCTCCTCGGTGCGGCTGATGTACGGCGACAAGGTGATCGTGAACGCGCAGCCGATCATCGGCTGGCTCAACCGCATGGGCGAAGGGTTGTACGCGCGCGAAACGCCCGATGGCTATCCGATGGCCTCGGCCGCCTGGACCGGACCCGGCCAGATGTCGGTGCGGTTCGAGATCGCCCGGCAGATCGGCGGCGGCGCGGCCGGGTTGTTCAAGCCCCCCGCTCCGCCCGCCGGCGTGGCTGCCGTGGGGATGGGTGGGGCAGCGGCGCCGGCGATGGCCGGCCCGATGGCGTCGGACATGGCGTCCGCCGCCGCTCCACCGGCACCGCCGGCTGTTCCGATACCGGCGCTCCCCAAGTTGCAGAGTGCCGCTTATTACAGCGCCGTGGCCCCGGCACTGGGCGGGCAGACGAAGACGGCGCTGACCCAGGCGAGCTCGCCGCAGGAATGGAACGCGCTGTTCCTGTCGTCGCCCGAATTCATGCATCGCTGACGCGAACGGAGAAGGCTTATGTTGCTCGATCGCCGTGACCTTATCGCCGGTGCCGCCGCGCTGGCCCCTCTGATCGTCGCCGGGCGTGCGTTCGCCGCGCCGCAAGCTGGCAGCCGGATGCTCGTCGTGTTCCTGCGCGGCGCCTATGACGCCGCCAATATCATCGCGCCGACGGGGAACGATTTCTATCACACCTCGCGCCCGACAATCGCGCTCGGCAAACCCAACCCGGCCGACCCCAACGCGCCAATCGCACTCGACGCCGACTGGAGCCTGCACCCGGCGCTGAAGGAGTCGATCTATCCGCTGTGGCAGAAGAAGCAGATCGCCTTCGTGCCCTTTGTCGGCACCGACGACATGAGCCGCAGCCATTTCGAGACCCAGGACACGATCGAGCTCGGCCAGCCGATCGGCGGCCATCGCAACTATAATTCCGGCTTCATGGCGCGGCTCGCCGCGGCGCTCGGGCAGGACAAGCCGATCTCGTTCACCGATCAGCTGCCATTATGCTTTCGCGGCGGGCCGGTGATCCCGAACGTCGCGCTGGCGGCGGTCGGGTCGAAGCCTGCGGTGCCGCCCAAGGACGCCGCTTTGATCACCGCGATGTACAAGGGCCAGCATAGCGGGGCGAACGACCTGGGCGGCGCGGTCGCGGAGGGATTCCAGGTCCGCGACGCCGTGTTCAAGACGGTCGACGAGGAAATGAAGGAAGCGAGCCGCGGCGCGGTCAGCCCCAAGGGGTTCGAATTGTCGGCGCGGCGGATCGGGCGGCTGATGCGCGACCAGTTCAACCTCGCCTTTGTCGATGTCGGCGGGTGGGACACCCACGTGAATCAGGGCGGCGCGCAAGGCTATCTGGCGACGCATATCGGCGAATTGGGGCGCGGCCTTGCCGGCTTTGCCGATGAGATCGGCCCCGATGCCTGGCGGAACACGACCGTCGTCGTCGTATCCGAATTCGGCCGCACCTTTCACGAGAATGGCGACAAAGGCACCGATCACGGTCATGGCAGCATCTATTGGGTGATGGGCGGCGGCGTGAATGGCGGACGCATGGCGGGGCCCCAGGTCGCGCTGTCGCAAGCAACGCTCAACCAGGGCCGCGATCTTCCCGTCCTGACCGATTATCGCTCGATGATCGGCGGGCTCGCCGCGCGGCAATATGGCCTGGCCGGCGACCGGCTCGGCACGGTGTTCCCCGCCGCCAAACCGGTCGACTTGCAGCTCATCTGACGCGCGGCGGGGTTGGCAGCGCGAGGCCTCACGCGCCGCCTCTCCGTCAGTCGATGATCATGCCCACGACGTGCCAAGCATCGCCTTCGCGCTCGAGCGTGACGGTCTCCACCGCGTCGGCCTTGTTGGCATAATGGGCTCGGAACTTCACGACCTCATAGCCATAAGGCGGCGCGGGGAGGTTCTCCTCGCTGAGGAACGTCCGCGACATCACCGCGCCGAGAGAGGCGCGCATCTTTTCGGACACGTCGGTCCAGACTTGCACCGTGTTCAGCTTGCGGAACGCGCTGCCGCTTACGCGATAGCTGTCGTCCCAGCGGTTCTGATCGACCAGCGCCAGCCATTGCCGCGTTGCGTCCATGACTTCCGGGTTGGGCTTGGCAGCGGCAGCGGCGGGCGGCGGCGAGGACGATACGGCCTGGGGCAACGCGAAAAACACCAACAGTCCGAGAGCAAAGGTCATGAGCAACACTCCAATGACGATCCAGGGATGGCGGATGACCCGCCCCGCGCCGCCGATCGGCGCCTTTCCCTGATCCACGCGAACGCGGCTCGCGGCTTCCCCGATTCCTGTGTCCCCCAACAAATCGGGGCTCAGAGCAGCCGGCGCCCCGCCTTCGGATTCGAAGAGCAAGCGCGCGGCTTCGCGACTGCTGGACACCGCCATCTTGCGGCGCGCGTCACGCAAGCGTTCGTTGATCGTGTGGACCGACAGGCCAAGGCTGCGCGCGACCGATTTAGCGTCGTGACCGCGCACGATCAGGCGCAGGGTCTGCTTTTCCTTCTCGGTCAGGGCGCCAAAGCCCTCTTTCACCGCCATGGTCATATCTCAACGGCCTAAGCCGGGGATAGAATAGCAGCTACCCCGAAAAATTCGTACTTCCGGGGACGTAATTCGGGCAACCGGCTACGCCACCAACACCTCTCCATTCACCCGAACCCCGTCCAGCCGCAAGTCGCGGGTGTGCGCGATCACGTTGCGCTGACGCGCTTTGCCGACCGTCACGTTGCGGATCAGTACGTCCTGGACCGGCGCCGCCTCCACCCCGACGATGCGCAGCGCGCGGCCGGTATTGCGGCAATCGACACGTTCGACGGTGAATTGCTTGTAGGTCGGGGGCGCGTTGCCGCCGCGGCTATGGTGATAGGCGGTGGTGAAATCGATCAGCGTGTCGCTGTCGCGCACCTTCACGTCACGCACGCGGACCTGGGCGATCGTGCCGCCGCGGTCGAGATTGGCCTTGAAGTAGAGCGCCTGTTTGGCGTGATGGATCTCCAGCCGTTCGGCGAAGATATTGGACGCGCCGCCCGACATCTCGCTGCCGATCGCGATCGCGCCGGCGACATGGGTCGACATCTGGCAATCGCGGATGACGACGTTGCGGGTGGGCAGCCCGACCCGCCAGCCGTCCTGGTCGCGGCCCGATTTGATCGCGATGCAATCGTCGGACACGTCGAAACGACAATGTTCGATCAACACGTCCTGGCACGAATCGGGGTCGCAGCCGTCCGAATTGAGGTGGTGGCTGATCACCGTGACGTTGCGCACGATGACGTTGGTCGAATAGACCGGGTGGATCGTCCAGAACGGTGAGTCGACGAATTTCGGCCCGTCGATCAGTATGTTGGCGCAGCGGAAGAACTGGACGAACGGCGGGCGCAGGAAATGGCCGGGGCCGAAGCGGCGATCGGCGACCGGCGTACCCGCCTCTCCCATGTCGCGCAGCGCCGCCTTGTCGCGATCCTGGCGCGGGCGCCATTGAAAGAAGCCCTGCCCGCCCTGACCGTCGCATACGCCCGGTCCGGTGATCGCGACATTGGTGCAATCGCGCGCATAGATCAGCGGCGAGAAATTATAGACTTCGGTCCCTTCCCAGCGGGTGAGGACGATCGGCAGCGCGATCTCCCCCGGCTTGCCGAAGCGAAGCACGGCATCGCGCTCGAGATGGAGATCGACGTTCGAGCGGAGATGGATCGCGGCGTTTATCCGCCACAGCCCGGCGGGGACCAGCACGCGGCCGCCGCCCGCCGCGGCGCAGGCGTCGATCGTCGCCTGGACGGCGAGGTGCGCCGGCGCGCCCTCCCTGGCGCCATGGTCGAGGATCGAGAAGATCGCGGCGGGGAAAACCGGTGGCCGCATCCGCGCGACGATCGCGTCGGCGATGGCCCAATCGGCGTCGGTCGCGGGATCGGCCGCAGTGGCGGGAAGGGCGGCGGGAACGGTGGCGGCATGACCGATCGCGGCGCGGCCAGCGGCGGCAAATACGCATGAGCCCGCGACGAACGCGCGGCGATCGACCATCGAAACCCCACCCTTTGCCGGGCATTCCGCGACGACCCTGGCCGTCACGGCGCACCCGGACCTTATGCGTGTCGGTCGGCGCGCCCGAATTGGCGACGCCCAATGAGCAACGGATGCGACCCCGCGCCGACCGATCGTAACCGGCCCGCCTATCTCGCGTGCCCCCACGCGAGTACCCAGGCAACTGACCGATCCTCGATATGCCTGACCTTACCAGCCCGGCACAGTCCGGAAAAGTCCGGAGGGGCAATGCGGGGCGGCGATCCTGTTGTCTGCCGGCTCTTTTTGCACTCCCGGTCGCGCGATCAGAACTTCAACCGCGCCGACACCTGGAACGAGCGCGGCGGCAGGTAGCTGAACTGGTCCGCCTGGCCATAGCCGCTCTGATAGGATTTGCCGTTGATCGTCGTGGTCGGCGCACCCGACGCGCTGTTGGCGATCGCCGTCACCGCACGGCTGTTGAACACATTGTTGACGGTTACGCCCAAACGCAGGTTCTTGATCTCCTGGCTGATCGCGAAGTCGCCGATGCTGTAGGGCTTGATGCGATACAGGCGCAGGTCCGGATTGCCGCTGAATTCGGTGGCATATTGCGGGCCGGTATATTTCTGGTTGAACGACAGGCGGAAGCCGCCGTTGCGATAGATGAACCCGGCCGCCGCGGTAGTGAACGGCGCCTTGGCGATCTGCGCGCCGGTCGTCACGCTGCGTGCGTAATTATAGGATCCATTGGCGAACAGGGTCAGCCCGGTGATCGGCATATAGCTGACCTGGCCTTCGACGCCCTTGTAGCGGACCTGGCCGATATTCACGAGCAGGCTGGAGTCGCAACCGACCGTATTACAAGAGCCGATCTTGTTGTTGACGTTGATGATGTAACCGTCAGCGTCGATCGAGATCTTGTTGCCGTGCCACACGGTGCCGATCTGGTAATTGGTCGTGGTCTGCGGCTTGAGGCTATCGAGCGCGGTCGAGAGCTGGCCCGAGGACGAATAGAAGCTCGACAGATCGGGGACGTACATGCCCTGGGCATATTGGCCGTAGAACGACCAGTTGGTCATCGCCTGCCAGTTGACCGTCAGGAACGGCAGCGTCTTGGTCCAGGTCGCCGAGGTATCGAGCGGCAGGCGGGTCTTCTGATTGACCGCGGCATCGATCGATCGGTTGAAATGGACATATTTGACGCCCGGAGTGATCGACAGGCTGGCGATCGGGCGGAATTCGAATTCGGCGAACAGCTGATACTGGTTCCATTTCGAATGCTGGACGTAGTTGATGTTGGCCAGCGTCGTGGACGGCAGCGCGCTCGTCGCGGGCGTGCCGAGATTGGCTTTCTCGTTATAGCTCGGCTGGCCGGTCGTCAGGTCGAAATCGATATTGTGGCGGTCGGTGACGGCATATTCATACCAGCCGCCGACGCGGATCTTGCCCATCGAGAAGTCGTAGTCGACCTGACCGATATAGCCCCAGACGCGATATTTGTTCATCTTGCTGTAGCCGAGGATGTCGGTCGCGGGCCCGGCTACCGCCTTGTATATGGGGGGCGTGCCCGTGGCGGAGAAGCCGGTGACGACATTGCCGGTATTTCCTGACCAGGTGTTGTTGGTGTAGCCGTACATGTACGCACGATTGTCCATCGAGAAGCCCGATCCGAGATCGCTCTGCAGGCGTAGGTAGGAGAAGTCGGTGGTCTTGTCGGTGCGGTTGTACTTCCAATAATCCTGCTTCGTCGGGTCGTTACCCAGGCCGTAATTGCGGCCATAGACCCCGACGTTCGAACTCGCGGCGCAATTGGTGCCGGTTAGCTGCGTGAGCGCGCTGCCGTCGGGACCGAGCGCGACAGTGCTGCCCTTTGGCGTGGTCGCGCTGCCGCAGGTTGCGCCTTTCAGCACATCCGACTGGTAATAGTGATTGCGGTTCCAGGTGCTCATCACGGTCAGCGTGTTGGCACTCCCGATCGGGATCACCGCCTTGCCATAGAGGTTCTTCGACCCGACCGGCGAATAGGTGAGCGCGCCCTCGGAGCGCAGATACTGGCCGGTCAGCACGATACGCGTGCCGCCCAGGCCGTCGATCGCACCGCTCTGCAGCTCGGCGCGGGCGACGAAGGTGTTCCAATTGCCCAGGATCGCTTCGACCTGGCCGCCCATCTGGTCCTTCACGCCGCGCGAATACATGTTGATATTGCCGCCGAAGCTGGCCTGGCCGAGCTGGCTGGCATTACCGGGACCGCGATCGACGACGACGGTCTCGATCGTGTTCGACGGGAAGAATGAGGTCGAATGGTGGGTCGGGTTGTTGGTGTCGGCGAACGGAATCGAATCGTAGGTAACGTTATATTCGCCGTCCTGGAATCCGCGGATCGTCGCCTTGGTCTCGCCCAGGCCATAGCCGTTGCCGGTGCCCGAAATCGACACGCCGGGAGTCAGCGCGATCAGCTCGTTGAAGTCGGAGGTCGCGGTCGCATTGTCGATATAGTCGCGGCTGACCGCCGATTGCGGCTGGGTCGTGGTGAGCGACGCGGTGATCGGCGCGCTTTCGGCGGTACGCGATCCGGTGACGATGATGTCGGACGAGGTCAGCGATTGCTTGTCGTTGGCCTGCCCCTTCTGGTTGGCGCTGGTCGACTGGTCGTCGGTTGCGGGCGCCGACGAATCCTTGGCCGCGCCGGCGTCGGCATTCTTGGTTGCCGCGGGCGTGGCATCGGGCCCGGCGATCGCGGCGGCGGGAAGCAGGAAGGCGCTGGTCGCGGCGGCGGCAAGCAGGGTGGCACGGAAAGCGGTTCGGTTCATGGATTATCCCCAGTTCAGCAAATATGTCGGTTACGGTCGGGCGAGTTCGCGGCGCGCGGCAGCGACCTGATCGGCCAGGCGCGGATCGGCGAGCAGGCGATCGGCGATCATCACCGCGACGCCGTGGCTTGCTTCGAGATCGGACGGGAAGTGGACGCCGCAAATCTCTCGGCTGAGGTCATAATCCTGCGCCCGCGCCACGATCGCGGCGGCACGGTCGGGCATCAGCCGCGACAAGGTCCAGCCGACCGACCAGGCCATGCCGGCATGGCCGCTGGGATAGCTGCGATCGAGCACCTTCCCCTTGCCGCAATGCGCCATCTGCGGGTCGACGCCATAAGGCCGGAGCCGCCGGAAATAGTCCTTGCCCGCGCTGACCACGCGATTGGTTTCGCGCTGGATGCGCGTGAGCAGCGCATAGGTTGCGGGGAGTTGCGCCAGGTCGCGCCCCACCGCCTGGTCGAACGCTGTCGGATTCTCGGTCTGGCCGTCGCGATCGGCCTGAGCCAGGCGTTCGGGCGAAGCGGCGGCGCGCACCGCCTTCACCTGCTCGAGTTCGAGCGCTTCGAGGCGCGAATTGTGCGGCGGCGGGGGCGCGAAGGTGCGGTCGGGCGCGAACTCGGCCAGGTCGAGCAGCGGCGGTATGGCGTCCTTCGTCGCGGCGGCGGGCGTTGCCGCCATTTGCGGCGGCGACGGGCTCGCCTGGACGCACGACACGGCAAAGCCCGCCGCGAGTGCGGACGGCACCAGATATCTGGCGATCATCAATGCTTCCCTCTTTTGTCACCCTTGGGACCGACGGTGCCCGGAGGCGCCGAGGTCATGAGCGGCCGCTAGGTGCGCGCGATGACGGTTCCGTGACTCCGCGGCCCGCGACCGGGTCGAAAGCGCCAACATTGCAAACTTAGAATTTTAGCATCACCGGCTTGTCACATCCCCGGTGTCAAACCCGCCTGCCGCCCGATCCGCAGCGGTCACCTTTCACATTGGGAATCCAAAAAGATGCGTCGCTGGCACAAGCTGCTTGCCCCCTGGTTCGCCCTCGTCCTGTTCGTCATCGCCTTCACCGGCGCAGTGACCCAGGCCACCGCCATATTGGACGCACCGCCGGCGAAATCTTCGGCGTCGATCGGCGGAAAAACGGGTCGGGCCGAGATGCCCAAGGACGAAAGGCGCACCGCGCTGGGCGGTTGGAACCATTGGTTCAAGAAACTGCATTCGGGCGAATCGCTTGGGCCGGCCGGAATCGCGCTCAATCTGGCCGGCGGACTGGCATTGCTGTTCTTCGCGGGGTCGGGCGTCTGGATGTACCTGACGATGTGGCTCAAGCGGCAGCGGAGCCGACGGCTGCGAGCGCGCTAGAATCTTTGCAGCTTCGCTGAGACGGTGCCGCCCCTGTTTCAGCGTCGCTGAACCAGATTCTCGGCAAATCGTTCGCCGGGATCCGCACGCGCACCTCGAGCCCCGGCGCGGCGTCGGCGAGGTCGATTTGTCCGTGGTGAAAGCGGACGATCGCCTGGGCGATGGCGAGTCCGAGTCCGCTGCCCCGCGAAACCGACGCGCTCGCCCCACGCTCAAACGGGCGGGTCACTCTTGCCAAGTCGGCGGCGGGCAGGCCCGGCCCATCGTCGCGGATGGTGATCACCGCCCCGCTGGCGTCGCGTTCGAGCGAGAGCCGGGCGCGCGTGCCGGCGGGCGTGTGGGTGGCGATGTTTTCGAGCAGGTTGATCAACAACTGATTGATCAGATCCGGATCGCCGGTGATCGCGACGTCGTCGAGCCGCCCGACTTCGAGCGTACCGCCACGATCGGCGATCACCGGGTCCATCGTATCGGCGACATCCTCGATCAGCGGGCGTAGCGACAGCGTGCCCATCGCCGACGGATGGCGCCCGGTCTCGATCTCGGCGAGGCGCAGCAGCGCGTCGAAGATCGCGATGATCGATGCACATTCGCGTTCGGCGCGATCGAGCGTGCCCGACAAGGCCGGATCGCCATCTAATGCGCCGCGCGCGAGCGTGCCGCGCAGGCGAGTCAGCGGCGTGCGCAAATCATGCGCAAGGTTGCTCGAGAACAACCGCTGCGCGCGGACCAACTCTTCCATCCGGTCGATCATCCGGTTGAGGCTGTCGGCCTGGACCGCGAACATGCCGTCGAGCCGGCCGGTCGGAATACGCCGGCTGAGATCGCCCGCGGCGATGGCATCGGCAGCGCCTTGCGTTTCGGCGAGACGACTGGCGGTCAGGCGCGCGAACAGAAAGGTCGCCGACACGCCCATCACCAATGCAACGAGCGAAATCGCGAGCACGACGCCGGGAAGCAGCGCATGAAGGCTGGCCGCCGCCTCGCTATGCTGGACGATGACCAACAGGCTGCCGCTCGGCAGCCGTGTGGTGAGCGCGCGCCCCAGCTGGTAGCTGCGGCCACCGCCGAGGAAACGGACGTCGGAAAAGCCCGGGCGCGGCGGCGCGATGTCGAGCCGTCCCGCGATCCGCGTGCCATCACGCGAGAACAGTACATAGGTCCGCTCGCTCAACACCTTGCGGCGCTGCCAGTCGAGGATCTTGGCCGCAACCGCGGCATCGGCGGTACCGCCTCCTTCGGTGAGGGCGAGATATTTGGCGGCATGATAACGCAGCGACGCGTCGATGCGGTTCGATACCCAGGCGTCAGCAACACTGAACCCGACCATCCCCACAGCGAGCATGGCGATCGCAAACGCCACGCCGATCTGGATCGCGAGCCGGCCGACGCGTGGCGAACGCAATAGCGCGCGCGGGATCAGGCGCACCGATCCGACCGCAAGATATAGCCGGCGCCGCGCTGGGTCTCGATCGGGTCGCAGCCCAGTGCCAGCAACGCGGTGCGCAGCCGGCTCATATTGCTTTCGACGATGTTGGTGGTCGGCGAGAAGGAATAGGCCCAGACGCTTTCGAGCAGCATCGACCGGGTGACGAGGCGATCGGCATTGCCCATCAGGTGCGCGAGCAGCGAATATTGCTTGCGGTTGAGCGCTGCCGAGGCGTCGCGGTAGCGCGCGCGGTGACTGCTGGGGTCGAGCTCGAGCCGGCCGACCTGGAGCCGCGATCCTTCGGGCCGTGATACGTTGCGGCGGGCGATCGCGCTCAGCCGGGCGGCGAGCTCGTCCATGTCGAACGGCTTGGCGAGATAATCGTCGGCACCGACCTCGAGCCCTTCGATGCGGTCCTTGACCGAGCCCAATGCGCTCAACATCAGTACCGGCACCGCATTGCCCTGGCGCCGGACATGATCGATCACCGACAGGCCGTTGATATCGGGCAACAGGCGATCGAGGACGACCGCATCGTGCGGCCGCCGATCGAGCATCAGGATCGCCTCGGACCCGGTCTGGGCGAGCGTCGTCTCATGGCCATGCAGGCCCAGTCCGGCCACGATGTGCTCGGCGATCACCGGATCGTCCTCGACTATCAGGAAGTGCACGCCCGTCTCCACCGTCCGGTTCGGTGGTTGCGTCGCGCATGTGACACGCTCATGTCAGCGCCGTGACGCTTTCGGGTCGGTTATGCTCCATCGACCGGCGGTTCGGGGACGCGATGAGCGGACCGCTCGCGTGCATCTTGCCGCAGCAATGCCCTCCCGCCCCAGAACAGGCCGAAGCCGATGGCGAAGGGAATGCCGCCGACCAGCAGCGGCAGCATGATGATCGAGGGATCGCGCATCGCCTCGCCGAACCCCATGAACACGACCACCAGCGAGCACAGCCCGCTGCAGGTCATGATCAGGATACCGACGCCGAGCAGCAGGCCACCGAACAATTGTTTCATAAGCCCGCCCTCGCTTTGGCTACCACCGCGGCGCCCTCCGCGCCCGGTCGGTAGAAGGTGTTGTAGGTGTCGAACGGAATGATCTGTTTGTCCGGGGTGACGAAATGGACGCAGCTGCGCTTCACCGTCGCCAGGTCGAAATTGTAGCGGTCGAGGAATTGCAGGATGACGACGCGGAAGCTGTTGGCATAGCCGAGATCCTCGGGCACCAGCGCCTGGGGCAGGCAGCATAGAACACCCGCCAGTTTCTCCTCGGTATTGCATTGCGTCGTGGCGAGGCTGAGCAGGTCGAGTATCCCCTGACGCAGCGCCGGATAGGCTTCGTAGCTGATCGTATTGGGGCCGTTGAGGATCAGTTCGCGCGGCAAGAGCGAGGTGATCGGCGTCACGCTGCGCCCGGCGCGCAGGCCGTAGCCGATGCAGATCTGGTCGGGATTGCACGGCAAAGGGATCATGTCCTCCGCCCCGAACACGCCGGCCTTCACCACTTCACGCCTGATCTGCGAGAGCAGCACGCGGTTGGCCTTGGCGTCGAACCCTTCGTTGCGGCCGGCATCCTGGACCGGCTGGAACGTCACGCCGCGCACGCACGACCAATCGAGCGCATGGTCGACGATCGCCGCGACTTCGTGATCGTTGACCCCGCGCTTGACCACCGCGACCAACGTGGTCGACAGCCCGACGCGCTCGAGTTGCTCGAGCGCCGCCTGGCGGATGCGCGACAGCCGCGCGCCGCGCAGGTTCATCAGCGCGTCGTCGTCCATGCTGTCGAACTGGAGATAGACTTCGAGCCGCGGCGCATAGCTGGCCAGCCGATCGACGAATTCCGGCTCCTGCGCGATGCGCAGGCCGTTGGTATTGATCATGACATGGCGGATCGGGCGGCGCTTCACCGCGTCGAGAATCTCGAAGAAGTGCGGGTGGAGCGTGGGCTCGCCGCCCGACAGCTGGACCAGATCGGGTTCGCCTTCGCTCTCGACCAGCGCGTCGAGCATTCCCTCGATCACCGCGAGCGAAAGGTGCCCGCCATGCATGTCCTCGGCATCGGCGAAGCAGACCGGGCAAGCGAGGTTGCAGGCCGAGTTGATCTCGACGATCGCGAGGCAGCTATGCTGTTCGTGATCGGGGCACAGACCGCAATCGAACGGGCAGCCCGCTTCGGTCCGGGTCTGAGCGTGCAACGGGCGATCGCCGGGCTTGAGCCAGTCCTTTTGCGAGCGCCAATAAGCGAGGTCGTCGCTGATCAGCGTCTTCTGCACGCCATGCGCCCGACAGCGCTTGAGATACCAGACGCATTCGTCCTCGATGATGACCTTGGCGGGAACGGTCTCGAGGCAGGTTTCGCACAGGCTCGTGGTCTGGCCGTGGAAGATATAGGGCGCGGCCTTACGTTCCGGCGAGGACAGGACGGGCGCGTCCGCGAGCGATCCAGAGGAGGGCATAGGCGCAGAGTCCGATCATCACGAAGTGGAACACGTTGAACGGGCCGATCACAGTTGGATAGGGCTTGAGGAACTCCCACGCAAATCGCTGCACGGCATAGGCCAGGACGAAGGCGTGGAAGCCATGCTCGACCGCCCAGCGGCGGCGGCGGATCAGCGCGCGCCAGTAGATTGCGAGGAACAGCGCCATGGCGAGCGATTCGTAGATCTCGACCGGATGACGCGACACGCCGTCGCCGAGATCGACTCCCCAGGGCACGGTCGTCGGCACGCCATAGGTCTGGTCGCCCAGCCCGGCGAACAGGCAACCCCAGCGCCCGACGACGATGCCGAGCGCGAGCGGGATGACGAACGGTCCACCGGTCGACTCGCGCACCCCGCGCGCCCATTTCCACAATTCGACCGCGACGATCGCGCCCGCCAGCGCGCCGGCGATCGAATGCGACACGACAGGACGCGTATCGCGGAGCGTGTTGAGCGACCCGAGCAGCCAGGCGCCGAGCGCGCCGCCGACGGCGAGGCTGACGAAATAACCGGGCTCAGTCCGGCGCGCGAGCCCGTCGACGGTGGCACGGCGGTGGCGATAGACCCAGCCCGCGCCGAGGAACGCCGCCGCCCAGGCGGCCAGGTCCCCGACATAATGGTACCAGGGCGCGGTCGGGATATGGATCACGCGCATTGGGTAGCATGATCGGGTGTGGAGGCGAGAGAGTGACAACTATTCCCTCTCCCCTTGGGAGAGGGAGGGAGCCGCCGAAGGCGGCGGAAGGGTGAGGGCAGCGTCATCCCTCTATCCCTGCCCTCACCTTCCCACTCGGCTATGCCGAGCGGGCCCCTTCCTCTCCCAAGGGGAGAGGAGAGGATGTCGATGACCGGCCCCTTACTCCCAGCTGATCGCGTCGTTCGAAAATCCGTCCCGCTGAACGCGGACCACGCAAAAGCGCTGGCCACTCGGCGCGCGCATCACCACCCACCGCTCCATCTGTTTGTCGATCGTCGCGCCGAGTTTCTGGAGGCGCTCGACTTCAGCGGGAATGTCGTCGGTTTCGATGTCGAGATGGATCCGGCTATCATGCTCGACGCGCTGGATCTGCACGCTGATCTCCCCCTCCGGGGTTGCCAGCATCCGGTAGTTGCCCCGCGTGCCCGGATGATCGGGGTCGACCGGGCGACCGAGCGCTCCCGCCCAGAAGCGCGCGGCGGCATCGATATCGTCCGTGTTGCAGTCGATGAGTATGCCATTGATGCGCGACCTATGCACGACAACACCTCCAACACGCGTGTGAGACGGACGGGATCCGCCACCCTATCGCAGGCAGTTTAAGCCCTGTTGTCCGTGGTTTACAAATCAACGTCGAACGTGCCCATATAAACGGGGCTTATCGATCCTCGCCGGTCGGCCGCTTCCATTGCATGAGCGCGCACCTGGCCGGCGGCCCTCTTGAGCGGGGCGCTATCATGTTCTGCCTTGGCGATGGCCGTTGCGCCGCGAATTTCCTTGACCGCCGTCAAAGAAATACGTGCGTTACCCGCCGATCGTGCCCCTTTGTCGAGGAGCAAGGTTCATGTCATTCTCTGGAGCGCAAGCAGTTCAAATCGCCATCGCAGCCGCGATGGTGCTGTTCATGATCACGCTAGGGTACGAGACGATCGCCCAGGCATTGGTCGATATCAAAGACAGGAAGTCGCGATAGCCCCTGCTTCGCTGATCCGGCATCGTCCTCTCTTCGACGACGCTATCGCATGATCGCGCGGAGTTGGTCGGCCGCGGCCTTGAGCGCGGTGCTATCCTGTTCGGCCTTGGCGATGGTCATCGCGCCCGTGAACAGGGCGATGACGACGTTGGCGAACGCCTCCGGATCGGGGGCGTAAGACGCCTCGCCTTTTTCACGGTCGCAGCGGATGCGGTCGGCGATGGCCTCGCGCCAGACGCGATATTCGCGCGCCAGGGCGCCGCGCAGATCGGCATCGGCCAGCGACAGTTCGAGCGCGAGGTTGCCGAGCGGGCAGCCCGAGACGGCGCCCTGCGCATCGAGCGCCGCCGCGACCGTGTCGAATGCCTGGAGGATGCCGACGGCGGCGCTCGGCGCGTCGCGGACCGTGGCCACCCAGGTTTCGCCCAATTCGGCCGCAACCCGCTCGCCGATCACTGCCAGCGCGAGCGCTTTCTTGGTCGGGAAATGGTGATGGAGCGCCCCGCCGGTAACCCCCGCCATGCACACTAGGTCGTGCGTGCTGGTCGCGGCGAAACCCGACGACTGAAACGATCGCGCGGCGACGTCGAGCACGCGATTGCGCAACCCGATCGGATCATTGGTGCGGATTTTCGACCTGCCCATGCCGCCCTTTCCTTTCCGCTGGCATATCGCCGGGATAGATACCGGGCAACCGGTCTGTATGCCCGTGCAATCTTTGCGAAGGATTAACCATCCGCGGTCCATCATTGCCCCGACATCACGGATCAAGGGCATGTTCGAGCGCAAGATCATGTTTTCGGACAGGCAAAGACGGCGTCCGGCACTGCCGAACGACGTGCGATTGTCGCTCGACGATGTCGATCGCTACGTCATCGCGGCGGCGCGCGCGCGAGGTTATCCCGAAGATTTCCTGACCGATGCGGCCAGGCAGGTGCGATTCCTGGAAGCGCGCGGGTTGCCGGGTTTCGCCTCGTTCCGGCGCGAAATGCTGGAACATCGCACCGAGACGCTGACCCAGCGCGGACAAGTCACGCGGCCCGATGGGCAAAGCGGCGGGCAATGCCCGATGATCGACGCGCTGCGGATCGCCGAGCGGTTCGACACTATCGTCGCGTTGCCGCCCGGCCGCGAGACCGATTGCCCGATGCCGTCCAATCCGCTGCTCGCAATGCCCGTGCTGGCCGAATGTGCCGGACGCCGCGGTGTTATCATGATGACGACCTTCTACATCCACGAGCGGCCGGGGGTGTATGTGTTCGTCGATGGAGATCGCGCCGCGCTGCACGGGGCGTACCACGCGCTGTTCGAGGCCGATTCCTGGGGCATAGCGCGCTTTCCCGAGGAGACGCACGGCACGCCCCCGCTGCGCGAAGCTCATGTCGAGACGATCGACTTTCCGGCGGATGCGCTGCGCGACCTGATGACGTTGATCGAAAGCCAGTCGTAACCGGCGGCGGCCTTGGCCGCGCCGATCTTGAGCGACACGGTCGTCGTTGCGAGCGGCAAAGCTGCGGTTATGATGCCGTCATGGTCCGATCCCTGCTGCTCATCGCAATACTGCTGGCGATCGGGGCCGGACCGGTAGAGCAAGGTGACACGATCCCGTTGCCGACGGCCGACGCGCGGGCCATGGCCGCCGTAGTGCGCGATCTCTGCTCCAAACGAGTCGCGTTGCTGGGTGAGGCCACGCACGGCGACGGCCATACCGATGCGTTCAAGGCGGCGCTGGTCGAACGGTTGGTGATCAAGTGTCACTTCAATGCGGTGTTCTTCGAGGCCAGTCATTACGAGTTCCTCGGTTTTTCCAGAAAGCTCCGGGACAGCAAGCCGGTCGACCCGTCCCTGGTCGCCGACGCAATCGGCGGCCTGTGGAAGTTCGACCGCGAAGTGCAGCCGCTCATCCCGTTCCTGTTCGATGCCGCCAGAACGGGCCGTGTGGTCTTGGGGGGACTGGACGGTCAATTGGGCAGCCTGGAGGCCAGATATGCCAATGACACGATGCCGGTCGAGCTAACCAGCTATCTTGAGGGAGACCGACGACGCGAGTGTCGGGAAACGCTGCGGCGGCGGATCTATTGGGATTATCCGAACGGGCCCTATTCGGACAGCGATCGCGCGCAGATCCTGCAGTGCACGGCCGAGATTTCGCGGGTACTCGATGCCTCCGGCGGACCGGACACCGTCACTAGGGCCGATCAGCGCAGCATGATCCGCAATATCGAGGCGTTCACGCGCGCCGACGCCTTGGACAGGCCCGAGTTCATCGCCGCGCGAGACAAAGCGATGTACGACAATTTCGGCTGGCTCGTCAGCCGCCTTCCGAAGGGAAGCAAGGTCATCGTCTGGAGCGCAACCGCGCATATCGCCAAGAATGGCGCGGCGGATCCGGCTTATACCTGCGCCGACAATTTCGGCAGTTATGTCCATCGCGATTATGGCGCTCGCGCCTTTGCGCTCGGTTTTTCCGCAGCATCAGGCGAATATCGCTATGCGCGCAAGAACAACCGGCCGCTCGCGGCACCGCCATCGCCCTCGCTCGAACAATCGGCAGTGAAGTCGGCAGATGACGCGACGGCCTATCTCAACCCGGCACGCCTCAAGGCGTTAGCTCGATTGCCTGGCGCCGCTTTCAGCCACGCTTTTGAGGACAATGACTGGGCAGCCTCGCTGGACGGGATAATCGTGTTTGGCAGAGAATATCCCCCGCACAGCACCCGCCCCGGTTATTGAAGCGAATTAGCGTCACCGGGCGGCGAGCGCGGGGAGAGCTATCGCCTTTACTCCATCAACCCCAGCCCGAGCAGCAGTACCCCGAACAAGGTCAGCGTGATCGTGGCGAAGATCAACAGCGCGAAGGTGCGCCACAAGGCCGAGAACCAATTGAGCTGATAGGCGCCGCGGAGTTGGAAGAAGATGTGGATCGGCGGGCCGAACGCGATCAGGTTGCCGTAGAGCCAGGCCGGCGCGCCGATCGTCATCAGCAGCGAGATCGTCGTCGCCAGCAGCATCATGAACGCCAGCGAATAGGTCACGAAGATGGCGTGGTCATAGAGCTTGAAGCGCCGCCGCCACAGGAACAGCAACGCCACGAACGGCACCGAGATCGGGATCAGCGCCCAGCTATATTTATAGGCCGAGGATTGCAGCTTGTAGAGCGCCAGCTCGGGATTCTTGTTCGCCTTCCAGATCCCCTCGTCGAGCGCGGGCCAGCCGGTATTGACGTTGTTCACCACCTGTCTGCGGCCCTCTTCCGGGCCCGCCGCGACGCTGGTGCGCGCGACCCGCAATCCGTTGAGCGTCGCCTGATATCCGACGATATCGCCCTGATCGTCGTCATCGGCCTTGCCCTGGGCGACGCGCTGCTGCGCGCGGTCGAGCTTGGCCTGGGTGCTGGCGATCTCTCCGTCGATCTTGGCCAGTTTCTCGGCCCTGGTCGACGGCGCGTTGTCGAGGTTCAATTCGTGACCGCTTTCCAGCGAATGGAAGGTCGCGAACATCAGGAAGACGAAGAACAGGAACATCGCCAATGGCGACACGAAGCGCGCGCGCTCGCCATCGATATAGCGCCGCGTCAGCCCGCCGGGGCGGGTGACCAGCATCGGCACGGTGCGCCACACCTTGCCTTCGAAATGGAACACGCCGTGAAGCAAATCGTGCCCGATCGAGGTCAGCGTTTTGTGGACATGCCCATTCTGGCCACAGGCATGGCAGAACGAGCCGATCAACGCGGTGCCGCAATTGAGGCAGACGCCGTGCGCGCCCTCCCCGACCCCGTGTTCGCCCGCCTTCGGTTCGACCGCGCGCCCGATCAGCGCCCCGGTCGCGATATCGCCTGCTGCCGCAAATTCCCCGCTCATGGCGCGATGGATAGCATTGGCCGCACGAAAGGCGATAGCGCTTTGGCCACCGGTGTCGACGTGATAATCGGCCCGCCATGGAAACGACCGTCGACATCGAAATCGATCCCGTCGCGCTGATCGCGTCGATGGGCCGGCATGCACGATCCGCGGCTCTGGTGCTCGCAGGACTGTCGAGCGCCGACAAGGCCCGCGCGTTGGAGGCGATGGCGCAAGCGATCCGCGATGCCGAGCCGGAGATCCTGGCCGCGAACAAGATCGACATGGCGAACGGCACCGCCGCCGGACTGTCGGCGGCGTTGCTCGACCGGTTGAAACTGACTCCCGAGCGCGTCGCCGCGACCGCCGACGGGGTCGCCACCGTGGCGACGCTGAAGGATCCGGTCGGCGAGATCATCGACGAGATCGAGCGTCCCAATGGCCTCAAGCTGGCGCGGGTGCGCGTGCCGATCGGGGTGATCGGCATCATCTATGAAAGCCGCCCCAACGTGACGGCGGATGCCGCGGCTTTGTGTATCGGATCGGGCAATGCGGTGATCCTGCGCGGCGGCTCCGAAGCGATCGAGAGCAATCGCGCGATCCATGCGGCGTTGGTCCGCGGACTGGAAGCGGCGGACCTGCCCGGCGAAGCGGTGCAATTGGTGCCGGTGACCGACCGTGCCGCGGTCGGCGCGATGCTGGCGGGCGAAGGCGTGATCGACATGATCGTCCCTCGCGGCGGCAAAGGACTGGTCGCGCGCGTCCAGAGCGAAGCGCGGGTGCCGGTGCTCGCGCATCTCGACGGGATCAACCACATCTATGTCCACGCCTCGGCCGATCAGGCGATGGCCGAGGACATCGTCGTCAACGCCAAGATGCGCCGCACCGGTGTATGCGGCGCGATGGAGACGCTGTTGATCGACCGCGACTATCCCAAGGCCGGGCAGCTGATCCAGGCATTGCAGGCGGCGGGATGCGAAGTGCGCGGCGATCCCCTGCTCAAGCAATTGGTGCCGGGCGTCGTGTCGGCAGGCAGCGAGGATTGGGACACCGAATATCTCGACGCGATCGCGTCGGCGCGGCTGGTCGCCGGGATCGACGAGGCGCTGAGCTTCATTGCAGCGCACGGATCGCACCATACCGACGCGATCGTCGCCGAGGACGCCGCCGTCGCCGAACGTTTCCTGACCGCGGTCGACAGCGCGATCGTGCTGTGGAACGCCTCGACCCAGTTCGCCGATGGCGGCGAATTCGGCCTGGGTGCCGAAATCGGCATCGCGACGGGCCGGTTGCATGCCCGCGGGCCAGTCGCGCTGGAGGGGCTGACGACGTACAAATGGATCGGACGGGGGACCGGGCAAATCAGGCCGTGAGCAAGACGGTCATCTTGTGGCGTCCGGTCGGACCGGCGGAATTGGCACTGATCGAGCAAAGTAGCATGCGCGCCTTCCCGCCGCGTCTGCCCGACCAGCCGATCTTTTACCCGGTCACCACCGAAGACTATGCGATCAAGATCGCGCGTGACTGGAACGTGGCCGCGAGCGGATCGGGCTTTGTCACTCGATTCGAGGTGCGGCAGGACTTCCTCGACAATTATCGCGTCGAGGAAGCGGGCGGGCGGGCACACCGTGAATATTGGATACCGGCCGAAGACTTGGACGCTTTCAATGCGGCGATCGTAGGTGAGATCCAAGTGACCCGGCGATTTCCGGAATGATCAGACCACCGGCTCGGTAAGAGCCCGCAAGCAGCATTCGTCACTCGTCGCCGGAGACCCAACCGGCCGCTTGCTATCTCACGCGTAAGGCGGGCGGTGACGGCCTGTCGGGCTGGTGGTGAAGATCTCGCAGCCGGTTTCGGTGATGCCGATCGAATGTTCGAATTGCGCAGAGAGCGAGCGGTCGCGCGTCACTGCGGTCCAGCCGTCGTCGAGCATCTTCACGTCGGGCCGCCCGGCATTGATCATCGGCTCGATGGTGAAAATCATTCCGGGCCTGAGTTCGGGGCCGGTGCCGGGCCGTCCGTAATGCAGGACATCGGGGGCATCGTGATAGACCCGGCCGACGCCATGGCCGACGAAATCCCTGACGACGCCATAGCGATGGCGTTCGGCATGGTGCTGGATCGCATGGCCGATATCGCCCAGCCGATTGCCGGGCTTGGCTTGCTCGATCCCGCGCATCAGGCATTCGTACGTGACGTCGACCAGCCGCCGCGCCTTCACCGACACGTCGCCGACCAGATACATGCGGCTGGAATCGCCGTGCCAGCCATCGACGATCGAGGTCAGGTCGATATTGACGATGTCGCCGTCCTTCAGCGTTCGCGCGCCGGGAATGCCGTGGCACACGACATGGTTGATCGAGATGCAGCTGGTATGGGCATAGCCGCGATAGCCGATATTCGCCGGCACGGCCCCGGCCGCGACGATCGCGTCATGGGCGAAGACATCGATCGCCTCCGTGCTGACGCCGGGTTGCACCATGTCGGCCAGGGCATCGAGCACCGACGCGGTAACTTGTCCCGCCTCGTGCATCGCGGCGAAATCGGCGGCGTCGTGGAGCTTGATAGCGCCGGTGCGGCGATCGGCGCCTTTCGCCGCTGCGGCAACATAGTGAGTCATCGAACTTATCAACTATCCAAACAGGCGCCCGAAGCGCGGACGCCCATGGACTATGACCGCAGATTGGCGGACGCAAGGTGACTACGGGCGGCGGCTATCCGATCCTGACCAATATCTTCGACTTGCAGAGGACGCGGCCGACCAGGCACCCCGAGCCCTTCAGCGTATTGCGGTCGACCAGCTCGATGGTGCCGGAAAGCACCTTGTTGAGGTCGGGGACGAACACCTTGCCGCGCCAATTGCCCGCCGAATCCTGTCGGAAATCGCGAAACACCTGAATGCCGATCAAGTCCTGCGTGCCGCCGCGCCGGGCGTCCGCGATCGCCTGATCGCTCGCCCAGACGACCTTGCCGCATAGCGAGTCGCCGCAGTGACGGATGTCGATATGCATCGTGTCGCGAAGGTTACGCCACGTACCGATCGCCGCTTCCTCGCCGCTGGCGCTTGCACCGGAAAAAGCCAGCAGGCCCAGGATGGCAGCCAGGATCATGCGCGGCATTCGTTGCTCCAAAGTGGTGTTCACCGCTGCGATATAGAGCGTGATGGCGCGAGTTCGACCCGTCGTGATGGCGCAGGTACGAGCAGATGTGAAAAGGTGCGTTTCCGGCCGTTTCGATGTAAAGACCCGGGATGGCAGACGACACCATCATCCAGACTCCCGATGGCCCGATGACCTGGGCCGAGTGGAAGAAGAAGAACCCGATCCAGGTTCCGTCGCGCCGCACCAAGGGCAAGGACCTGCCGAACAAGATCAAGCGCCGCACGGGCGACTAATGCGTCCTGTCGAGACGTTCGAACTCGTCCTGGCGCTGCTGGTCGGCGTCGTCGCCTTGCATTGGGCGGCGCGGCGGCTGAAGCTGCCGCCATCGACCGCCTTGCTGGTCGGCGGCGGTGGGCTCGCGTTCATCCCGGGATTGCCGCCGGTGGCGCTCGATCCCGAACTGGCGCTGGTGCTGTTCCTGCCGCCATTGCTGATGGACGGTGCCTATTTCACCGCGTTCGGGCGGTTCCGGCGGCATTTGCCGGGCATCCTCTCGCTTGCCATCGGGGCGATCATCTTCACCACGGCCGCGGTCGGCATCGTCACGCATTGGCTGGTCCCCAGCCTGCCCTGGGCCGCCTGCTTCGCGCTCGGCGCGATCGTGTCGCCGCCCGACGCGGTCTCGGCGCGCGCGGTGCTGCAGAACGTCAAGCTCCCGCGCCGGCTGTCGGCGCTGGTCGAGGGCGAAAGCCTGCTCAACGATGCGACCGGGCTGGTCCTGTTCCGCTTCGCCGTGGCGGCGACGTTGAGCGGCACGTTCAGCGCCGGCGCCGCGGTCACCAGCTTCGTTCTGCTTGCGCTGGGCGGCGTCGTGGTCGGGCTGGCGGTCGCGGCGGGCTGGCTGTTCGTGGTCAAGCGGCTGAAGGACCAGACGCTGATCATCATGGCCAACACCTTGATGTGCTGGGTCGCCTATATCGCCGGCGAACAGGCGCATGTCTCCGGGGTGATCGCGACGGTGGTCGCCGGGCTGATGCTCGGCTGGTACCAGCATATCGTTTTCTCCGCGCCGGTGCGGCTGCGCGGCAGCGCCTTTTGGCAGACGATGGTGTTCATCCTCGAAGCGATCGTCTTCATCCTGATCGGCTCCTCGTTGCGCGGGGTGCTCGATCGCGTCGGCGGGGTCGAGGCAGTCACCGCGACGATGACGATCCCGATCCTCGGCGTCATCCTGACCATCGTCGCGGCGCGCTTCGCCTGGATCTTCGCCAATGACGGCCTGCTCTCCGCCCTCCGCGCGATGGGGCTGAAGCGCGCGCGGCCGCTCGGCGTGCGACAGGCGACGGTGCTGAGCTGGACGGGGATGCGCGGGGTGGTCACGCTGGCGGTGGCGCTTTCCCTGCCGGCGGCGATGCCGGGGCGCGACCTGATGCTGGTCACTGCCTTCGCGGTGATCTTCGCCACTGTCGTCGTACAGGGGACGAGCCTGGGCTGGCTGATCCGGGCGGTCGGACCGGAGGACAAGGACCCGCCGGCCAAGATGACCATGGCGGAAACCGAAGCGGCGATCGCCGGCGCTCGCAACGCAGCGGTCGAAGCCAATGCCTATGACGAGGACGGCACGCTGATCCACTCGCAATTGCTCAAGCAATCGCACAAGCGGCTGGAGGCGATCCAGCGCTACGCGGCAGATGCCGAAACGTTCATGGAGAATGTCCGCCCGCATTTCGACGTGATCCTGACCGCGATCGCCGCCGGCCGGGCCGAACTGATCCGCGTCCACCGCGCTGGGCAGATCGAGGACGAGGTATTGCAGGAACTCGAACGCGATCTCGACGTCGAGGAGCTAGGGGTCATCCTGCAGCGGGGAGAGTAGCGCGCCAGTCGTCGCTCCCATCATCCATGTGGCGGGTGTCCCTCGGCATGGTGCGCGCAGACCCAGGGCGACGCCAACATGATGCTGCAAATGTCGCCGCGCCGGAATGTCGGATCGCGAAACGCCAGATAATCGTCGTTGAGCGTGCCGAACGTGCTGTCGGGCCGATGCTTCAAGCCCTGGTAGAATTCGTCGATCATGCCCGCCTCGAACTCGGCGCCGCGCGGATAGGCGCCGGTCACCGCCGCCCGCTCCTCGTCGGTGAAATCGGCATAACCGCGCCCGGCGACGTCCATGCCAGCGGCCGCGTGCAGCAAGGCGATCTCCGGGTGCATCAAGTGCGGGATGCCCGGCGTGGTGTGGAGGGCGATGGCGGCCCAGACGCGATCCAGATCGTGCTGGGCGATGCCGTGGCCGAGCAGGAAATCGCGCGCCGCATTGGCGCCGTCGACCTCGAACCGCTGCTGACTGGTCTTGAAGCGTTCCGTCAGGCCGAAATCGTGGAACATCGCGCCGACATAAAGCAGCTCCGGATCATATTCGAACTGCTTGCGGTTGCCCGCGAGCGCCGCCCAGAAAAACACCCGGAGCGAATGGTCGAACAGCAAGTCGCTCGATGCGTCGCGAAGCAATTCGGTCGCTTCGCGCGCGATCTTGCTGTCGGGAATTGGTACGCCACACAGGATCGAAGACATGGCGAATTTCCTTTGAGTTTGGATCGGCGACGCCCGTTGGCGGCGCTTTTTTACTGAGCCTTTTCGGCGGCGGATGGCGGGCGCCGAAAGCTGATCGCCAGCCGGTTATAGGCGTTCATCAGCCCGATCGCGACGGTCAGGTCCGCCAGTTCCTTGTCGTCGAACACGCCGGCCGCCGCGTCATAGTCGGCTTGCGGCACGCCGGTTTGGCTGACGCGGGTCACCGTCTCCGCCCAGGCAAGCGCCGCGCGCTCGCGATCGTCGAACAGACTGCCCGCTTCGCGCCAGACCGGGACCAGCACGAGTTTCTCCCACGCCACGCCTTCGCGCGACAGTTCCCCGGAATGCATGTCGATGCAATAGGCGCAGCCATTGATCTGCGAAACGCGAAGATAGACAAGGTCGACGAGCGGCTTGGCCAGCCCGCTCTGCCCAACATAGCCGTAGACGCCGCCGAGCGCCTTTATCGCGCCAGGAGCCGCCGTTTCGTAATCCATGCGCATGGTCATCTCATATCTCCAATTGTCGGGCGTCAATTCGGCCAGGCCGATCCGAGGATCAGCGCGCAGAAATTCTGGCGGACATAATTCCTGTCCTTGAGCGCGAGCACGTCGGCCTTGACGTTGCCGAACGTGGTCAGCGGCTTGCTCGCGATCCCCGCGGCGAAATGATCGATGATGCTTTCCTTGAAATTGGTCTCGCGCGGGTGACACGCGCAGACCTGGTCGCGCTGTTCCTGGGTGAAGTCGCGATAGGCGATGCCCAGCACGTCCATCTCCACGCCCGCGGTCACCAGCGCGATGGTCGGGCGCATATGCTCGGGAATTCCCGGCGTGGTGTGGAGCGCGATCGCGGTCCAGACGTCCTCGATATCGCGTTCCGCAACGCCATAGCTGGCCATGAAGTCGCGCGCGGCATTGGCGCCATCGACCTCGAACCGCAGATCGGCACTGGCATGCGCCCGCGTCAGGCCCATGTCGTGGAACATCGCGCCGAGATAGAGCAGTTCGGGATCGTATTTGAGCGCCCGGCGCTCGCCCGTCAGCGCGCCCCAGAAGAAGACGCGGCGGCTATGGTGAAACAGCAGATCGTCTTCGGTATCGCGGACCAATTGAGTGGCGGCACGCGCGATCCCGCTGTCGGGAACGGGGATGCCGGCAATAGCAGCACTCATCGCAAATTCCTTTTCGACGCGACGTCGCGTGGCGTGAACCGGCACGCGGCGGAGTTGGCTTGATGATCGTTCGATCGGCGTGGAGCGGGTCGATGCGCTCCGACCGTTTCAACTTGGCGGTGCGTGCTTCTCGACTCAATAACGGCCAGCCTGCGATTCAGGACAAGCGTGCGTTGATTCGCGCCAATGGAGAGAAACCATGCCTGCGGAGAGAGTGGCCCTGGTGATCCATGACGGCGTCCAGGCGCTCGACGTGGCCGGGCCGAGCGATGTCTTCGCCGAGGCGAACGCGTTCATCCCCGAAGCGGATCGCTATCAGACGTTGCTTGTCGCGCGCGATCGGTCGCCGCTGCGCGCGTCGAACAATATGCAGATCATGCCCGATCTGAGCTTCGACGAAGCGTCGGACCAATACGATCTCGTTCTGGTCGCGGGCGGGCCAGACCTGCCCTATGCCGATCCCGATCCGGCGATGGTCGCCTGGCTTCGCTCGGTCGCTTCACGCACGGAAATGCTCGGCTCGATCTGCACGGGAGCCTTCGCCCTGGGTCATGCCGGCCTGCTGGACGACCGGCGCGTGACCACGCATTGGCAAGTGGCGGACAAACTCGCCGCCCGCTTTCCCGCCGCGCGGGTCGAGCCCGATTTGATCCATGTGCGGGACGGGCCGATCATCACTTCCGCCGGGGTGACGGCCGGGATCGACCTCGCGCTCGCTTTGGTGCGGGACCGTCACGGACCCGATGTCGCCGTTGCCGTCGCCAAAAGATTGGTGGTGCTGGCCCAGCGTCAGGGCGGGCAATCGCAGTTCAGTCCCTATCTCTCGGCACCGGCCGATCCGGAATCGCCGATCGCCCGGCTGCAATCCCATGTCATGGCGCATATCGGCGAGCGTCATACGCTCGCATCGCTCGCCGAGACCGTCGGGATGAGCCCGCGCAACCTGGCGCGGCACTTCGTGCGCGAGACGGGGATCACACCGCACGAATTCGTCGAGCGCGCGCGCGTCGATGCCGCCCGCATGCTGCTCGAAGGGACGCATCTGCCGCTAAAGGCAGTCGCGTTCGACTGCGGTTTCGGCACGGCCGACCGGATGCGGATGGTCTTCGTCGATCGCCTTGGCATCACGCCGGCGCAGTATCGCGCCAGCTTCCAACATTAGGGCGCGCCGATCGCGTGTCGCGGTTTGCTATGCACCGAAGCCGTGCATCGCCAGATCGTAGACAATCCTCCCCAAGGCCCCGAGCAACAGAATCCCGCTGGCCGCGAACTGGATCATGAAGCCCGTGCTGCGCTTGCCGGGATCGGCCATATAGCCGGCGGCATAGATCAGCCGCCCGGCGATCCACACCACACCCAGCCCGGCCGCGACATATTCGTTCCAATAGATGGCGAACAGCCACAGGCCGCCGAGGAACAGCGGCAGCCCTTCGAGCGTGTTGATATGCACCCTGACCGCGCGCTCGAGCAGCGGGTCGCCGGTCATGGCGGGCGCAGCGATGCCCGATGTGCCGCGGGCGCGGCCGACCTGCAGGCTCATGTAGAAATAGACCAGCAGCGCCACGATCGTGACGATCGCGGTCCAGCGATGTTCCATCATTGAAATTCCCCCAGGATTACCGGCCCGTGCGAATGCCGCCGGTCATGCGTGATCGCTATTTCGGCATGCCGCTGAGCCCGCTCGCCTGCCGTAGCGCTGCGCCGTCGAGGCGATAGCCATCGAGAAACACGGTCCGGACATGGCGGAGATTGGTCAGGTCCTTCGACACGTCGCCATCGACCAGGATGATGTCCGCGGTCTTGCCCGGGGCGATCGATCCGACGCGGCCGTCCATTCCGGTCATCCGCGCCGGAACGATCGTCGCGGTCTGGAGCGACTCCGCATTGGTCAGTCCGGCCTGCTGATAGAGTTCCAATTCGCGCACCAGCTCGAGCCCATAGCCGTCGGTGCCCGCGACGATACGGACGCCAGCCTGGTGAAGACGGCCGACCAACCCGACCATCTTGTCGAAGCTCTTGCGGAAATCGTCGCGCGTCAGCCCGTCGAACAGCGGATAGCCCGGGATCTTCCAGCCGCGCACCACCGCTGGCGGCGCGACCTCGGCGAACGGCGCATATTCCGGCGACATCGCGCTGCCGTCCGAGGTCATCAGCGGCTCCCACACGGTCAGGGTCGGATCGATGATCGTCCCGCGCTTCGACAGCTCGGCATAGAAGGCCTTCATCGCCGGCGAGTCGAGGTCGACGTCCTTGCCGTATTTCGCCGGGCCTTCGAGCCGCGCGGCGGTGTTGGCCTTGTCGACCACCTCCTGCGGCATCGCCTGCATCATGATGAAGTTGATGTGCGTGACTTCGTCATAGCCCGCGCGCACCGCGTCCAACGGTCGCATCCCGGCGGGGACATGGCCATGGACATGCAGCCCGAGCTTGTGCGCCTCCGCCGCCGCCGGCGCGATCCAGGCAGGATTCATCGAGGTGTAGAATTTGGCGCCCCACAGGCCGGCGGCCTTGATCTTGTCGACTGCGGCGATCGCCTCGGCCGCCGACGAGACGGTGAGCGCACCCTGCGCGGCGAGCGGGTCCTTGCGGTCGATGATGACCGATATCTTGCCGTCGGGCGCGAGCAGCTCGCCGGCGGCGCGGCGCTTGTAGATGCTCAGCGCCTCGTCGATCAGCGAACCGGGGCTACGATAATTGGTCATGCCCGTGGCGAGATTCTGCAGCAGGTTCCAGTCGTCGCCGACATGCTGGTGCGAATCCCACAAGCCGGGCAGCAATGTCTTGCCCTTGCCGTCGATCACGACCGTGCCCGCCGACGCCTTGATCGACCCGGCGGCACCGACCGCGGCGACCTTGCCATTCGAGATCAGCACCGCGCGGTCGGGCAGATAGGTGCCCGCGACCGAATCGAACATCAGCACATGGTCGACCAGGGTCGGGCTGCGGTTGGCCGGCGCCAGGAAGCTGTGCGCGACATCCCGGACCATGTCGGCAGTCGCCTTGTCCTGGATGTCCTTGAGCTTGGGCCCGTTCGCCTCATACCCCTCGGGCAGCAAGGCCACCACGCCGGCATTGCCGAAGAAGCGATTGTCGCCGTCGAGCCAGACCGGCGACGGCGAGAAGCCATAGCCGGTGATGAAAGCGAGTTTGACGGTCTTCTTGCCCTGCGGACCGTCAATCTGCACCGGCTGACTGATCTTGATGCTGGCATGGCCGGTCGGCAACAGATCGACGCCCTTGTCGCCAGCCGCAACCAGCGCGTTGACGTCCATCTCGCTGGCGAGCCACGGGCCGCCATAAGTGTTGTAGCGTCGCGCGGCGAACGGCGCGGAACCGGAATCGACCGCGGTCTTCCAGTGCGCGACACCGCCGGCATCGACGTCGAAATTCTCGGTGGCGTCGCCCGAATCGGTATAGCCGCGGATCGCGATCGCCGATGGCCGCTTGTCGGGCGCCAGCGTCACGAGCTCGTCGGTCTCGGTGACCCAGCCGCGCAACGACATCGACATGCGATAGGCGACACGGCCATCGGGCATGGTCCACGACCAGACGTCGCCATGCTTCCCGGCGGTCGAGCTGATCGTATAATGCCGCGCGCCCGCCGGCGGGGCGATCAGCTCTTCCTTGGGTGTCGAC
>Ga0207705_10000153_pt1 | contig 74093 bp, 72 predicted proteins | sample KBSC13metaG_FD_184314 | JGI IMG/M metagenome (GOLD analysis project Ga0207705, IMG submission 184314) | Corn rhizosphere microbial communities from Kellogg Biological Station, Michigan, USA - KBS C1-3 metaG (SPAdes) (version 2) | ecosystem: Host-associated > Plants > Roots > Rhizosphere > Soil ... | reverse complement strand
TCGGCGTGGTGGCGACGCTGGCTCGCGCGAATGCCTACGACACGGCCACCGCGCAATATTCAATGATCTTTCCACTGCACATGGGTGCCGGCAAGGATCAAAGCTATCTGATTCGCACCCGGCCACACGATCGGCAACGCGTGCTGACTGCGGCAATCGCGACACTGAAGCAAGCCGACCCCGCCCGCGTGATCACGCATGCACGCAGATACGATGAAATACGCAGCGACTATTTCAAGGACGACCACGCGATGGCCGGCATGCTGGCCAGCGTGATCGTGGCAGTGTTGCTGGTGACTGGGCTTGGCATCGTCGGGCTGGCCAGTTTCTGGGTCGCGCAACGACGCAAGCAGATCGGCATTCGCCGCGCGCTGGGCGCCACGCGCGCGGACATCCTGCATTACTTCCAGACCGAGAATTTCCTGATCGTCACGTTCGGCATCGTGGTGGGCATGGCGATGGCATACGGCATCAGCCTGCTGCTGATGATGCACTATGAACTGCCGCGGCTGCCGCTGTCGTACCTTCCGATTGGCGCGGTTGCGCTTTGGGTGATCGGACAACTGGCGGTGCTGGGACCGGCGATGCGCGCCGCGGCGGTGCCACCGGTGGTGGCGACACGTAGCGTGTGAACCCGACATCCGCGCGGTGTACGCCCGCAACGAATCGGTTGCGCCCGAAACTGCATGCGTGTTTGACAATCGCAATCGTCCAGCGCGACGTGCAGGCGTCGTGAAGAAGCGCGCGACAGGTCGCCGCCAGAGCCGCGCTTCACTCAAACGATTTGCGAGGCATCGGCGCACGCCATCCATTCATGTGCGGTGGATGAATATTGTTCCCGACGTTCCCGACTCACTGGCACAAGGAAGGTGTCATGGCGACCCAAGCAGCGCCGTGGTGGAAGCGATTGGGCGCAGGCGTGATCACGGGAGCGGCCGATGACGATCCCAGCGGCATCGCCACCTACTCGCAAGTCGGCGCCAGGTTCGGCTACGGAATCCTCTGGAGTGTCCTGCTGGCCTTGCCGCTGATGATCGGCATCCAGGCAGTATCCGCGCGGGTGGGACGCGTCACCGGCGCGGGCCTGGCCCAAAACCTCCGATCCGAATTCCACGTCCGGATCGTCGCACCCGCGGTGGTGCTGCTGGCCATCGCCAACATCATCAACCTTTCGGCGGACATCGGCGCGATCGGCGCCGCGACGGAATTGCTGCTGGGTGGCCATGCGGCCCTGTACGCGGCGATGGCCGCGGTGCTGTCGGTGCTGCTGCAGGTGTTCGTGCCGCTGAACCGCTACATGCCGATCCTGAAGGTGCTCACTTTCAGCCTGTTCACCTACGTCGCCACGGTGCTGGTGATCCGGGTGCCGTGGATGGAGGTGATGAGGCAAATGGTCTGGCCGAACGTGAGGTTCAGCCCGGATTACGCGATGGGGATCGTGGCGGTGATGGGCACCACGATCAGCCCTTACCTGTTCTTCTGGCAAAGTTCGCAGGAGGCGAACGAGATCAAGACCGATTCACGCCGCACGCCGCTGAAGCGCGCGCCGGCGCAGGCTCCGCGTGCAATGAAACGCATCTACCTCGATACCGTGATCGGGATGGTGCTGTCGGAGGTCGTGGCGTTCTGCATCATTCTTGCAGCCGCCGTCGTGCTGCACGCGCACGGCAAAACCGATATCCGCACCTCCGCGGACGCGGCGATGGCGTTGAAACCGGCAGCGGGCCGATTCGCGTTCCTGCTGTTCGCCAGCGGCATCGTCGGAACGGGGATGCTCGCAATTCCCGTGCTGGCGGGATCGGCTGCGTTCGCGCTGGGCGAGACATTCAGGTGGCGTACCGGGCTGGAGCAAAAACCCGGCCGCGCCAAATTGTTCTATGGCGCCATCGCCACCGCCACGCTCGGGGGCATGATCATCAGCTTCTCGCCGGTGGACCCGATCAAGATGCTGTACTGGAGCGCAGTCATCAATGGCGTGGTCGCCGTGCCGTTGATGGTGCTGATCATGCTGCTCGCCAGCCGCAGAAAAACCATGGGCCGCTTTCCGGTTCCGGCTGCACTGAAAGGATTGGGCTGGGCCGCCACCTGCGTGATGGGCGCCGCCGCGATCGTGATGTTCGCGACGGCGTTGCTGCCGCACCACTGAACTCACGCGCAGCGGCTTGGGGATCATCCGAGTCCGGATGGCCGTCGCGCGCTGGCTACTTTTTGCCGGACGAGCTCTTTCGGCTGCTGCCGGATTTCTTCGCGGTGGAGTGTTTCCTGCCACCGGATTTCCGGGCGGAACTGCTCTTCTTGCTGGCGGACTTCCTGCCCGAACTGCGCTTCCGGCTGCTACCGGATTTTTTCGCAGCAGAGCGCTTCCGGCTGCTCCCGGATTTCTTTGCCGGCGTGCCCTTCTTGCTGGCGGACTTCCGGGCCGACTTCTTGCCGGACGACGTTTTCCTGCTGCTGCCGGATTTTTTCGCCGACGCGCGTTTCTTGCTGCCGCCGCCGGACTTCTTCTTGCCGCCCTCGTCCTGCTTGTTCACCGTGCGCCAGGCGCGTTCCTCGGCTTCCCCTTTCGACACACCCTCCTTTTCGTACCCCTCTTCGATGTGTTCAGCCTTTCGCTTCTGCTTGGACGTGTAACTCGATTTGTCTCCGCGCGGCATCTCGACCCCTCCTTGTGCGCTGGTCGCGCTCAAGCCTAGCAACGGGCAGGTCGCCGATGCGTGAAGGCCGGAATTCAAGAACCCGGCGAGTGGCACTCGCACACGCGCTTCGAATCGATGACTCCCGGTGTGCCCGGCGATCATGTCCGCGGCTCTTCGGCAACCATTGGTGGTCGGCGTGTGTTGCCGCCGATGAGCGTGCCAGGCACTGAGCGCCGCGATCGGCTGTTGTAGAGTTGGTCGCACGCCAAAATCGCTGCGAAGCACCTGCAGGAGGGAATCATGGTCATCAGCACGCAGGGTCGCTACACACGCACCGCGATTGTTCTGCACTGGCTCATTCTCGCGCTGCTTGTCGCGCAGTACATCGTTGGCTGGGCGATGCCGCACATCGGCCGCAACACGCCGGTGACCACGCTGATCAGCCTGCATTTTTCAATCGGGGTGCTGATACTTGGCGTCATCGTCGTGCGCCTGGTCTGGCGGATCATCCACGGCGAACCCGCGCCGGAAGCTGGCATCCCACCATGGCAGGTGCGCTCGGCACGCGTCATCCACTGGCTGCTCTACCTGCTGCTGGTCGTGGTGCCACTGCTGGGCTGGATCAATGCTTCGTACCGCGGCATGCCGATCACGTTTTTCGGACTTGCTCACGTACCGCAGTTGGTTACCACCCACGACGCAAGTTGGCGCTGGACCGGCGACATCCATACGCTGATCGCGGAATACGGCATTCTTCCGTTGGTGGGTCTGCACGTCGCCTCGGCGCTGTACCACCATTTCGTCCGCCGCGACCGGGTGCTGCAACGGATGCTGCCGGGCGTGTGATGGCGCCGCAAGCATGTGCGCGGCTGGATCGCGGGCGAGTACACACGGGCGCAAGAAAGAGCCGGACGCCCAGCAACCCGACTTCGCTACGAATCATCCCGGATCCACGAAGCCCGCTACGCAGCTTGGCTTCAGCCTGCATGAGATGGTGCCGGAAGAGGGAATCGAACCCCCGACCCACGCATTACGAATGCGTTGCTCTACCAGCTGAGCTATTCCGGCACGGGCAGGACCGGCAAGTCTAACGGGCTACCTCTCGGACGCGCAATCTTGGGTCGCTCCGACCCCATTTTTGACAATTCCGGAGGCTACCGGAGGGCCGAAAGGTCTTGTGCGAGGCCGCTGCGCGAAGCATGATCCGCGCGTGGCCGTCACGACCCAGGCAATGCAACAGGTAAAAAATCCCGGCGCGGATCACATCCGGCGCGAATTGCGCGTGCTCGACGTTTACCGCGTATTCCAGGCATTGGTGTACTTGGCGCTGTCGCTCGGCAGCATCGCCTTCGTCTGGATGCCGCTGCACGATCCACTGATCGCACGCGTCACCGCGTTGCTGTATCTGGCGTTCGGGGTGCTGGTGCTGGTGCGCGACCTGCGCGGCGCACGCGTGCTGGTGTCGAGCACCAGCGCATTTCTCACCGCGGACGTGGTCGCGGCATTCCTGATGGCCCTCACCATTCCGGCGGCGCATACCGGCATTGCCGCGATGCTGGTGATCAACGTCGGTGCAGCCGCACTGCTGCTGTCGCCACGGCTCGGCGCCTTGTTCGCGGCACTGGCGACGCTGGCGATGATCGCGCAGGCGCTGCTGGTGAACGGCGCGAACGACATCGGACCTCCGCTGCTGGAAGCCGGTCTGTTCGGCGTGTTCTATTTCGCGATCGCCGCATTCTGTTTTGCGATGGGCAGCCAGATGCGCGCCAGCGAGGCGCTGGCCGAGCAGCGCGGCAGCGATCTTGCGAATCTGGCGCAGGTCAACGACCTGATCATCCGCCGCATGAAAACCGGCGTGCTGCTGGTCGACGAAGGCAACCATATCCTGCAGATCAACGAGTCGGCGTGGATGCTGGTCGGCAATCCCGGCATCGAGCAGCGCGACCTCGGCACCGTGGCGCCGGAGCTTTCACGGCGCCTGTACCACTGGCGCACCGCCCATGAACACGACGCCACCGCCGTGGCGCTGGCCGAAGGCGCGCCGGAAATCATCCCGCGCTTCACGCGGCTGTCCGCGCACGACGATTCGTACGTGCTGATCTTTCTCGATGACACTTCGCTGGTGTCGCAGCGCGCCGAACAGTTGACGCTGACCACGCTGGGCCGGCTGTCGGCGTCGATTGCGCACGAAATCCGGAATCCGCTCGCGGCCATCCGCTATTCCGCGCAACTGCTGGCCGAATCGGACGCGATCGGCGACGCCGACCAGCGCATGGTCGAGATCATCAACAATCACTGCGGACGCGTCAACGAAATCATCGAGAACATCCTGCAGTTGTCGCGCCGCGAACGATCGCGGCCCGAATCGCTGGATCTCAACACTTGGGCGGTGCGTTTCATCGGCGAATACAAGGAGGCCAACGACATCGGCCGCGACAGCCTGCGTCCGCTGCTGTATCCGCGCCCGGTCGAAGCGCTGGCCGACCCGCAGCACCTGCAGCAAGTGGTATGGAACCTGGTACAGAACGCGCTGCGTTACGGGCGTCTGCCCGACGAACCCGCACGGGTGATGGTGATCGCGCGGCTTGCCAGCGACGCAGGCCCGCCGCTGCTGGAAGTGATCGACCGCGGTCCCGGCATTCCGCCCAAGGTCGCCGCGCAGATTTTCGAGCCGTTCTTCACGACCCACCAATACGGCACCGGCCTCGGCCTGTACCTCGCCAAGCAGATGTGCGACGCCAACCAGGCCAGCCTTGAATACGTGCCGGTCGCGGGCGGCGGAAGTTGCTTCCGCATCACGCTGACCGCCCCTGTGCGAACGCCGATGGGCCTGGAAGCGTGACGCGCCATGCGCTACGACATGGCAATGACCAGGTCGGCGCAGTAACCTCACCGCTGGAGAGTCAGAACACACGGGGAAAGCATGAGCAAACAGACCGTACTGGTCGTCGATGACGAGCGGGACATCCGGGAGCTGCTCAGCATCACGCTGGGCCGCATGGACCTCAACGTCGATACCGCGGCCAATGTCAGTGACGCCAAGAAGATGCTGGGCGAGGCGCGCTACGACCTGTGCTTCACCGACATGCGCCTGCCCGATGGCACCGGCCAGGAACTGATCGAACTGATCGCGCGCGAGCATCCGGAAACGCCCGTGGCGATGATCACCGCCTACGGCAACGTCGAGGCCGCCGTCGATGCGCTGAAAGCCGGCGCGTTCGACTTCGTCAGCAAACCGGTCGACATCCACATGCTGCGCCGGCTGGTGCAGACCGCGCTGCGCGTCGGCCAGCCCGCAGCGCAGGAAGACGAAGACGTGCCGACCAGCCGCCTGGTGGGCGAGTCGCAGGCGCTGAAGGAAGTGCGCGCGCGCATCGCCAAGGTCGCGCGCAGCCAGGCACCGGTCTACATCAGCGGCGAATCCGGCACCGGCAAGGAACTGGTCGCGCGCTCCATCCACGAACTCGGACCGCGCGCGATGGGTCCGTTCGTGCCGGTCAACTGCGGCGCGATCCCATCGGAATTGATGGAAAGTGAATTCTTCGGCCACAAGAAGGGTTCTTTCACCGGCGCGCACGCCGACAAGGAAGGTCTGTTCCAGACCGCGAACGGCGGCACGCTGTTTTTGGACGAAGTCGCCGAGCTGCCGCTGCACATGCAGGTGAAACTGCTGCGCGTGATCCAGGAAAAGGCCGTGCGCCCGATCGGCGGCCGCGGTGAAGTGCCGGTGGACGTGCGCATCCTGTCCGCCACCCACAAGGATCTCGCGCGGCTCACCCAGGTCAGCCAGTTCCGCCAGGATCTTTACTACCGCATCAACGTGATCGAACTGCGCGTGCCGCCGCTGCGTGAACGCGGCGGCGATATTCCGCTGCTGGCCACGCATATCCTGAAGCGATTGTCCGAGCAGGCCGGCGTGTCCGTGCCCACCTTGCAACCCGCCGCGCTGGAAGCCCTGACCGACTACGACTTTCCCGGCAATGTGCGCGAACTCGAGAACGTGCTGGAACGCGCGATCGCGCTGTGCGAAAACGGCGTGATCGAACCTGTCGACCTGATGCTCGAATCCGCCGGCGGCCACGAATACGCCGACGATGATCCCGATCCCGACGAATCCGCGGAAGATGACGAATCACTTGCCGACGAAGGCAACGGCGGCGGTGTCGGGCTGGATGACTACATCTCCAACATCGAGCGAGACGCCATCATCAAGGCGCTGAAAGAAACCCGCTACAACAAGACCGCCGCAGCCAGGAAACTCGGCATCACCTTCCGTGCGCTCAGGTACAAGTTGAAGAAGTTGGGGATTGATTGAAGGGCGTCACTCGATATCTGTTGCCAGCTAGCTACGCCGAGCCTGGTCCTTCAACCATGCGATGGTAGTCGCCACTGCATCGCGCGGCGCGCGATCCGGACATACGATCCAATAAGCGCGTTCGACACGTACTTCACGCTCGCCGAATGGTCTTGCCAGCAGGCCTGTGGCCACATCGTCGGCCGCCAGACGATGGCGGGCCAGCGCGACGCCTTGACCCTGCGCGGCTGCCCGCAACAGCAACTCCGATGAGGCAAAGCGCGGACCACGCTGCAGGTTCAATGATGCCGGTCCGAATCGCTCCCGCCACCGCTCCCAGCCAGCATGCGGATCGCGATCGTGCAGCAGGCGCATCGACGACAATGCCTGCGGCCGCGAAGGACGCCCTGCCTTGTCCCAGACTTCCGGACTCATCACCGGATACAACGCATCGTCCATCAATGCTTCGCAATGCAGATCCGGCCAGGGCCCCGCACCCATCCGCACCGCGAGATCGATGCCGCCGGCACGCAGGTCCTCGGTGCGTTGATTTATCAATACCGACAATTCGATGCGCGGGTGCGCGCGCTCCAGCGCAGGGAGTCGCGGCAACAACCAGCGTGCGGCGAATGACGGCGCCGCGGAGATCGTGACCGCGAACGGCGAGCGCGCCTCGCGAACCGCTTGCGTCGCAGCTTCGACTTCCAGCAATCCGGCCAGCACGGCTTTTCCAAGCGCCTCGCCTTGAGGCGTCGGTGTCCAGCCGCGACGGCCGGCCCCTTTCTCGCGTGACAGCGGCACGCCCAGCCATTTTTCCAGTTCGGCCAGATGCCGGCTCACGGACGAATGCGCGATACCCAATTCGCGCGCGGCCGACCGCACGCCGCCCTTGGCACAGGCCAGCGCGAATACACGCAAGGCATTCAGGGGCAGATCCTTCATGGTCTGGATATTAGACCAAAACGGTTGCGCACGATCCAGCCACGAGGGTGATCATTGTGTGCCGCGCCATTCGATGGATCGCCATGACGTCGTTGTTTTCGACCGGTTTGTTTCTCCTGGTCGCTACGATCACACCCGGACCCAACAATCTGGTGGTGATGCGCGCCGCCGCGCGCAACGGCTGGAAGGCTGCGTTGCCCATGGTGGCCGTAGTCGTCGCGGGTGGCCTCGTCCTGCTGGTGGTGGTGGCGTCGGGTGTCGGCAGTATCTTTTCCACGTGGCCGTGGCTGCGCGACGCGACCGAGACTGGCGGCGTCGCGTACCTGGTCTGGCTGGGCACCCGGATGATTGCAGCGGCAGGCCGCGAAGTCGGCTCGACGGCACTCACGGGCGGATTTGCGGGGCTGTTTGGTTTCCAGTTCCTCAACCCCAAGGGTTGGGTCATGGTGCTCACGGTGGTCGCCGCCCTGCCCGTCACTGATGCAGCGCACGCCTTGATGTATCTGGCGCCACTTTTCCTGTGCATCCCGACGGTGTGCCTGCTGCTGTGGGCGGCACTGGGCGGCGCCGTGGCACCGCACCTGACCCGACCACTGGTGCGCCAATGGACCGATCGCGCGCTCGGCGCATTATTGATTCTGGCCGCGTTGATGTTCTTCGTCTGATCCCGATTGGAAGGAGATTCCCACATGAATCCGCAACAAGCTTGCAGACACCGAATCCTCGCCCTGCCCGGCAGCCTGCGCCGTGACAGTTACAACCGCAAGTTGTTGGCGGCTTCCGTTCATTCCGCACCCGGCAATTTGCGGATAAGACTGTTCGACGGTCTCGGAGATGTGCCGATGTTCAATGAAGACATGGAGTCGACAAACCCGCACGCCGGCGTTGCACGTCTGCGCGAAGCCGTCGCCGGCGCGGATGGATTGTTGATTGCGACACCGGAATACAACCAATCGATCCCGGGCGTGGTGAAAAACGCGATCGACTGGTTGTCGCGGCCATTGCCGGAGGACATCCTCGCCGGCAAGCCGGTGGCGATACTGGGCGCTTCGACCGGCCGCTGGGGCACACGTCTTGCGCAGGCCGCGGTGCGGCAAACGCTCACCGCGACCGAAGCACAAGTGATGCCAGTCCCCATGTTGTTCGTGCGCGACGCGGAGCAGGTATTCGACAACGACGGGGTTCTGCGCGACGCCGCCATATCGGAGTCGCTGCACGCGTTCCTGTTGGCATTTTCCGACTGGATTGATCTGATGGGCACGCGGCGCGCAGCGATTGCGGCCTGATGCACCCCACTGGCAACCAAATGCGCCAAGCGACAACCAAAGCACGCAGGATGGGAGTAGCGAAGCGGATCCCGCCGTCAGCAGCGCCCATGGCGGGTTATCACCTGCCCTACCCCAGCAGGCTTGTGAATCGTCATGGCGTCGCGCCGTGCGCGCACGATGCACGCCAAATGGGGCCCCTCGGATGCGGCGAGCAGGCGGCGGAAAGTCCGAAGGATGCCCCGCAGGATGCGGGGCAGTTCGCCGCGGGCACATGAATGTGCCGTCGGCGGACCCCGGCGACTGCGAGTGCATCCGGAGCACATGGATGTGCGGGGGACGCATCAGTGGGGTGGCCTTCTCTTTGGTGACTTGCTCTTGGCAAAGCAAGAGAAAGTCACCCGCGCGCACGGGAGGCGCGCGGAAAATGACAGGGATGTCGGCGTTCCGCCCGGAAACCAAAAATGGTTCCCGCCTTCGCCGGGATGACGAGCAAAGTCACTGGGTTCCGGGTTCCACCCGCGGTGAAGCTGCGGGCGGTCCCGGAATGACGGCGGGTTAGTTGCAACCCATGCGCGAGAGCGTACCCTCACCCACCCTTCGGGCACCCTCTCCCGAAGGGAGAGGGATCAGCATCAGGTCAGCTGAGCGCCCCGTGGCAATGCTTGTACTTCTTGCCTGATCCGCACGGGCAGGGATCGTTACGGCCGACCTTGGGACCTGCGCGAACGACGGGCGCGGCGGTCGCCGTGGCGGCCGCGCCTTCCAAAGCCTGCGAGTGCCCCGCACCCATTTCGGCGCCGGGTTGCGGGGCCGCATCGAAGCCGCCGGTTTGCGCGTGCTGGAATTCCATGGCGCGGGCCGCGGCGGCGCGGCGTTGCTCGGCTTCCATCGCGGCGACTTCTTCCTCGCTGCGGATGCGCACGCGCGCGAGCGTCTGGGTGAGTTCGCGCTTGATGCGTTCCAGCATGTCCTCGAACAGGCGATATGCCTCGCGCTTGTATTCCTTCTTGGGATCGATCTGGGCGTAGCTGCGCAGGTAGATGCCCTGGCGCAGGTAATCCATGTTCGCCAGATGATCCTTCCACGCACCGTCGACCACGGTCAGCATCACGTGCTTCTCCAGCGCGCGCATCACTTCGGCGCCAACCTGCTGTTCCTTGGCGGCGAACATGCTGTCGGCGGCTTCCACCACGTGGCGATGGATGGTTTCGGAATCGGCTTCCTCGTGGGATTCCATCCAATGCTTCAAGTCGAGGTCCATGCCGAAATCGGAAGCCAGTGCTGATTGCAGGCCGGCAAGATCCCACTGGTCGTCGACTGTGTTGAGCGGCACGTACTGCTGGGCCAGCGCGTCGAACACGGCCTGACGGATGTCGGCCACGGTTTCGGCGACGTCTTCCGATTCCAGCAGTTCCAGGCGCTGCTTGTAGATGACCTTGCGTTGGTCGTTGGCGGTGTCGTCGAACTCCAGCAACTGCTTGCGGATGTCGAAGTTGTGCTGCTCGACCTTGCGCTGGGCCTTTTCGATCTGGCGGCTGACGAGGCGGTCTTCCAGCGCGTCGTCTTCCTTCATGCCGAAGCGCTGCATCCAGCGCACCAGCCCTTCGCCGCCGAAGATGCGCATCAGGTTGTCTTGCAGCGACAGGTAGAAGCGCGAGGAACCGGGGTCGCCCTGGCGGCCGGAACGACCGCGCAACTGGTTGTCGACGCGCCGCGATTCGTGGCGTTCGGTGCCAACGATGTGCAGGCCGCCGGCTTCCAGCACCTTTTCATGGCGCCGCTTCCATTCGGCCTTGACGCGTTCTTTGTCGGCATTGGTGGCATCGGCGGGAAGCTCCGCCAACTCGGCATCGAGGCTGCCGCCGAGCACGATGTCGGTGCCGCGACCAGCCATGTTGGTGGCGATGGTGACCGCCCCCGGCAGACCCGCCTGTTCGACGATCTTGGCCTCGCGCTCGTGCTGCTTGGCGTTCAGCACTTCGTGCGGAATGCCGGACTTCTTGAATAGGGCCGACACCAGTTCGGAAACTTCGATCGACGCGGTACCAACCAGCACCGGCTGGCCACGCCCATGGCATTCCTTGACGTCTTCCATGACCGCCTGGAACTTGGCCTCGGGCTTCAGGAACACGAGGTCGGCGTTGTCCTTGCGGATCATTGGCTGGTTGGTGGGGATCACAACCACGTCCAAACCATAAATCGAGTTGAACTCGAACGCTTCCGTGTCCGCCGTGCCGGTCATGCCCGACAACTTGTCGTACATGCGGAACAGGTTCTGGAAGGTGATGGTGGCCATCGTCTGGTTTTCACGCTGGATCGGCACGCCTTCCTTGGCCTCGACGGCCTGGTGCAGGCCTTCCGACCAGCGGCGGCCCGGCAGGGTGCGGCCGGTGAATTCGTCGACGATGATGATTTCGCCGTCGCGCACGATGTAATCGACGTCGCGCTGGTACAGCGCGTGCGCGCGCAGCGCCTGGTTCAAATGGTGCACGACCGCGAGGTTGCGCGCGTCGTACAGGCTTGAATCGGGCTCCAGGATGCCGGCCTGGGTCAGCAGTTCCTCGGCATGGCCCATGCCCTCTTCGGACAGGTGCACCTGCTTCTGCTTCTCATCCACGAAGTAGTCGCCGGGTTCGGGCGGCTCGCCCGGCAAAGGCTCCTTGGCCTGGCGGGTCATGTGCGGGACGACGCGGTTGACGCGGATATACAGCTCGGGCGAATCCTCGGCCGGACCGGAAATGATCAGCGGCGTGCGCGCTTCGTCGATAAGGATCGAATCGACTTCGTCCACGATCGCGTAATGCAGGCCGCGCTGGTAGCGCTGTTCCTTCGCCACCGCCATGTTGTCGCGCAGGTAATCGAAACCGAATTCGTTGTTGGTGCCATAGGTAATGTCTGCGGCGTAAGCCGCGGCCTTGTCGGACATCTCCATGCCCGGCCACACCACGTCGACTGTAAGACCGAGGAAGCTGTAGACCTTGCCCATCCACGCCGAGTCGCGCTTGGCGAGGTAGTCGTTGACGGTGACGACATGCACACCCTTGCCTTCCAGCGCGTTCAGGTACACCGGCAAGGTTGCGACCAGCGTCTTGCCTTCGCCGGTACGCATCTCGGCGATCTTGCCCTGGTGCAACACCATGCCGCCGATCAACTGCACGTCGTAGTGGCGCAGGCCGATCACGCGCCGGCTGGCTTCACGAACGACGGCAAAGGCTTCGGGCAGGATCTTGTCGAGGCTCTCGCCGTTGGCGATGCGCTGCTTGAACTCGGCGGTCTTGTCGCGCAGGGCGACGTCGTCGAGTTCCTTCATCTCGGGTTCGAAGGCGTTGATGCGCGCCACGATTTTCGAAAGCTGCTTCAGCACGCGCTCGTTGCGGCTGCCGAAGACACTCGTCAGGATATTGGGCATCGGACTAGGGTTCGCGATTCCGGGCTGCGGACGACATTCAATCGGACATCATAAAAGGACACGCCCGTCGCGCCTAGAGCTGGCGGCGAAGCTGACGGATTTCAAGGAAACGGGAAGCAGGAAAAGTCCCGCACGAGGCGGCTGTCGTGGAAAGTCAGGCCATGGTTGGCCGTTCTGGAATTGCCAACCCTCGGCGCATCCAGCTGCCGTGCCGCTCGGCGAAGCAGCGATCACGGACGATCGCACATTAACGCTGCAGGCCATGGATGGCCGTTCTGGAATTGCCGACCCTCGGCGCATCCAGCTGCCGTACCGCTCGGCGAAGCGGCGATCACGGACGATCGCACATTAACGCTGCAAGCTATGGATGGCCGTTCTGGCGTTGCGCGACCTTGGGCGCATCCCCAGCTGCCGTGCCGCTCGGCGAAGCAGCGATCACGGACGATCGCACATCAACGCCGCACGTACGCGATGGGGTTCACCAGCTTGCCGTCGTGCCACACCTCGAAATGCACGTGCGGACCGGTGGAACGGCCAGTGGTGCCGGCATCGGAAATGACCTCACCTGCGTGCACGTGTTCGCCGACGTGCGCCAGCAGCTTGCTGTTGTGCGCGTAGCGGGTCATGTAGCCATCGCCGTGGTCGATCTCTACCACCTTGCCGTAGCCGTCGCGCACGCCCGCGTAGGTGACCACGCCACCAGCCACCGCATACACCTGCGAACCCCACGGCACGCCGATGTCGAGGCCCGGATGGAAACTTTCGCGGCCGGTGAACGGGTCGATGCGCTCGCCGTACGGCGAGGTGATGTAGCCATTCTTGACGGGCATGCCGCTGGGGATCAGATTGGCGGCAACCTCGCGGTCGGTCAGCAATGATTGCAGCACGCCGAGCTGGGTCTGCTGGGCGTCGAAGCGACGGCCCAGTTGTTCCATGCTGACCGAAAGGTCATACGGCAACGAGCGCGTGGGCGGCACCGCCACCTCGGGCCCGCCAAGGCCCGGCGCCTCGTTGAAGTTGAATTCGGCGGGGTCAAGTTTGCCCGCCACCACCAGCCGCTGGCCCAGCGCATCGAGGCGCGCGGAATCGGCCTGCAGTTCACCCAGCTTGATGGCCATGTGACGGATGTCGCGCTGGGCGTTTTCGCGCACCTGCTGCAACTCCGTCTTCTGCGCCGCGATCTGCTGGTGCATCGAATCGATTTGCGCCAGCGTATGGCTGCTCGGGCTGGCGACCCATACTGCCAAGGCGGCGGTGGCGATCGCGCATGCAGCGAGGCCCGAAGTTACCCGCCACCGCAGCCTGCGGTTGGCGATCCGGCGTTCGTCGAAATGGGCGTTGGACCACTCGCATCGGCGCGAACGCGCCACCAGTATCATGCCCATCTTGAGCGAACCGTCTGGAATTTCATTCGTCTTGTCTCCTGCCAAACCGCTGCCGCCTCGCGACACCCACGGCCCGACGCCTGTTGCGCAATGCGCCCCGATTGCCGACCTTGCGGCGAGGGCACGCGAAATTGACCGCACCAGCCAACGCATTGTTCCGCTGCTCCCAGCACCGCTGCGCGAACACGTCGGCTTTGCCGGCGTACGCAACGATCGCATCCTGCTGCTGGTCGAGTCCTCCGCCTGGGCCACGCGCGTACGCATGGAGCAGTCGCGAATCCTTGCCGCGGTGCATTCCCTGGGACTGGCCGCAAGCTCCGTCACGGCCAAGGTGATGCCACTGCGGGCATCGGTCGACGGCTCCGCCGCCCCGCCATCGCTGACGCCGCGTGCCGCGCAAACCATCCGCGCCGCCGCATCGGCCATCGTCGATCCGGACCTGCGCGCGCTGTTCCTGGAGCTTGCCGCCGTGGCGGAAAATCCCCCGGCCAAGTGATCGCGCAGACCGTCCGCCCCCTCGTCCGTCGGCGGAAGCGGAACTTATAACACAGGCAAGGCGGGGTGGGCCGACGAATGTCAGAAGAAAGTCACAAAACGTGACGTCAGCCCAAAGAGGTGGGCCAATTGGCGGGAGCCCAGCTCACCGCGGGTCATGCGCGCGCAGCGGCGCCCGACACGAATGTCGGGCGCTGAAAAATCCCGGGTTTCCTACACCGCCTGGGCGGGATGCGCGTACGAGATCGGCGCCAGCGCCGGATCGTCGAAAGTGACTTCTTCCCACGCCGACTTGTCGGCCAGCAGGGCACGCAGCAACTGGTTGTTTAATTGGTGACCGGATTTGTGGCCGAAGAACGCGCCAATCAGGCTGTGGCCAAGCAGGTAAAGGTCACCGATCGCGTCGAGGATCTTGTGCTTGACGAACTCGTCTTCGTAGCGCAGGCCATCCTCGTTCAGGACGCGGTAGTCGTCCAGCACGATCGCGTTGTCCATCGAACCGCCGAGCGCGAGGTTTTTCTCGCGCAGCATTTCGATGTCGCGCATGAAGCCGAAGGTGCGTGCGCGGCTGACTTCCTTCACGAACGAGGTCGTGGAGAAATCGATCTCGGCCTTGGAAGCACGGCGCGAGAAGATCGGGTGCTGGAATTCGATCGAGAAGCCCACCTTGAAGCCGTCGAACGGCTGGAACTGCGCCCACTTGTCGCCGTCTTCAACCTTGATCGGCTTCTTGATCCGGATGAAACGCTTGGGTGCGGACTGCTCCTCGATTCCGGCAGACTGCAGCAGGAACACGAAGGGACCCGCGCTGCCGTCCATGATCGGCACTTCCGGCGCGGACAGGTCGACGTAGGCATTGTCGATGCCGAGACCGGCCATCGCCGACAACAGATGCTCGACCGTACCCACGCGCACGTCACCCTTGATGAGCGTGCTGGAAAGGCGCGTGTCGCCGACGTATTCACAACGCGACGGAATGCTGACCGGTTCGGGAAGATCGGTGCGGCGGAACACGATGCCGGTGTTGACCGCGGCCGGACGCAGGGTCATGTACACCTTTTCGCCCGTGTGCAGACCGACGCCCGTCGCGCGGATCACGTTTTTGAGCGTGCGCTGCTTGATCATTTTTCGTTGGAATCCTGTTAGGACAACGCTAAAACGTGGGCGATGCTACCACGGTTGACAGTCCGAATAAAGTGGACTGTTAGGTTTAGTTAATCCTTCCGGGTGCCGAGCGTGACGATCGTCACGGGGGCGCCCGACCGATGAGCCCAGTCTGACCCGCAACCCCCACGGCGACTTCCGACCGCGACGGGGAGCGCAGGTTCCCGGCCGTGGTAAAAATTGGGCGGGAAGCTGCCCGCACTGCCGGAGGACGGGAGTTCCGGCAATGCGGGTTGAAGCACCTTCCACGCCACGAAGCGGCTGTTGTGGAAGGTCAGGCCACGGAAGCCGTGCTGGTCCGTCAGCCAGGCAAAACAACCCTGGCCGCCGGTCGGCCATCGACATGGCGATCAGGACGATCGCGCTAGTCCGCTTGGCGACGCAAAAACGCCGGGATGTCCAGGTAGTCGTAACCAGGCGCGACCTCTTTTTCTGGCTTGGCGACCGGCGCCGGTTCCCGGCGGGCGGTCATCACCGGTTCCGGCTGGGCCGCGAAATCCACGATGCCGTTGTCGGTGCCGGTCCGGAGTACCCGCCGCGGCTGCGGCATCTCGACCATTTCCGGCTTGGCGACGGGCCGCAATTGCGGCTTCACCGCACGGTTGAGCCCGGTCGCGACTACCGTGACGCGCACGTCATCGGACAGGTCCGGATCGAGCGCGGTGCCCAGCACCACGGTCGCGTCCTCGCTGGCGAAGTCGTGTACCACTCGGCCGATCTCGTCGAACTCGCGCATCGTCAGGTTGGGGCCGGCGGTGACGTTGACCAGGATGCCGCAGGCACCCGAAAGGTCCACGTTCTCCAGCAGCGGATTGTTGATGGCCGCCTCGGCCGCCGCCTGCGCGCGGTCGTCGCCGCGGGCGGTGCCGGTGCCCATCATGGCCATGCCCATCTCGCTCATCACGGTGCGCACGTCGGCGAAGTCGACGTTGATCAGGCCCGGGCGGGTGATCAGGTCGGCGATGCCCTGCACCGCGCCCTGCAGCACGTCGTTGGCGGCCTTGAATGCATTCAGCAAGGTCACTTCGCGGCCGAGTACGGTCAGCAACTTTTCGTTCGGCACCGTGATCAGGGAATCCACCGATTGCGACAGATCCTCGATGCCCTTCAGCGCCACCTGCATGCGCCGGCGGCCCTCGAACGGGAACGGCTTGGTCACCACCGCCACCGTCAGGATGCCCTTCTCCTTGGCAAGTTGCGCCACCACCGGCGCCGCGCCGGTGCCGGTGCCACCGCCCATGCCGCAGGTGATGAACACCATGTCGGCGCCGTCCAGCACCTCGACGATGCGGTCGCGGTCCTCGAGCGCGGCCTGCCGGCCGATCTCGGGGTTGGCGCCGGCGCCGAGACCCTTGGTCACGGTTTCGCCGAGTTGCAGCGTGGTGCGTGCCCCGGAGCTTTTCAGCGCCTGCGCGTCTGTGTTGGCGCAGATGAATTCCACGCCGTCGATGGATGAATTGACCATGTGGCTGACGGCGTTGCCGCCACCGCCGCCGACACCGATCACCTTGATCACCGCATTGGGTGCGAGTTGTTCCACCAGTTCAAACATTGCCCGTCCTCCGAGTTTCAGAAAGTCATGCCGCTGTTGTCATGCTGCTGTCGTGATGCCCTTCCGTCTCGGAAGGCTCGACCCTTCATGGGCCTTGGCGCCGCGGCGCCTTGCCGGCCACGCCTCGTCCAGAGGCGCAACGCGGATTTCTCGCGAGCCATGGAGGCCCCGCCAGTTTTGAATTCCCCTCCCTCAGGGAGGGGAACTCGCTTCAAAAATTCCTTGTGAGCCAGCCTTTCACCTTGCCGATCGCGCCCGCGACGCTGTCGCCCATCGCGCCGCCGATCACGCGATTTCCGCTCGCGCCTTCGCGCGATCCGTGCAGCAACAAGCCGATCGCGGATGCGTGCGCCGGCGTCGCGATCATTTCGGTGGCGCCGGTGACGTGCTGCGGCACGCCGAGCCGCACCATCTTGTGGAACACTTCTTCAGCGAGATAAAGCGCACCTTCGATACGGGCCGCGCCACCCGTCAGTACGACGCCGGCCGCGAGCAGGTTTTCGTAGCCAGAGCGGCGCATCTCGTCCTGCACCATCTCGAAGATTTCCTCGTAGCGCGCCTGGATCGACTGCGCCAGCGCCTGCCGCTGCAGCCGCCGCGGCGGACGCTCGCCGACGCTCGGCACCTGGATCGTTTCCTCGCCGCGCGCCATCTGCGCCAGCGCGCAGCCGTACTTCACCTTGATCTCTTCGGCGTTGCCGGTGGGGGTCTGCACGTATTGCGAGATGTCGGAGGTCACCTGATCGCCACCGACCGGCAGCGACTTGGTGTAGCGGATCGAGCCGTGGGTGTAGATCGCGATGTCGGTGGTGCCGGCGCCCATGTCAACCACGCACACGCCGAGTTCGCGCTCGTCCTCGGTCAACACCGATTTCGATGCGGCCACCGCGGCGGGCACCAGGTCGTCCACGGCCAATCCGCAACGCTGGATGCATTTGGTGATGTTCTGGACCGCCGAAGCCGCGCCCGTCACGAGATGCACGCCGGCCTCCAGCCGCACGCCGCTCATGCCGACCGGATGGCGGATGCCGTCCTGGCCGTCGATGCGGTATTCCTGCGGCTCTTTGTAAAGCACCTTGCGATCGGCCGGGATGGGTACCGCGCTGGCCGACTCCAACACCTGGTCGAGGTCGCCGGCGCCGACTTCCCGGTCGCGGATCGCGGCGGCGCCACGCGAATTGTGGGTCTCGAGGTGGCTGCCCGAGATCGAAGCGCATACCGAACGGATGTCGCAACCCGCCATCTGCTCGGCTTCCTCGATCGCGCGCTGGATGGAATGCACGTTGGAGTCGATCTCGACCACCACGCCCTTCTTCATCCCGCGCGACGTGTGGCTGCCGAACCCGATCACCTCGACCGGTTCGCCCGGCATGTACTCGCCGACGATCGCCATGACCTTGGACGTGCCGATGTCGAGGCCGACAACCAGGTTCTTGTCGCTCTTGCGATTCATGGGCTTAAACGTTTCCGTCAACAGCATGGGGGCCACCGTTTTTCGAGTTCGGAGAGGGTGTGGGCGCCGGTTCCGGCCAGCGCACCGCGAAGCCATTGCTGTAGCGCAAATCGGCGTAGACGAAACCGTCGCTGCGGCCGCGCATCAGGATGGGCAATGCCGCCGCGAACCGCGCCAGATGCTGGTCGGGCTTGTCGCTGCCGACCACCACGTGTCCGCCATTGGAAAGCGTGAGGTTCCAGCTTCCGCGCGCGGACAAATCGACGCCGGTTACCTGCAGGTTGTAGGGCGCGAAGTCGGTGAGCGAGGTGCGATAGAACGCCATCACGTCGGCGGCGCGGTCATCAGGTCCATTGAAATGCGGCAATCCGTTCACGACGGCGGCGTCCGGCACCTTGAAGATGCGGCCATCGATTCCCAGCAGGGCATCGCTGCCCCAGCGCGCAACCGGATGGATTTCCGTGACGGTGATGTCCAGCGCATCCGGCCAATGCTTGCTCACTTCCACCTGGCCGACCCACGGCAACGCCGCCACCGCGTCGCGGACCTTGTCCAGCCGGATCGCGAAGAAACCGGAACCGAGGTTGGGCGCGACCGCCGCACGAATCTGCGCCGCGCTCACGTGCCGGAACGTCGCGTGCACCTGCAGCTGGCGCACCGGCCAGCGCTCCGAAGCGAACCAGCCCTGCAGCACGCCGATTACCGGCAGCGCGACCAGTGCAATTGCAATGATCCAGGCGGCAAAGCGGAGGGAAGCGGCGCCTTTCATGCGGGGCCTCCATGTTCGCGATCGAACGAGGTTTCCAACACCCGCCAGCACAGCTCCGGGTAATCGATTCCGACCTGCGCCGAGGCCTTCGGTACCAGCGAGTGCGAGGTCATGCCCGGCGCGGTGTTGACTTCCAGCAACCAGTTGCGGCCCCGCCGGTCGCGCATCACGTCGACACGGCCCCAGCCGGAACATGCCAACGCGTCGAATGCCTGCCGCGCCAGCGCACGCAGTTCAGCTTCGACGTCGCCGTCGAGGCCGGGACAGATATATTGCGTGTCTTCGGCGATGTACTTGGCGTTGTAGTCGTAGTACTCGCCCTTCGGAACGATCCGGATGCTGGGCAGCACGTCGTCCTGCAGGATCGAGACAGTGAGTTCGTCGCCTTCAATCAGGGTTTCCATCAGCAGATCGCCGGGATAGCGCTGCGCCAGCGCCACCGCGTCGTCCAGATCGCTTTCCTTGAACACGCGCGACACCCCGACGCTGGACCCCTCCGACGCCGGCTTCACGATCAGCGGGAATCCGATCCCGCGCGCGGCGCCGTGCACATCGGCGCCGCGTGGCAGCGGCAGGAACTTCGGCGTCGGCAGGCCCAGCGCACTCCAGACTTGCTTGCTGCGGACCTTGTCCATCGACAACGCCGAACCCAGCACGCCGGAACCGGTGTAAGGGATGTGCAGCGAATCCAGCGCGCCCTGCAGCACGCCATCCTCGCCGCCGCCGTGCTGGCCGTGCAGGATGTTGAACACCCGCGCGAAGTGGCCGGCGCGCACCGCATCCAGCAATGCCGGAATGCCATCGATCGCATGCGCATCCACGCCGCGCGATGTCAACGCGTCCAGCACGCCACGCCCGGAATTCAGCGACACCTCGCGCTCGGACGAGCTGCCGCCCATCACCACGGCCACACGTCCGAACGCGCCGGGATTGGAGATTCGCGCTGTTCGATTTGCACTCATCCCGCGCTCCGTGTTTTCAGGTCGCCGCCATGCGCGAGCTCGGCCGCCGCCGCGCCGATATCCCCGGCGCCCAGCATCAGCACCAGATCGCCGTCGCCCAGCAGCGCCGGCAGCGTTTCGCGCAGGGCGCGCGGATGCTCGATGAACACCGGATCGACCTTGCCGCGCGCGCGCACCGCGCGCGCCAGCGCGCGGCCGTCGGCGCCCGTGATCGGCGCTTCGCCCGCGGGATACACCTCGGTCAGCACCAGCGCATCGGCTTCGCACAGCACGCCCGCGAAGTCGTCCAGCAGATCGCGGGTGCGGGTGTAACGGTGCGGCTGGAACACGATCACCAGCCGCCGCTCGGGCCAGCCTTCGCGCGCCGCCTGCATCACCGCAGACAACTCGCGCGGATGGTGACCGTAATCGTCGACCAGCAACACCTTGCCCTCGTCGATCGGTAACTCGCCGTTGATGTGGAAGCGCCGACCCACGCCCTGGAAATGCTCCAGCGCGCGCGCGATCGCATACGGCTCCACACCGAGGTGCCAGCCGATGGTCGCCGCCGCCAACGCGTTCAGCACGTTGTGGCGCCCGGGAAGGTTCAAGGTGATCGGAAGCTTCGGCTGGCCCGGAAGCATCAACTCGAAATGCGTGCGCGCACCATCCGCACGCAGATTGCCGCCGCGCACGTCAGCGGCGCGGTCGATGCCGTAGGTCAATGCCGAACGCGGCGTGCGTTGCGCCAGCGCTGCGACTTCGGGATCGTCGACGCACAGCACCGCCAATCCATAGAACGGCAACCGATGCAGGAAATCCGTGAATGCCTGCTTCAGTTCGGCGAAATCACCGTGGTAGTGATCGAGGTGATCGGCGTCGATGTTGGTGACCACCGCGATCACCGGCGACAGCTTCAGGAATGAACCGTCGGATTCGTCGGCTTCGGCGACGAGATACGTGCCCGCGCCCAGCCGCGCATTCGCGCCGGCCGAGAGCAGTTGTCCGCCGATCACGAAGGTCGGGTCGTAGCCCGCCTCGGCCAGCACACTGGCGGTGAGGCTGGTGGTGGTGGTCTTGCCGTGCGAACCGGCTACCGCGATGCCGCGCCGGAAACGCATCAGTTCGCCCAGCATTTCGGCGCGCGGCACCACAGGAATCCGGCGCGCCTGTGCGGCCACGAGTTCCGGATTGCCCGGCTTGATCGCGCTCGACACCACCACCGCGTCGACGTTGGCAACGTGCTCGGTGGCGTGACCAATCGCGACGTGCACGCCCATGCCAGCCAGCCGTTCGGTGATAGGCGAGGCGGCGCGATCGGAGCCCGACACGTCGTAACCGAGCGTGTGCAGCACCTCGGCGATGCCGCTCATGCCGGCGCCGCCGATGCCGATGAAGTGCACGCGCCGGAAGCTCTGCATGATGTCGCCATGTGGCGGGAGGCGATGCGGCGTCATGCGGCCACCTCCATGCAACGCTGCGCGATCACGTCGGCGGCGTCGGGCTTGGCGAGCGTGCGCGCGGCGTTCGCCATTGCGAGACGCTTGTCCGGATCGCGTAGCAGGCGCTCCAGCATGCCGGCGAAACGCGAGGCATCGAAGTCGCGATCCTGCACCAGTTCGGCCGCGCCCACGGCTACGAAGCCTTCGGCGTTTTTGGTCTGGTGGTCGTCGACCGCGTAGGGAAACGGCATCAGGATCGCGCCGAGACCCGCCGCGGCAAGCTCGGCAAGAGTCAGCGCACCAGCGCGGCAGATCACCAGGTCCGCCCAAGCGTAGGCCGCGGCCATGTCGGCGATGAACGGCTCGACTGTCGCTTGCACTTCGACGCGCGCGTAGGCGGCTCGCGTCGCTTCGATGTGCGCGGCACCGCACTGGTGCCGTACTTCCGGACGCCGGTCGGCGGGAATGCGCGACAACGCATTCGGCAAACCCAGATTCAAGGTGCGCGCTCCGAGGCTGCCGCCAAGCACCAAAAGGCGCGGTGCGCCAACGCGATGCGCCAGGCGTTCCGCGGGTGCGGGCAGCGCGGCGATGTCGGCGCGCACCGGATTGCCGGTCCACTCCGCGTGCGCCTTGGCCGAAAACGCGTCGGAAAATCCGCTCATCACCCGGCGCGCGCAGCGCGCCAGCACTCGATTGGTGAAGCCCGCGATGCGGTTCTGTTCGTGCACCAGCAGCGGACGGCGTTGCAGCCACGCGGCGATGCCGCCGGGGCCGGCCACGTAGCCGCCCATCGACAGCACGCTGCGCGGATTCGCTTCGCGCAGGATTCGCCACGCGCCGACCAGCGCGCGCGCCAGCATCCATGGCGCCGCGAGACGCTGGCGCAGACCCTTGCCGCGCAATCCTTTCACGTGCAGCGTCCGCATCGCGACGTGGTGCTCGGGCACGATCCGGTTTTCCATGCCACCTTCCGCGCCCAGCCACAATACCGGCACGTCGCGTGCGCGCAAGGCGTCGGCGACCGCGAGGCCGGGGAAGATGTGGCCGCCGGTGCCGCCGGCCATGATCAACACGGGCGCGCGCATGTCGCTCATGCGTTCACCTCGCTGAAGCGCGGCTCGATGTGCGTGCGTGCCGCCAGCGGCAATTCGGCAGTAGTCCGGTCCGGTTCCCTCACGTTCGCCTGCGGATTCGCGCTGCGCCGGGTCGCCATCCGGCGCGCGTCTTCGGCGCGGTGGATTTCATAGCCGGCGCGCACCAGCACACCCAGCATCACGCAAGTCATCAACGTGCTGGAACCGCCGGAGCTGATCAGCGGCAACGTCAGTCCTTTGGTCGGCAATACACCGAGGTTCACACCCACCGACACCAGCGCCTGCAGGCCGATCATCAGCGAAATGCCGAACGCGACGTAGCCGGCGCGATGCTGGCCCACCTCCACCCCGCGCAGGCCAAGCTGCAGCCCGCGGCCGACAAGCAGCGCGAACATCGCAAGCACGAACAACACGCCGACGAATCCGAGTTCCTCGGCGATCACCGCAAGGATGAAATCGGTGTGCGCTTCCGGCAGATAGAACAACTTCTGCACGCTGCCACCAAGACCCACGCCGAACCATTTGCCGCGTCCGACCGCGATCAACGCCTGGGTCAGCTGGAAGCCGTTGTCGAACGGATCCTTCCATGGATCGAGGAACGACGTCAGGCGCTTCACGCGATAGTCGGTGGAAAGCGCCAACCATGCCCCCAGCGGCATCAACGGCAGGCCCATGATCACGAGGTTGCGCATGCGCGCGCCGGCCAGCCACAACATCCCGATCGTGACCACGCCGATCAGCGCGGCCGAACCGAAGTCGGGCTGCGCGAGCAACAGCACCGCGGTGAATCCCGCGACCACGACCGGCTTCACCGCACCCAGGAATTTCGTCTCGACCGCATCGCGGTGGCGCACCAGATAACTGGCGACGTACACCACCACTGTCAGCTTGGCCAATTCGACCGGCTGGAACCCCGAAAAGCCGAGGTTGATCCAGCGGCGCGCGCCGTTGATGCGCATCCCGATGTGCGGGATGAACACCAGCAGCAAGAGTGCGAACGTACCCAGCATCAGCCAGCCCGAATACTTTTCGAGTTTGTCGAGTTCGACGCGCAACGCGATCCATACCGCCATCGCGCCGCCGGCAGCGAGAAAAATCAGGTGACGCTTCAGGTAATAGAACTCGCCGATGTGCTGCCCGTCCGCCACCGCAATGGAACTGGAAGCCACCATCACGATGCCGAACGTGACCAGCCCGGTGATCGCCAGCAGCAGCCACGGGTCGTGGCGGCCCTTGGGACCGAATTTGCGCACCGCCTGCGATGAACCAAATCCGAGCATGCTCAACGCACCTTCAACGTCGCCAGACCGACCAGCACCAGCACAACCGAAATGATCCAGAATCTCACGATGACCCGCGGCTCGGGCCAGCCCTTCAACTCGAAGTGGTGATGGATCGGCGCCATCCGGAACACGCGCTTGCCGCGCAACTTGAAGCTGCCGACCTGCAGCATCACCGATGCCGTCTCGACCACGAACAAACCACCCATCACCAGCAGGATGATTTCCTGGCGCACAATCACCGCCACGCAACCGATCGCCGAGCCGATCGCGAGCGCGCCCACGTCGCCCATGAACACCTGCGCGGGATAGGTGTTGAACCACAGGAAGCCCAAGCCGGCGCCGGTCAACGCGCCGCAGAAGACCGCGAGTTCCCCCGCGCCCGGAATCGAGGGAATGCCGAGATACGCCGAGAACACCGCGTTGCCGGCGAGATACGCGAACGCACCCAGCGCCGCGGTCACCAGCACCGCCGGCATGATTGCGAGCCCGTCGAGTCCGTCGGTGAGATTCACCGCGTTGGAAAAACCGACGATCCACAGGTACGCGACCACCACGAAGCCGCCGCCGAGCGGAATCGCCACGTGCTTGAACAGCGGCACGTACAACGCGGTCGCCGCCGGCACGTCTGCGGTGTGGAACAGGAACAGCGCGGCGGCGAGGCCCACCACCGATTGCGCAAGATATTTCCAGCGTGCCGGCAAGCCGTGCGGATCCTTCAGCACCAGCTTGCGGTAGTCGTCGTAGAAACCGATCACGCCGCAGGCCAGCGTCACCAGCAGCACCACCCACAGGTAGCGACTGGTCAGGTCACCCCAAAGCAGCGTGGCTGCGACGATCGCGGCCAGGATCAAGGTGCCGCCCATGGTTGGCGTGCCAGCCTTGGACAGGTGCGTCTGCGGTCCGTCGCTGCGCACCACCTGCCCCGCCTTCAATGCGGTCAGGCGACGGATCACCGCCGGGCCACAAAACAGGGCGACGAACAGCGCGGTCAGCGCCGCCATGATCGTGCGGAACGTGATGTAGTCGAATAGCCGCAGCGGCCCGAAGTAGTGTTCCAGCCAGTGCGAGAGCTCAAGCAGCATGCCGGTCGTCCCCCTCGCCAACGCCCACCAATGCCGCAACCACCTTTTCCATGTGCGAAGCGTGCGAACCCTTCACCAGCGCGCTGACGCCGGCGTGCAGTTCGCGGCGCAAGGCCTCGATCAAGGTTGCCTGATCGGGGAACACCTGCGCGTCGCTGCCGAAAGCGTCCGCGGCATGCGCGGCCAGATCGCCGACCACGTACATGTGCGCGATGCCCTGCTCGCGCGCGGCCCGGCCGACGCGCGCATGCAGCGCCGCCGCTTCCGGCCCCAGTTCACCCATGTTGCCCAGCACAAGCCAGCGTTCGCCCGGCTGCAGCGCCAGCGTCGCCACCGCCGCCAGCGCGGAACCCGGGTTGGCGTTGTAGCTGTCGTCGAACAACACCCAGCCCTGCGGCGATGCATGCCGCAGCAACCTGCCGCCCACCGCTTCGGCGGATTGCAAGCCCGCAACAATCACGTCCAGCCCGGCGCCTGCGGCATGCGCCAGTGCCGCAGCGGCCAAGGCGTTCGCGACGTTGTGACGACCGGGCAGTCGTAGGTGCATGTGCGCGCTGCCGGTCGGCATCCGCAATTCGAAGTCGCTGCCGTCGGCTTGCAAGCGAATGTCGCCGGCACCCACGTCGGCCGGGACGTCGATGCCGAAACGCAGGATGCGTCGCGAACCCGCCAGCCCCGCAAAATAGATCGCGAACGCATCGTCGGCGTTGATCACCGCCACGCCATCCGGCGGCAGCGCCTGATAGATCGCGCCCTTGGTTTCGGCGATGCCCTCCAGCGTGTGCATCCGTTCGAGATGCGCCGGCGCGATGTTGTTGACGAGGCCGATGCGCGGGCGGGCGATCGCGGCGAGGTAGGCGATGTCGCCCGGCTTGCCCGCGCCCATTTCCAGTACCGCGTAGCGCGTGTCGCGCGGCATTGCCAACAGGGTCAGCGGAAGACCGATTTCATTGTTGAAACTGGCAGCGTTGCTGTGGGTGGCGCCGTGGCGCGCGAGGATGCGCGCGGTCAGCGCCTTGACGCTGGTCTTGCCGTTGGAACCGGTGATGCCGACCACGGTCACGTCGCGCTGCGCGCGCACCGCGCTGGCAAGGTCGCCAAGCGCGTGCAGCGTGTCGGCCACCACCACCTGCGGAACGTCGGCGTCCACGCGGCGCGACACGATCGCACCGGCAGCCCCGCGTTCGGCCGCAGCCGCGACATGATCGTGGCCATCGTGGGTTTCGCCGATCAATGCCACGAATACTTCGCCCGGCTTGATCGTGCGCGAATCGGTGGAGATGCCACAGACGTCTGGATCGGCGCCTTGCAGCACGCCGCGCGTCCACACCGCGATTTCCTTGAAGCGCAGGTTCAGCATGGGCGGGCCTCCAGGGCGGCGCGCGCCACCTGAAGATCATCGAACGGTCGCTTCGCGCCCGCGACTTCCTGATAGGTTTCGTGGCCCTTGCCGGCGATCAGCACCACGTCGCCGGCCTGCGCTTGCGCGATCGCCACATCGATGGCACGTGCGCGATCGCGTTCCACCGTGGCACGCTCGGGCGCGCGCATCCCTGCCACGATTTGCGCGACGATCGTGTCGCCATCTTCGCCGCGCGGATTGTCGTCGGTCACGATCACGACGTCCGCCAGCCGCTCGGCGATCGCGCCCATCACCGGACGCTTGCCCGAATCGCGCTCGCCGCCGCACCCGAACACGCAGAGCAACTTGCCTTCGCAGTGCGCGCGCAAGGTGGCGAGTACCTGCTCCAGCGGATCGGGCTTGTGCGAGTAATCGACCACCACCAGCGGCAGGCTGCCGCCGCCCACGCGGTTCATGCGACCGGCAACGGGTTCCAGCGACTGCAACGCATCGACGATTCGATCGAAGGGCACCTCCAGCGCACCCAGCACACCGGCGACGGACAGAAGATTCGCGGCGTTGAAGCGGCCGAGCAGATGGCTGTGCAGCCTCGTCGCGCCCCACGGCGTCGCAAGTTCGAAATCGAGACCATCGGAATGGGTGCGCACGTCGTGCGCGCGGATGTCGGCGCCGCTGGACGCGAGGCCGCAACGGATGACCCGCACGCCGGTCGGGACGCGCGTCGCCAGGTCGCGCCCGAATGCATCATCGACATTGATGACCGCGGCACGGAGATTCGGCCACGCGAACAGCTTGGCCTTGGCCGCGCCATAGGCTTCCATCGTGCCGTGGTAATCGAGATGGTCGCGCGTCAGATTGGTGAACACCGCCACATCGAAGTGCAAACCGTCGACGCGATGCTGATCCAGCGCGTGCGAAGAAACCTCCATCGCTACGTCGGTGGCGCCGGCCTCGCGGAATTCGGCCAACAAGCCGTGCACGCGAATCACGTCGGGCGTGGTGCGCTCGCCCGCATGCAGCGCGCCATGCAAACCCGCGCCCAATGTTCCGATGGTCGCGGCGCGCTTGCCGAGATGTGCGAGCGCCTGCGCCAGCATCTGCACCGTGGATGTCTTGCCACTGGTGCCGGTGACGCCGATGACGGTCATGTTGGTGGACGGGTCGCCGTAGAAGCGCGCGGCGATTTCGCCGAGATGGGTGCGGAGGTTTTCGACCCAGATCACGGCGCCCGAAACTGAGGACCGGGGGTCAGGAAGCATTTCAGCCAGTACGGCCACCGCGCCTCGCTCGATCGCCGCTGACGCAAACTCGATCCCGTGGTGCTTGGCGCCTGCCAGCGCGATGAAGGCATCGCCCGCGTGCACTGCGCGCGAATCCTGGGTCAGCCCGGACACCATGATGCCGGCGGATGCCGGGGTTGCGACGCCGCGCAGCAGATCGTCGAGCCGCATCGCGTTCACGGCGCACCGCCTTGCGTGGGGCGCGGCGTGATCGCCGTCGCCGCCACTGGCGTCGCTGGCGCAGGCGGCGGAGCCAGTGCGGGCGTGACGGGACCACCGGCGTACCATTGCTGCACGTTGTCCGGCGGAATGTCGAGCAAGCGCAGGGCGCCACTCATGACCTCACGGAACACCGGCGCAGAGACCAGCCCGCCGAAATATTCGCCGCCATGGCCGCCCGCATCGCGGATGATCACCACCCCGACCAGGCGCGGATCGTTGGCCGGAACGATGCCGCAGAACAAGGCGGCGTAACGGTTGTGCGAGTAGCCGCCGGCAATCGCAAGGTGCGCGGTGCCGGTCTTGCCGGCGACGGTGTAATCGGGAATCGCCGCCTGCGGCGCAGTGCCCTTGGGGCTGACCACCGTGCGCAGCATCGCCATCACCTCGTCGGAGACGCTTGCCGGTTCCACGCGCACACCGGGGTTGTCGTCGCCCTTGATGAAGGTCGGCGTGTGTTTGACCCCGCCATCGGCAATCGCCGCGTACGCCTGCGCGAGTTGCAGCGCGGTCACGTTGAGGCCGTAGCCGAACGAAATCGTGGCCTTGACGAAATCGCCCCACGTCCGCGGCGGCGGAATGTAACCGCCCACTTCACCGGGGAAACCGCTGCCGGTGCTGGCGCCGAAGCCGAACTGATGCAGCACGCCGCTCATCTGCTGCGGCGTCAGCGTCAGCGAAATCTTGGAAGCGCCGATGTTGCTGGAATAGGTGATGACCTGACTGACGTCGATGCGGCCGTTGTTGCTGTCGTCACGGACGGTATGCCCGTCGAGCATGAACCAACCGGGGCTGGTGTCCAGCATCGTGGTCGGTGTCCACTTGCCGGATTCCAGGGCTGTGGTGATGGTGAACGGTTTCATGGTCGAGCCGGGTTCGGTGACGTCGGTGACCGCGCGGTTGCGGCGCTGGCCCGGATTGCTGCTGTCGAGGTCATTGGGGTTGTACGACGGCACGTTGACCATCGCCAGGATTTCGCCATTGCGCGGATCGAGAATCACCATCGATCCCGACGCGGCATGGCGTTTGACCACCGCCTCGGTCAGCGCCTGATAGGCGAGGTACTGGATGCGGCTGTCGATGCTGAGCGCCAGGTCGTGGCCCGGCACCGGGGCGCGAATCTGCTCGACGTTCTCGACCACGCGGCCAAGGCGATCGCGAATCACGCGCTTCTCGCCTGGTTTGCCCGCCAGCCAGCCGTCGTAAGCCAGTTCCAGGCCCTCCTGCCCGCGGTCGTCGATATTGGTGAAACCCAGCACGTGCGCCATCGCGGCGCCTTCGGGGTAGTAGCGCTTGTATTCGCGCTGGCCGTTGACACCCGGAATATCCAGCGCCAGCACCGCCTTGGCAGCCTCGGGCGGCATCAACCGGCGCAGGTACACGAACTCGCGACCATTGCGCGATTGCAGCTTGCGGGCGAGATCGACGGCATCGACGCCCAGCGCCTTGGCCAGATCGGGAATGCGGTCGGTGTGCTGCAGCAGTTCATCGGGGTTCGCCCACAGCGACAGCATCGGCGTCGACACCGCCAGCGGCACGCCATTGCGGTCATAGATCGTGCCGCGGGAAACCGGGATTTCGACTTCGCGCAGGAAACGCGCGTCACCCTGCTGCTGCAGGAACGCCTGATGCACCACCTGCAAATCGACGGCCCGCGCAACCAGGCCGATCGCGGCCGCCGCGAGCACGACTGCTACCAGCGCGAGGCGCATGCGCGCATTCGGCCTGCGCCGGCGCGGCGGGTGTGAAGTGGGTTCGGGCGAACGGCGCGGTTTCATTCGTGGATCATCTCCACGCTGGCCGCGGGCGGACTGATCATGCCGAGTTGGCCGCGCGCGATCTGCTCGATGCGCGAAGGGCTGGCCAACGTGGCCTGCTCCAGTTCGAGCCGGCCAAATTCGACGTTCAACGCGTCACGCTGGTTTTGCAGCTTCGACAACTGCACGAATGCCGCCCGATCCTGATGACGCGCCCACACCACCGCGATGCTGCTGGCGACCACCGCCAGCAGCAACACGCCCACCGCGAGCGCGCCAAGCGTCTTCATGGCAAGGCCCCTGGCGGGCCGGCTTCTGAAGAGGTTTTCTCCGCGATGCGCAACACCGCGGAACGCGCGCGTGGATTGCGTTCGACCTCATCGCCGTCCGGCATTTGCGCGCGACCGACGGCGCGCAATGGCGCCGGCTGCGGTGGCGGAGCCGGGAGCCCGCGGCGCACGGAAACCGGCTGCGGCCCGCGAATGAACTGCTTGACGATGCGGTCTTCCAGCGAGTGGAAGCTGATCACCGCCAGCCGGCCGCCCGGCTTCAGAACTTCGACGGCGGCCGGCAGTGCGCGTTCGAGCGAACCGAGCTCGTCGTTCACGTGCAGGCGGAGCGCCTGAAAAGTGCGAGTGGCGGGATGCTTGCGCTCGCGGCGGCCAAGCGTGCGTTCGACCAACTCCGCAAGTTCGCGGGTGGTGCGGATCGGGGATTCGGCACGCCGCGCAACGATGGCGCGCGCGATGCGCCGGCTCATGCGTTCCTCGCCGTAGTGAAACAGTACGTCGGCGATGTCGTGTTCATCTGCACTCGCAAGGAAATCCGCAACGCTCATTCCGTTTGTCGGATCCATGCGCATGTCCAGCGGCGCGTCCGACTGGAACGAAAAGCCGCGCTCGGCGTCGTCGAGTTGCGGCGAGGAAACTCCGAGGTCCAGCAACACGCCGTCCAGTCCTGCGCGCGCCTCATCCCATTCCGCCATCGCCGAAAAATTCGCATGCCGGATCGTGACGCGCGCGTCACCACCGAATTCGCGTTGCGCGTGCGCAATGGCTTGCGGATCGCGATCCATCACCAGCAGGCGTCCGTCCACGCCGAGTCCATGCAGAATGGCGCGCGCATGGCCGCCGCGCCCGAACGTGCCGTCGAGGTAACGCCCGTCCGGACGCACCGCCAGTCCGGCGAGCACGGCTTCCCGCATCACCGGGATGTGCTGAAGCTCCCGACCGGCCGTCATCGCTCGCGTTCCGTCCATTCGCATCCGCGCACGCCGCATGCGCCGCCCGTGTTTCGTCCGCATCCGACCCGGCGCCGCTCGCCGTTCGCCGAATGCACGCATCACAACTTCAGTCCCACCATTTCCTCGCTGACTTCCTCCTCGCCGATCGTCTGGTGGATCTTTGCGAGGTGAGCCTGCTCGCTCCACAACTCGAACTTGTTGCCCATGCCCAGCAGCACCGCCTTCTTCTCGATGCCGGAAGCCGCGCGCTGGCTGGCCGGCAGCAATACGCGCGCGGCGGTATCCAGTTCCACCTGCGCGGCGGCGCCGACCAGCTTCAGTTGCAGGTCGCGGTGCACGCGCTTCACGCTGGAGAGCGCGTTCACCTGGTCGCGTACCCGCTCCCACTCCGGCTGCGGGAACACCCAAAGACAGCCGGATTCGAACGGGTTGTAGGCGATCACCAGATGGTTGTTGCAGACGCGCGCAATCGGCTCGCGGTAGGCAGTGGGAATCGCCAACCGACCTTTTTCATCCACGCTGATTGCGGTTTCGCCCTGGAACATGCGACTGGATTTCCCACGTTTTCCCACAAAACCACACGGGAGCCCACCTTAGTCGCAGGAGGTGAGACTGTCAAGAAAATTTCGCTTTTAGATCAATGGGAAAGGCGAATTTCTGACCGTAATTCAGGCGTTGTGTCAGCTAGGTTCCCAAGGTTATTGAATCCAAAAGATTTCACTCGCCGACTGACTCTGCAAAACGAGCCCACATTCGACGATTCGCCAGACCTCCCGGGACAATTCATTCAGCGCCTGGTCGGTTTCGGCCTTGTCGCACGGGCTCCCGAAAAAAACAGTGCGGGCGACGGATGCGCGGAGTACGGAATATCCGCGGCGCGTGTCCGGCCGACGTGCAAGGGAGTGGAGCAGCGTATCCCGCCGAGTGGGCACTCGTAGGGCGGGTTGTGACCCGCCCTACGAAGGCGGCGCATCAATGCTGTCCGGCACATGAAACGCCTGATCGCTGCAAATTCATGCAGCGGGAACAGCGGCAAAAACAGTGGAGTCGGCCTGTAAGCCGGGTCCTGTGCGCCTTGCGGCGTGACAGTCATTCCTCTAGGCCAAGCGTCGCCGCTTGGCTCAAGCAACCAACCCGGGAACGGCGCGGGCCACGCCATCGTTCCCCTATTTGGTCTTGCTCCGGGTGGGGTTTGCCGTGCCGGTCGGTTGCCCGACTCGCGGTGGGCTCTTACCCCACCGTTTCACCCTTGCCTGATCCCCTTGCGGGGCCATCGGCGGTCTGCTCTCTGTTGCACTTTCCGTCGGCTCGCGCCGCCCAGGCGTTACCTGGCACCCTGCCCTGCGGAGCCCGGACTTTCCTCGGCATTCCGAAGAATGACGCGACTGTCCGGCCGACTCCAATGACAAGTATAGTCGCGCGCCGCTACGCAGCGCGCGGCGAAGGGGAACTCGCCAGTTGCTCCGCAACGAGCCGCAAAGAGTGAAGTTGGGGGCTGCGCCGCCCGTAAAGAACCCGGTGATCGCCTTCGTAGGTTGGGCTGATCCCGGACTTGCTCCGGGAGAAGCCCAACAGGCATGGAATGTCGTTGGGCTTCGCTGCGCTCAGCACCAACCTACAGAGATCCCGCTTTCCTCTTTGCAGCGAGCGACTTTACTCTTTACCGCTTTCGTAAAGCGCCTTGCGCGGCGCGCCGCTGATCGCGGCGGCCAGTTTCGCGGCTTGCGCGGGTGGCAGCTCGGCGCGCAACAGTGCATAGACACGACGGCCTTCCGCCAGTTTCGCGTCGATGTCTTCGCCGCGCCCGGCGATCACCAGCACGCATTCGCCGAGGCGTTGCTCGGCATCGGATTCAACGCGCGCGGCAATTTCGCCGAGTGTCATGCCGATGCAGGTTTCATGCAGCTTGGTGAGCTCGCGCAGCAGGCGCGCCTCGCGTTCGCGGCCAAATGCGTCGCGCAGATCCGCGCAGCACTCGGCGATGCGGTGGGACGATTCGTAGATGACCAACGTGCGGGCTTCGTCCGCCAACTCGCGCAGGCGTGCACGCCGCGCGGAAGTTTTCGCGGACAGGAATCCTTCGAAGACGAACCGGTCGCTCGGCAGCCCCGCCACCGACAACGCCGCGATCGCGGCGCAGGCACCGGGGACGGGCGAAACATCGATGCCTGTCTCGCGCGCCGTGCGCACCAGCCGGAAGCCCGGATCGCTGATCAAAGGCGTACCGGCGTCCGAAATCAATGCCACGTCTTCGCCCGCCTGCAGTTTCGCGACGATCGCATCAACCGCCTCGCGTTCGTTGTGTTCGTGCAACGCGGTGAGCGGCGTGGCAATGCCGAAGTGCTGCAACAGCGGGCGGCTGTGGCGCGTGTCTTCCGCGGCGATCAGGCCGACATCGCGCAGCACCTGTTGGGCGCGCAGCGAAAGATCTCCCAGATTGCCGATGGGGGTTGCGACCACCCAGAGAATGCCCGGCTCGCGCGCGTTCATAAGGGCCTGCTGACGCCATGCCAAGCGAGCCGCGTTGCTTCCGCAGCGGTTGTCAGACCAGGCGCGCGCCGCAGCGCCAGAGTGGTTCCATGGTCAAGGCGCGCACCGATGGATGGTGACCGCTGCGGAGCAACCCTTCGGGCCGGGGCCCTTTGCCCACATGGCTGCGTCATCGCTCGTCTATGTATCGGCATACATCTTCCTCACTCTTCCTAGCCCTGCGGGCAAAGGGCCGCCGGCGCGGCCACTTGGCATGGTGTCAACAGGCCCCGATCCTGATGCTGCAGCTCAATCCGTTATCATCGCCGAAAAGACTGCGCCACGCGCGCATGGAAACGGCATGCTAAGGAACAGGTTTCACGCGCACATCGCTGCCCTGCTCGCAGCGCTTGCACTGTTTGCGGGTTGTGCAACGCTCGGGCCGTCGCAGCAGCAGGTGGGCGAAGGACCGCATGCGCGCTCCGCAATCGAACACCTGCGCGCGGCGAACACGGCGTTGCAGCGCGGTGACGCCCAAGCCGCGCTGAAGCAACTCGCCGCGGTGCCGTCCGATGCGCCGCCCGACGTGCGCCGACAAGCGCTCGATTTGCAGGCACGCGCCCAGCTTGCCAGCGGCGACCGCCTTGCCGCCGCACGATCGCTGATCCAGCGAGCCGCCCTGCTGCCGCCTGCGGCGCAGGCACCCGAGCAACAACATGCGGTCGCGATCCTGGCGGGCATGGGCCGCGAATCACTGGCGCAGGTCTATCCGACGCTCGCCGACAACGACCCGGTCAAACCCTGGGTGCAGAAAGCCATGGCGCATCCGGGCGCGGCGGCGGCGCAGGTGCTGCCGCAACCCAACCAGCCGGTCGGCACCATGCAGGGCGCGGCGGTGCCGCAAGGCTACGCGATGCCGGCCAAGGTCGCGCTGCTGCTGCCCGCGACGGGGCCGGTCGCGGTCGCCGGCGCGGCCGTGCGCGACGGATTTTTCACCGCGTACTTCCATACGCCCGTGACGCGGGAACGACGCCCCACGATCAGCGTGTATGACACGGGCGGCACGGCCGACGGCAGTGTCACCGCCTATCATCAGGCCGTCGCGGATGGCGCCACGCTGGTCGTCGGACCTTTGGGCCGCGACGCGGTGGGCGCGCTTTTCGCGCAACCCAACCTGCCCGTGCCGGTGCTGGCACTCAATCACCCACAAGGCAGCACGCCCACGCCAGCCGGCAGCTACGAGTTCGCGTTGCTGCCCGAGGCCGAGGGCGCGCAACTCGCCGCGCATCTGATCACACTGGGGCTGCACGCCGCGATCGTGTTCCGCGGCAGCGATGACACCGCGTCGCGCACTTTCGATGCCTTCCGGTCGCAGTTCGAAAGCCTTGGCGGACAGGTCGCCAACGGCATCGTGCTGCAGCAAGGCAGCGTGGATTTCGCCGGGCAGGTCCAGGCCGCGCTGGCCGGATCGGGTTCGCAAACCGGCATCGTCGCACTGCTGCGTCCGGCGCAGGCGCGCCTGTTGCTGCCGCAATTGCGGCTGGCGCGTTCGACGCTGCCGGTGTTTTCCACGTCCATGGTGTACTCGGGTGATGGCAATCCCACCGCAGACGCCGACCTCGATGGCGTGCGCTTCTGCGACGAACCCTGGTTGTACGACGCGCAGGCCGGATTGCCCGACCACACCACGCTGGCTTCGCAACTCGTAACGGCTGGTGGCCCCGCGGCGCGCCTGTTCGCATTCGGCATGGACGCGTACGCGCTCGTCCCCTACCTCGGCTGGATGCGCTCGCATCCGGGCAGTTATGTGCCGGGCGCCTCCGGGCAACTGACGATGGATGCCTTCGGCCACGTGCAGCGCACACCGATCTGGGTGGAATTCCAGGGCGGCGTCGCACGGCCAGTGGCAGCTGGGCTGGAAACGCAGCCCGAGGACGTCCCGGCGCCGACCGATCCATGACCGCGGTTGCGGTCGGCGCACGTTTCGAGCAATGCGCGCTGGATTGTCTGGAACGTGCGGGGCTGAAACGGGTCGAAAACAATTACCGCACCCGCTTCGGTGAAATCGACCTGGTGATGCGCGACGGCGACACGCTGGTATTCGTGGAAGTCCGCTACCGGCGTCATGCACGCTTCGGCGGCGGCGCGGCTTCGGTCGGTCCTGCCAAACGCGAAAAACTCGTGCGCGCCGCGCAAGGTTTCCTGCAGGCGCATCCTCGATTCGCTTCGATGCCGTGCAGGTTCGATGTGGTAGCGTTCGACGGCGATGCCGGCGCACCGAGCTGTGACTGGCAACGCGCCGCGTTCGAATTGTTTTGAAAATCAGGAATCCAGACATGCGCAAGACGATCGTCGTGACCACCCTGCTTTCGCTGTGCCTGGCGCTCGCCGCCTGCAGCATCTTCACACCCCGCCGCGGTTTCAATCGCGTGCTCAACGACCGCAACGTGCAGATCACCGCGCAGCGTGCGCTTGACAACGACCCGCAACTTGGCGGCCGGGCGCACATCGGCACCAGCGTCTACAACGGCGTGCTGTTGATGATCGGCGAGGCCAGCACCGAAGAGGTGAAGCAGCGCGCCGAGGCCGACGTCACCGGCTACCAAGGCGTGCAGCGCGTCGTCAACCTGATCGACGTGATGCCGTTGCAATCAGTGGGCCGCTCGGCGCTCGATGCTTCGCTGACCGCGCGCGTGAAGACTTCGCTGCTGCACATCGACCTGCCCGGCTTCGATCCCGGCCGCGTCAAGGTCAGCAGCGCGCACGGCAATGTCTATCTGATGGGCCTGGTCAGCCACCAGGAAGCCGATGCGGTGGTGAACATCGTGCGAACCGTCGGCGGTGTGAACAAGGTGGTGCAGGTGTTCGAGTATACGGATTGATGCGATCGCCCATGATCGCGATGCATGGCGTCGCGCATACCGACAGGCCGGCAGTGACTGTCTCGCATGCGCGGCGACACGGCGAGCAGCCATCCTTGGTGCTCACCTTCGGCCCTCTGCGGCGTTCGGGCGCGCTCCAGGCGCGCCTCGTCAGTCGGGCACGCGATGCCACCGGCATCGCGTAAGCGCCCGGCTTCGCCCTGACTTTTCACCCACACCCGCTTCGGACAGCGCACCTGGATGGGCTAAAATTGCGCGGATGAATCGATCGGTCGCGATGGCCGCCTCTCCGGCGACCGAGTCCTTCGACGCGCTGATGGCGCGCATCCGGGCATGTCAGATTTGTGCACGGCATCTGCCGCACGGCTGCCGGCCCGTACTGCAGGCGCATCCCGATGCGCGCCTGCTGATCGTCAGCCAGGCGCCGGGTCGCAAGGTGCACGAAACGGGCATCCCCTTCCATGACAAGAGCGGCGAGAAGTTGCGTGCGTGGCTCGGCATCGACGACCTCACGTTCTACGAACCGCACCACGTCGCCATCGTGCCGATGGGTTTCTGCTACCCGGGTAAAGGCGAATCCGGCGATCTGCCGCCGCGGCCGGAATGCGCACCGTTGTGGCATCCCCAGTTGATGCCGCGACTCGTGAAGGTCAAATTGACGCTGGCGATCGGCGGTTACGCGATCCGCGGCATGCTCGGCAATCGTCGCAAGGCGACGCTGACGGAAACCTGCGAGGCATGGCGCGAATACTTCGACGGCGGGGTGTTGCCGCTGCCGCATCCAAGCCCACGCAACACCGCATGGTTCCAGCGGCATCCATGGTTCGAAGCCGAAACGCTGCCGGCACTGAAACGGCGCGTGCGCAAGCTGATGCGCGGTTGACGTTCAGGAATCCCCGGGTGGCGGCGTCGCGCGTCCGTGCGCGCCCGCCCACAGCCCCGCCAGCATGCAGCGCATGTTTTTCCTGCGCGGCGCCACCAGCAACGCAAACAACAGGAACTTGACGACCAAGCGCAGCATGTCCTGCGCAACCCAGCGCCGCGGTGTGTACGCGCGCCGATACAACAACACCCGATTGCGCATCATGTAGAACAAGCGTCGCGGCGAATGCACCACAATGTCGCGCGGCAAACCGGGTACGTGTCGACGCGCTTCACCAAGGTTGTGGCGCAAGTGCGCGGCGCAGGCGCCGTGCAAGGTGTAGCCCGCGGCACTGGCGCGGAAACACCAATCCAGGTCCACGTTGTCGATGAACAGCGCGCCATCCATCCCGCCCACGTCACCCAACACGGCAAGCGGAATCAGGCAGCCCGACGAGATCAGGAAATCGCAAGGGACGGTTTCGCAATTGCCGTCACAACGCATCTTCTTGTTGAACGGAAAACGGATGCGCACGAACGGTGCGCCCTCCGGCTCGCGCGGATCACGGAAGCACGGACCTACTGCGGCCACGCGCGTGCTCGCCTCGACTTGGGTGAGTGCGTATCGAAGTGCGTCGACCATGCCCCGGACCGGCACGCTGTCCTGGTCCATCAGCAGCACGTGCGATATGCCCTGCAAACCGCGTGCACGATCGATACCCTCATTGATCGCATGCGCAAGCCCGTGATTCTCGCCCGATGCGATCAACACGATGTCGGAACGCGCCGCGCACAATTCATGGAATCGCGGATCGCGCGTACCGTTGTCCACCACGACCATGTGTCCAACCTGCGGAGACAGCGCATCCAGCAGTTCGCGCAGCACCCCGAGATCGGGCTGCCAGGTGACCACCACTGCGCACACAGCGGACTGCTGCACCGTCGCCACGTCCGAACCCGGCCCGCCCCCGATCACGATGCGCCCATCGCCGCGCACCATTGCGTGCGCACGGGATCAACACGACACATGACAGGCGGCAGTTCTCGCGACATGATTGCGTGATTGTCGCTGTACGGCCGGTGACTTCAAAGCCCCCAGCATGCCCGGTCCGGCCTGAAATCACGCGGATGCACATCGAGCAGGCGTTCGAGTTCAGTATTGTCGGCGACCAGATCCTGTTCCAGCCGCGTCAGCGGTCCGCGGAGGGGCGGCACGGCGCGTGCGCCCGCGCGAATCAATGCTCTTGGAATTCGGATGGGGAGCGTGCGTACCGGCAAGCCGGCGCGCACGCGTTCGAACATTGCACTTGCCGTCAATCGCTCGCCGCCACCCATTTGCAGCACACGCCCCTCCGCGCCGCCGTCCAACGCGCGCTGCACGGCGATCGCGATGTCGGCCGCATGCACCGGCTGACGCAAACCCGCGCCCGCGGGCAATCCAAATATCCGCCAGCGCGTCGCGCGGCGCGCGAGTGGCGTCAGGCTTTTGTCGCGGGCCGCACCGTAGATCAGGGTCGGACGGAATGCCGTCCACGCAACCGCGCGTCTTTCGCACGCGCGCGCCAGCGCGGCTTCGCCTTCGCGCAGTCGCCGCGATACCTCGCGCTCGGCGGCGACCGGGGACGTCTGCTTGCTTTCCGCACTCATCGAACTGGTGGCGACGACACGCTCGAGATTCGGCGCGGCACCGGCCTCGATCCATCGCGCCAGCGCATCCAGCGGCGCGAAACTGCAGAGGGACCTGGCGGCGTCCACCGCGGAAGGCGGCCGCGGCAATTCGCCACGCAGCCACGCGACGCCTTTCATCGGCGGTTGCCCGCTGCGTGACAACGCCAGCACCGGCGGACCCGCGCGCACCAGTTCGGGCAGCAGAAACCAGCCGATCTGGCTGCTGGCGCCACACACCAAAACCGTCCCCTCGCGCCACTCACCCATCGGTTTGCCTTCGCCTCCGCGCGCGGCAGGCTGATCCGGTGTTCACTGGTTGCCGCGCTGGATTCTCGCATCGACTTCGCTGATGCGGGGATCCTGCGGCATCAGGCGCTGTGCCTCCTGCAGCGCGGTGCGCGCAGCCGCCAACTCGCCCAGGCCGACGTAATGGTCGGCGCGGTCGAGCCAGGCGCTGCCCAGCCGGTGGCGCATGGCGGGCATGGCGGGATCGCCCGGGTCGAGTTGCTGCAGCGTAGCCAGCATGTCGTGCGCGTGATCGAGGTTGTCCTCGCGCACCGCTTGATCGAATTGGGCGCGGGTGACTTCCGGCAGCGCACGCAACCCCGCCTGCGCCTCGACGTTGTCGCCGTCGATGCCCAGTGCGGCGCGATACAGGTCGTAGGCACTATCGCCCGGCGGCAACATGATGTCGCCCTTGCGCGCAGCGCTCTTGGCGCGCGCCACCAGCCGCGCGACCTTGGCCGATTGCATCGGGGTCAGGGGCGCAGGCGACGGCGGGGCGGAAGCCTCGGGCACCTGGTCGGCTTCGACGGTGGCGACGCTCGCATGCGCAGTCGCGCGATTCGCCGCCTTGGGTGCGGGCCGCGCTTCGCTGGCCGCGAGGCGCGAACGCGCCGCCGCAAGATCCGCCGATTTGGGCGCCAGTTCGGCGGCTGCGTCCAGCAGTTTTTTCGCATCCTGCGTCTGCCCCGATTCCAGCGCGGCATTGGCCTGCACGATCAAGGCCCCGGCGACCTGCCCGAGCCCTGCCTTGGCCTTGTCGTTGTCGGGGTCGGCTTCCAGCGCAGCCTTGAACTGCGCCTCGGCATTGTCGTCGCCGGCGCCGGTGATCTTGCCCGCGCGCAGGTCGGCTTGACCCTTCTCGAGGTACTGGTCGCGTTGCGACTGGGAGTCGCGTTCGGCGGCGGCGACGCTGGCACGCAGTGTCGGAAGTTGCGAATAGCGTGGCAGCAAGCCTGCGAGATCCGACAGTGTCTGCTTGGCGCCGGCGAGATCGTTGCCGCCGACTTGGCCCTGGATGCGCGTGGCAAGCAGATCGCCGATCTGGTCCATGCCGTGTCGCGCCACCGCGTTGTGCGGGTCGCCCGCGAGCACCTTGCCGAACAGTGCCGCCGCGCCGTCAGGACCATCGATGTCTCCGTTTGCGAGCGCGGCACGCGCCTGATTGATCAGCACGTCCACGTTGGAGGTTTGCAGCACCGCCTTCGCCAATGCCTTGTCCATTCCCTCGACGGCGGCGCCGCCGCCGAGCAGGCTGCGCGCTTCTTCCAGCGCCGATCGCGCGGAAGCGTAATCGCGCTTCTTCAACGCCGCCTGCGCGCGGTCGAGTTCCGCATGGCCGACGTTCTGCAAGCCGGTCAGCGCGTGTTCGTTGTCGGGATCGAGCGCTCGCGCGGCTTCGTACAAGTCACGCGCGCTATTCTCGCTACCGGCCAGGTTACCCGCCGAATACGCGGTATCCGCGCGCTCCAGCAGCGCATTCAACTGCGTCTGCGGCAGCATGCCGCTGAGCATTGCCTGATGGTTCCACAACCAGCCGATCACGACGATTGCCACCACCGCCAAAACGATCAGCGACCACCGCATCCGGTGGCGCCGGCGCAATGGACGCTTGCGCGCCGGGCGGGTGTTGAACGGCGGCGGCCGCGGGGCGGACGCCGGGCGCTCGGGCTCACGCTCACGCGCGGCGCCACGCCGGTCTGCGCCCGCATCGAGTTGATCGAGATCGCCCAGCGTCGGATCGGTCCGGCGTGACGTGTCGCGTGAAGAAGAATCGTGCCGACCGTTCATGCCAAGGCCTGTTGGCGCTCGGCCAAAGCCGCCACCACTCGTCTATGTATCGACATACATCTTCCTCGCTCTTCCTCGCCTTGCGGGCAAATGGCCAAGTCTGCCCGGACTTGATCCCGGGCGCGGCCCGTTTGGCAGAGCGTCAGCAGGCCCTGATCGCCGAAACGCAGTCCGGCGTACCCAATCGTGTCCGTGAGACCGCGGCGACCTGCACCGGTTCCAGCTGTTCAAGCCGCGGCATCGCGCATCTTAGCATTCGACCGCGGCCCCTTCCGGCAGCGCTAGGCGGCATTCAGCCGGCGGCCAGCCGGCGTGCGTCGGTGACATTGGGCAGCGCGGCAAGCCGGGTCAGCAACGACGACAATTCGCCGTAATCACGCACGCGCAGCGTGAAATGCATCGTCAACTCGCCGAGATCGCCGTTGCTGCGACTGTCCGAAGCCACGATGCGCGCGCCGCTGTTGGCGACCACGTTGGTAACGTCACGCTGCAGGTCGCGCCGATCGTAGCCGACCACGGCAATGTCGACTTCATAGGCGCGATCGGGCGCGCTGTGCCAGCGGACCTCGATCACCCGGGCAGGATCGCGCGCGCGCAGCCTTGCCAGTGCGGCGCAATCGGCGCGATGCACGGTGACGCCGCGGCCGCGCGTGATGTAGCCGATGACTTCGTCGCCGGGTAGTGGGCGACAGCAACGCGCAAGCGTCGTCAGCAGATTGCCGACACCCTCCACGGTCACCGCGCCGGGCTTGCCAGCATCGGACGGAATGCGCCGCAACGGTTTCGTGGCCGCCGGTTGCGGTGCCGTCTGTGTTTCCAGCACCGCGCGGGTCAGTTGCGCGATGCCGATTTCACCGAGCGCGAGCGCAATCAGCAAATCGTCGCGGCTCTTGCGTCCGAGTCGGGCCGGCAAGGCTTCCAGCACGTCATTGGCAATGCCGAGGCGACGTACCTCGCGCTCCAGCAACAGCTTGCCCGCGGCCACGTTGGCGGCGAGATCCTCGCGCCGAAACCACGCGCGCAGCTTGCCGCGCGCGCTGGCGGTGGCAAGATAACCGAGCTGCGGCGACAGCCAGTCGCGGCTGGGTGCAGGTTCGCGCGCGGTCAGGATTTCGATGCGATCGCCACTGGCGGGCTGGTACGTCAGCGGCACGATGCGGCCGTTGACCTTGGCGCCACGACAGCGGTGCCCGACCATGGTGTGCACGTGGTAGGCGAAATCCAGCACCGTCGCGCCGGCCTGCAGGTCGATCACCTCACCCTTGGGCGTCAAAAGGTACACGCGATCTTCGGCCAGTTCCGCCCGCAGTTCCGCCGCCAGCGCCGCGTCGTCCTCACCCTCGCCGCGCGATTCCAGCAGCTTGCGCATCCAGGCGACGCGCGCCTGATAGGCGGCATCACCACCGCCGCCTTCCTTGTAGCGCCAATGCGCGGCCACCCCGAGTTCGGCGCCGCGATGCATTTCCTCGGTACGAATCTGCACCTCCAGCGTCTTGCCGTCGGGACCGATCACGGCCGTGTGCAGCGAACGATAGTTGTTGCCCTTGGGCCGCGCGATGTAGTCGTCGAATTCCTGCGGGATGATCGGCCACAGCGCATGCACCACGCCGAGCACGGCATAGCAATCGGCCACGCTGCGCGTGAGCACGCGCAGCGCGCGGATGTCGTACAGCTCGCCGAAACCGATGCGCTTGCGCTGCATCTTCCGCCAGATGGAATAGATGTGTTTGGCGCGCCCGTCGACACTGGCTTCGACGCCTTGCACACGCAGGGCCTCGCGCAACGCGTCGACACAGCGCGCGATCCATGCTTCGCGATCGGCGCGGCGCTCGTCCAGCAACGCGGCGATGCGATGGTATGTGTCGGGCTGCAGATACCGGAATGCCAAGTCTTCCAGCTCCCACTTCCAGTGCCCGATACCGAGACGATTGGCCAGCGGCGCGTGGATGTCGCGGGTCAGTTGCGCCAATTCGCGGCGTTCGGCTTCCGGCAGCGCAGCCGCGGCGCGCAACTTCGCCAACTGCCGTGCCAGCAGCAGGTATACGACGCGAAGATCGCGGATGATCGCCAGCAGCAATCGGCGCAATCCTTCGCTGCCGCCGGCCATGTCATGGGATGCGTGCAAGGCCCACACGCGTTCGGCCTGCTGCTGGCCTTCCACCAGGCGGCGCACCGATTCCGGTGCGCGCGCACTTTCGGCGAGCCACGCCTGCGGATGCGCGACCGCCACCGCATACCATCCTGCCGCGACGCAGGTTTCCGCATCGCAACCAATGTCCCGCAGCAATGCGTCGGTCTCCGCCCAGAGTGCGCGATCACCTGCAGGCAGCATGGCGATGGGCGCCGCCGGTCCGGAATCGATGTTCGTGAGCGATGGGTCCATATGCCGAAACAGCATCCGGCGCCGCCGGGAAAGGCCGCCGAAAGATGGTCAGTGTATTAAATCGGACTCTCCACGAACCCCGTGCGGCTTGCATGGGGCACTGCTATTATCGCCGCCCATGCGCACTCGACTGATGTTGCCGGCCGCACTGGCCCTGCTGACCACCGCCCTGCCTGTCATGGCGCAACAGTTTTCCTCGCTCGAGGAGCGCATGTCGGCGGCCGACTTCAAGGCCGCGGGCCTCGACAAGCTGACGCCGCAGGAACTTCAAAACCTCGACAGCTGGCTGCGCACGCACGAACAGACCAAGATGGTCTCCGCCAGCGGCCAGCCGGTGTTCTATCCAACCAACCAGCCGCGTGACAAATTCAACACGCACCTGGTCGGGCACTTCAATGGCTGGGGCGGACACAGCACCTTCACGCTCGACAATGGCCAGGTCTGGAAGCAGGCCGAGTCCGGTGCGTACTCGTGTCCGGAAGTCGACAACCCGGAAGTCACGATCAAACCGATGATCCTCGGCAGTTGGCTGATGTACGTGCAGGGCTGCAACCAGAGCGTGCGCGTCGAACGCGTGAAGTAACGCCGGCCGACCCCCATATCCTGTCTGTCTTTCCCATGCCGATGCCGGCATGATGGCTGCGAACGCGCCCGCCCGGGTGCGCGAGGATCGTGACGTGCTGGAAGTCTGGTTGCCGCTGCTTGCGTTCATGGTGCTGATCGGCACGTGGTACCACGTGCTGCGGCTGCGCGAACGCGCGACGGCGCATGCGCGACACCTGTGCGAATTGCACGGCGTGCAACTGCTCGACGACAGCGTGGCGTTGCACCGTCTGCGCGTGAACCGGCGACGCGGCACGTTCCACGTGATGCGCGAGTACTGCTTCGAGACCAGCCGCGGCGGCGATGATCGCCAGTCCGCCAGCATCCGGCTGCTCGGCGATCGCATCGTGGGCGAGAGCATGCCCGCACGTCACGATCTGGGCAACGGTGCCGCGGTTCCCGCGGTCCCTGTGCTGCACGGCGTGCCGCCGATGCAGACTGCGCCGGATGCCGGCGACAAAGTCGTTCCGATCACGCGTGCGCGAAGGACGCTGCACTGACGCGCAGCGGAATGACCTGCGCTTCCGCGAGCGGATTGATCCGAGTGGTGGGCGAATGCCACGGTCTCGTTGGCCTCCCCGGATCGAGTCCGGGTCAGACCCACGAACTGCGTTCGGTCCAACCTGCGGATGGGCCGTTACGGGCGAGGGTCAGCAACAAATGTCCCGGGCGCTCGCCGGGGTGGCGATCAAAAGCAAAAAACGTCCAGGCGCGCCAGCACGCTACACCTTCGTCACTTCACGACATGCAGGCTAGGCTTGCCCTTGGGCCGCGGTTTGTCCGGCTTGTCGCCGTCATCGCTTTTTTCGCCCTCGCCGTCGGATAGCGATGCATCCTGCGCGGAGTTGGGCACGGCCTGCAGCGCGGGCACGGCAGGTCTTGCCGGTGATGCATCCGGAGACGGCGCGGATGAAGTCATGCCCGCCGCATCTTCGGCCAGCAGCATGCCCTGACCGTTTTCGCGTGCATAGATCGCCTGTACGGCGGCGACGGGGACGCTGACCGCGTGGCCGACACCTCCAAAGCGCGCCATGAACGTAATCGCTTCGTTGCCGATTTCCAGCCGCGCGATCGCACGCGGCGCGAGATTCAGCACGACACGGCCTTCACTGATCGCCTGCGGCGGTACCTGCACACCGGGCTTGGCAGCATCGACCACGATGTAGGGCGTGAGGCCATTGTCGCAAATCCACTCGTGCACCGCCCGCAACAGATAGGGGCGGTTCGAGGTCATGGCGGGGGTTTGTTCTTCGGTCACAGCTCGCCCAGCAGGCGCTCTTCAGCCGTGAGGCTGCGCGCAAAACCCTGACTGCGGAACAGGCGTTCGCCGTAATCGACGATCGGCTTGGCGTCCTTGGGGAGCGACACGCCGAGCGAGGGCAAGCGCCACACCACGGGCGCCACCAGGCAATCGGCGAGGCTGATTTCCGGATTCAGGAAAAACTTGGCGGCCTTGAACAACGGCAGCGCGGCCATCAGGTGATCGCACAGCCGTTTGCGCGCGGCCTCGGCGGCGCGTCCGCCGGCACGGATGTTCGCCACTTCCGGCACCCAGTCGCGCTCGATCCGCACGCAGGCCAGGCGCAGGCGCGCGCGCGACAGCGGATCGACCGGCATCAGCGGCGGATGCGGATAACGCTCATCGATGTACTCGCACACGACGTCCGGCTCGTACAGGACCATGTCGCGATCCTGCAGCGTCGGGGTGTCGCCGTACGGATTGATCGAAAGCAGTTCTTCGTGTGGTTTGCCGGGCGGCACTTCGACGCGGTCGTAGACCACGCCCTTGGCTGCCAGCACCAGCCGGACACGATGCGACTGCACGTCGTCGGGCGCGGTGAACAGGGTCAGCACGGTGCGGGTGGTGTGAGCGGTTTGGATCATGCCAGTGTCCCCCATGGGCCTTGCGGGTCCGGTGACGCGACAGTCCCGGATGTGGGCATTGCCGGGCGGGCGAAGCAGCCGCCGGTCAATGCACGTCCTTCCAGTATTCCTTTTTCAGCACCAAGGCGAACAGGGTGAAAAGTACCAGATAAAGCACCACCCAGGCACCGATGCGGCTGCGGGGCAACTCGTCCGGCGAGGATACGTAGGCCAGGAACGCGGTAAGGTCCCGCACCGCCTGGTCATACTGCGCAGGGGTCATGCTGCCAGGGTGGGCGAGCTTCAATTCCTTGACCGTGGCCGGGTTCCCGCCTTCGGGTGGGTTCATTACCGCCACCTGCTCGCCCTGCAACTGCCACAGCGGGAACGGCATCGCAACGTTCGGGAATACCGTGTTGTTCCAGCCGCTGTTGGTCGCAGGATCGAGATAGAACGCCTTGAGGTACGCCGAAACCCAGTCGGCGCCCTTGGCGCTGACTTCCAGCGACAAGTCCGGCGGTACTTTGCCGAACCATTTCTCGGCGTCGGCTTCCGGCATTGCCGACACGATGGGATCGCCGAACTTGGCGCCGGTGAAGTTCAAATTGTCCATCACCTGCTTTTCGGTGAGGCCGAGTCCGTCCGCCATCTGCGAGTAGCGCAGGTACTTCAGCGAATGGCAGCCCACGCAGTAGTTCATGAACAGGCGCGCGCCGCGCTGCAACGACGCCTGGTCATGCACGTTGATGTTGGCGTTGGCATAACCGCCGCCCTCTTCCGCGAATGCGGACGGCGAGGCCACCAGCGCCACGGCAAGTGCGATCAGCAGGGCCGACAGCGAGCGCATGGACGCGCGGAAAGTCTTGTCAGTCATGCGTGCTCACCCTTTCCGGAACCGGCTTGGTTTTCTCCAATCCGAAGAACGTATAGACCCACAGGAACGCGAAGAACGCGAAGTACAGGACCACCAGGGTCCGGCCGAACAGGTTCTCGATCGTGGTGATGTCGGCATTGGGGCCGAAGATGGACACGATCCAGCCGGGCGTAAGGTCGGCGCCGATCGCGGCCAGCAGGATGAACACGATCGCGAAAATCGTCAGTGCCACCTTGTAGCCAACGCCGCGGTAGCGGACCGACTTGACCTTGCCGCGATCCAGCCACGGCACCAGGAACAGCACGATGATCGACAGCGCCATCGCCAGCACGCCGAAGCCCTTGCTCGGAATCATCCGCAGGATCGCGTAGAACGGCGAGAAGTACCACACGGGTTTGATCGTGGCCGGCGTCACCAGATCGTTGGCCGGGATCGAGTTGTCGTGTTCGAGGAAGAACCCGCCCACGGTCGGCTCGAAGAAAATGATCACGGCGCAAATGATCAGAAACACGCCCACGCCGACCAGATCCTTCAACGTGTAGTACGGATGGAACGGAATGCCATCCAGCGGGTGGCCATCCGGACCCTTGTGCTTCTTGATCTCGACGCCGTCGGGGTTGTTGGAACCCACTTCATGCAGGGCGCCCAGATGCAGCACCACCAGCAGCAGCAACACCAGCGGCAGCGCCACCACGTGCAGCGCGAAGAAGCGGTTCAGGGTGGGATCGGACGGCACGAAGCTGCCCATGATCCAGTCCACCAGTTGCGAGCCGATCACCGGCACCGCGCTGAACAGGGTGATGATCACCTTGGCGCCCCAGAACGACATGTTGCCCCACGGCAACACATAGCCCATGAAGGCCTCGGCCATCAGCGCCAGGAAGATCAGCATGCCCAGCAGCCAGACCAATTCGCGAGGCTTCTTGTACGAGCCGTACATCAGCCCGCGGAACATGTGCAGGTACACCACGATGAAGAACATCGAGGCGCCGGTCACGTGCATGTATCGCACCAGCCAGCCCCAGTGCACGTCGCGCATGATGTATTGCACGGAATCGAACGCGCCGGCCGCGGTCGGCGTGTAGAACATCGTCAGGAAGATACCGGTGACGATCTGGTTCACCAGCACCAGCAGCGCCAGCGAACCGAAGTAGTACATGACGTTGAAGTTCCTGGGCGCGTAGTAGCCCGTCATGTGCTTCTTGTAGACCGCGCCCAGCCCCGGCGTGCGCTCGTTGAACCATTGCGTGAACGCGCCCATTACGCGGCTCCTTTCGGATCGACGCCGATCTGGATATGGGTGTCATCGACGAAGTGGTACGGCGGCACCACCATGTTCAGCGGCGCCGGGACGCCTTGGTAAACGCGCGCCGCCACGTCGTAGCGGGAGTGATGGCACGGGCAGTAGAAGCCGCCCTTCCAGTTCGGGTCGAACGGTTCGGGCTTCACCTCGCCTTTGTAGTCGGGCACGCAACCCAGGTGGGTGCAGATGCCGATCAGCACCATCCACTCGGGTTTGATGGAGCGCGTGGCGTTCTGGCAATACTTCGGCTGCTCGGACTCCTTCGACTGCGGGTCACGCAGCAGCGGGTCCTGCTTGGGCAGCCATTGCAATTGTTCGGGGGTGCGATTCACAACGAACACCGGCTGGCTTTGCCAGCCGTAGCGCACCATCTGGCCGGGTTCGATCTTGCCGATCGCGACGGTTACCGGCGCACCGGCCGCCTCGGCGCGCGCGCTGGGCAACCAGGTTTCGACGAACGGAATCGCCGTGATGGCCAAACCGGCGCCGCCGATCACGGCCGTGGATGCCGTGAGGAACCTGCGTCGACCCTTGTTGATGCTTTCGTCCGCCATCAGCCTCTCCGCACTGCCTGTAGTCGCGACATTTGAACCACGCCGCGGTTGGTGTTGTCCGATGCGCACGGAACGTACGAACGGTCGGCCACGACCGCAGTCCCGTCATCCATCGGGCCCCAAAATCGTGTTAGTTTAGCGTTCGCCTCGTGAGCGCACAATCCGACGGCGTCCGACGAGGCCGCATTCCCCATGCTTGGCAAGCTTCGCCCGCTACTGTTCATCCTGCAATTCGTGGTGGTGGGTCTTGCGGCCGCCTTTCTGATCAGCCTCGCGTGGCCGGGCGTGGGCGCGCACCTGCGCGACGGCCTGCATGGCGGGCATCCCGCAAGCACCGGCACCTCCGCGCACCCGGCTTTCGATACGCCGGAGGCCGGTCCCGCTTCCTACGCCGATGCCGTCGCCAAGGCGACGCCCGCGGTGGTGAACATCTATGCCGACAAGACCGTCACCGAGCGGCCGCTGGCGGTGTTTCCCGATCCGATCCTGCAGCGACTGTGGGGCGGCATGGCCGCGCCGGCGCTGAAACGTCGCGAACAGAGCCTCGGCTCCGGCGTGATCTTCACCTCCGACGGTTACGTACTCACCAACAACCACGTGATCTCGGGCGCGGACGACATCCAGGTGATGCTGCACGATGGCCGCGTGGCGCATGCGCGGGTGATCGGCACCGACCCGGATACCGACCTCGCGGTGCTGAAGATCGACGCCGGCACCTTGCCCACGATCCAGGTCGACGGCGAAGCGCCGCGCGTAGGCGACGTGGTGCTGGCGATCGGCAACCCGTTCGGCATCGGTCAGACGGTGACGATGGGCATCGTCAGCGCGCTGCAGCGACAGTTGGTCCTGTCGCCGTACGAGGATTTCATCCAGACCGACGCCGCCATCAACTCCGGCAACTCCGGTGGCGCGCTGGTGAACGCCGAAGGCGAACTGATCGGCATCAACACCGCGATGTTCGATCGCGATGCCGGCGCCCAGGGCATCGGCTTCGCGATTCCGGTGCGCACCGCCAAGCGCGTGCTGGAGCAGATCGTGGAGCACGGCCGGGTCGTGCGGGGCTGGTTGGGCGTGGAAGTCGGCAACGTGATGATCTCCGCCGATTCCGGCCTGCCAGCCGCCGCGCGCGGCGCGATGGTGGTCGACATTTACCCGGGCGGCCCGGCGGCCCAGGCGGGGCTGCAGATGGGCGACGTGCTGCTGAAGATGGACAAGCAACCCATCATCGACCCCGCCGGATTGCGCACCCGCGAAGCGGAAATGGCACCCGGCAGCAAGGTCGAGATTTCCGGGCTGCGCGCGGGCGAACCGTTCCACACCCAAGTGGTGCTGGCGCAACGTCCCACGTTCCGGCAAACCACGCCGCGCGGTTAGATTCTTTTGTGCGATCGTCCCTGATCGCTGCGTTGCCGAGGTTGACTGCCAACGAGACGCTTTCAGATTCACCGACGTCAGAACGGCCATCCATGGCCTGACTTTCACAACAGCTGCTTCGAGCCCAGGCTTCATTGAAGCAACCTGCAAAGCGCAGCGATCAATAGCTGAGCAGCGCCTGCAGCGGCACACCTGCGGGCCAGCGCGCGCGTCCCGCGAGGAATGCGAGTTCGATCACCACCGCAGCGCCCGCGACCTCGGCGCCGAGGCTTTGCACCAGTTCGAAGCCGGCCGCCAGCGTGCCGCCGGTCGCCAGCACGTCGTCGACGATCAGCACGCGCGCGCCGGAAGTGAGCGCATCCGCGTGGGCTTCCAATCGTGCTGAACCGTATTCGAGAAGATATTCGACGCCGCGGGTGGCCGCCGGCAACTTGCCGGCCTTGCGCAGCGGCACGAAGCCGACATCCAGCGCGCGCGCCAGCGCCGCACCGAAGATGAAGCCGCGCGCCTCGATCCCGCAAATCGCATCGAGCCCCGCGCCGCGCCAAGGCGCCGCCAACGCGTCCACGCAATCGCGCAAGGCCCGCGCATCGGCCAGCAACGGCGTGACGTCCTTGAACAGCACGCCGGGCGAGGGGAAATCCGGCACATCGCGGACGTGCGCGGCAAGCCGTGCGCGCAGCGCGTCATCGATCTCCGCGCTGACCGCGACCTCGCTCAAGTAGCCGCAGGCTTCAGGTGCAGCGGCGGCGCGTGTTGCGGGACCGCTTCGGGTTCCGGCGTACGGAGCAGATCCGTTACTTCGCGCACCACCGGCACGGCCGCTTCGACCGCAATGTCGGGCACGCTCACGGTCAGGAAGTCCCGCGCAGGCAACTGCCCCATTCCGCCGATCAGGTATTCGCCGTTGACGAACGCCGGGATGCCAGCCTGCTCCAGCGCGTCCTTCACAAGATGCGCATCGACGATGCCTTCGGCGTGGTAGACCGTTCGCATGGCTCCAAACTAGCACGTTTCTTTTGCGATCGTCCGTGATCGCAGCGCCACTGAACCCCGCCGAATCCGGCCCGGCACGCCATCAACGAACCCAAGAAACGGCCATCCATGGCCTGACTTCTCACAACAGCTTCGTCGAATGCTGCTCTTGGGCAATGTCGGATGCATCTCGTTAAACTTCCCGGCCTGACCTTTGCGGGAAGCACCCATGGCGGACGAACACGCCCCCGTCGTCACCAATTTCATCCGCCAGATCGTGCTGGCCGACCAAGCCTCGGGCAAGCACGACGGTCGCGTCGCCACGCGTTTTCCGCCGGAACCGAATGGACATCTGCACCTCGGACATGCCAAGGCGATCTGTCTCGACTTCGGCGTTGCGCGCGAGTTCGGCGGCACCTGCAATCTGCGGCTCGACGACACCAATCCGGACAAGGAAGACCCCGCATTCGTGGAAGGCATCAAGGACTCGGTGCGCTGGCTTGGGTTCGAGTGGAGCGAGCTGCGCCACGCGTCCGACTATTTCGAGGTGTTCTATCGTGCCGCGCTGAAACTGATCGGGGATGGCAACGCCTATGTGGACGATCTCGATGCCGAACAGGTGCGCGAATTCCGCGGCACGCTGACCGAGCCCGGCCGTGATTCGCCGTACCGCGATCGTTCGGTCGAAGAAAACCTGGACCTGTTCCGCCGCATGCGCGCTGGCGAATTCGCCGATGGTTCGCGCACGCTTCGCGCCAAGATCGAGATGGCTTCCGGCAACATCAACCTGCGCGATCCCGCGCTGTACCGCATCCGCAAAGTGACCCACCAGAACACCGGCGATACGTGGCCGATCTATCCGATGTACGACTTCGCGCATTCGCTGTCGGATGCACTGGAAGGCATCACGCATTCGTTCTGCACGCTGGAGTTCGAGGATCACCGCCCGCTGTACGACTGGTGCGTCGACAACGCCGATCTCCCGAACCATCGGGAACTGTGGCAGCCGCTGGTCGACAAGGGCCTGCGCACCGTGCCATCGAAACCGCGCCAGATCGAATTCGCGCGTGGCAATCTCTCGTACACCGTGATGAGCAAGCGCAAGCTGCTGGAACTGGTGAACGAAGGGCGCGTGGACGGCTGGGACGATCCACGCATGCCGACACTGGCCGGCGTGCGCCGGCGCGGCTTCACCGCCGCCGCGATCCGGATGTTCTGGGAACGCGCCGGGCTTTCCAAGCAGAACAGCGTGATCGATTACGGCGTGCTGGAGAACTGCGTACGCGAGGATCTGGATGCGCACGCACCGCGCCGGATGGCGGTGCTGGATCCGCTGCGACTCGTGATCACCAATCTGCCGGACGATCACGAGGAAACGCTGGCGTTTCCGAATCATCCCAAGGACGAATCGTTCGGTACACGCGAGGTGCCGTTCTCGCGCGACGTGCTGATCGAGCGCGAGGATTTCGCCGAAGTGCCGCCCAAGGGTTTCAAGCGACTGGTGCCCGGCGGCGAAGTGCGCCTGCGCGGGGTCGGCATCGTGCGCTGCGACGAAATGATCAAGGATTCATCCGGCAACGTATCGGAACTTCGCTGCACGCTCGATCCGGAATCACGCCACGGCATGGAAGGTGCCAATCGGAAGGTGAAAGGCACTATCCAATGGGTCAGCGCGAGGCATGCGGTGGAAGCCGAGGTGCGTGTGTATGACCGCCTGTTCGACACCGCCGACCCCGACAATGATGCCGATGGCAAAACCTGGCTGGATCACCTGAACCCGGACTCGCGCCGGAGCGTACGCGCGCATCTGGAGCCGTCGTTGCGCAATGCCGCGCCCGAGCAACATTTCCAGTTCGAGCGCACCGGCTATTTCGTCGCCGACCGCCACGATCATTCGAGCGACCGGCCCGTGTTCAATCGCGCGGTGACCTTGCGCGACACGTGGGCGCAAGGCGGGCGCTGAGTTCCACGGACGGGTTCCGCCTTCGCGCACTCGTCACGCCTGTTCGACGGATTTTTTACTTGAATCCGAACGCATCCTGAAGATTCGGGACGTGTGCGAGCCGGGCACGTCCGGCCGAAAAGCCAGCTTTCATGCGGCTTTCGGCAATCCCCAGCGCCACGAACCTGAACGGGCACGGTATCTAATCCGGTGTCTCGCGGGGTGCGGTTAGCAGTTGGTCATTTTCCCGTTGCTACGTTCGATCCGCATCGTCGCTCAGCGACGTTGCACCCGACACAACAGGAGAACACGATGAAGCACTCTCGCCACCTCGCCGTCATCGCGCTCGCCGCCGCGGTCAGCTTCGGCATGTCCACCGGCGTGGCCCTGGCGGCCCAGCAGACCGCACCGACGACCGATCACTCGTCCAGTGCCGGCCAGGCCGTGAGCGATGCGTGGATCACGACCAAGGTGAAAAGCGAACTCGCTACCACCAAGGGTGTCAAGAGCACGGACGTGACCGTGAAAACCGTCGATGGCGTCGTGACTTTGACCGGTGTACTCGCCACCGAAAATGCAGTCGACAAGGCCGTGGCCGTCGCGAAAAGCGTCAAGGGCGTGAAGGACGTCGACGCTGCGGGCCTGAAGTCCAAGGACTGATCCGATGTTCGCCCTCGAACCGACCGTCGAGCCAGCCATGTTTGCTACCGGGCATGACCCGATCAAGCAGCAATGGTCGTCGATCTCCGACAGGTTGCAGCGCCGTTGGCGCAAGTTGACTGCGGATGATGTCCTGTTTGCCGGTGGCAGCGCGGAGTACCTTGCGCGCGTCCTGCAGGATAGGTACGGCGTGGACCGCCGGGAGGCACGGCTGCAGGTACATGAGTTCGAGAGCGCGTTGTAGCGTGTCGGTGCGCGGACGCTCGCATGGAGTCGCGACGTCCGCGCGCCGACCTTGGACCCGGAAACACAGCAGCGTTTCCGGCGACTTCAGGGATGAAGCCGCGCCGATCGGGCCCGACCCCCTCCGCGCCCGACCGGCATCCCCGCTGGTGTGCCGACACCGCGGGAACCCCTCCGGACAAGTGAAGGATCGACTTGTCCGGAGCCTTTCACGGATGCGGCATCACGATCGAGCGGGTAAATGCGACACGCACGCCAGTGCCTTGGCACAAGGAGAGTTCCGATGCTTTATTACGCCATCGTTTTTCTGATCATCGCGCTGATCGCGGGCTTCTTCGGGTTCTTCGGCGTCGCCGGGTTGGCAGGTGGCATCGCGAAGGTCCTGTTCGTCATCTTCATCATCCTGTTCATCGTTTCGCTGATTTTCGGGCGCCGTAGCCGGTTGTAAATCGCGGCCCCGCGCGCGTCAGACTTCGACGCCGAAACGTCCGCGCAAAACCCTTCGCCCCTTGCGGGTGACGGCAAGCGCCCGGCTGTCAAGGTCGCGTATCATCCAGCCCCGACGCAACGCGCTCGCGAGCAACGCCGCCCCGAGCGCGCCGGCAAGGTGCGGGCGGCGCTCGCTCCAGTCCAGGCATCCGCAGGCGAAGCGCCGCCGCGCCGCACGCGCCGCGGCCACATCAACGTCCAGCTCCGCGAATCCTTCGATGCCCTTGCGCGTCACGTCGTAGTCGTTCTCATTCGATCGGGACAGCCAGCGCAGTTCGAACAGCCCATCGTGCAACGCCACGGCAAGTCTGCCGGCCATGTGGTCGTAGCACGTGCGCGCGCTGCGCAAGGGATCGGGGGTAGCGGGCTCGAAGGGTTGGCGCGGCGCACCTGCAACCAGGATCAGTGCTTCGATCGCTGCGGCCACATTCGCGTCGCAGAGGCTGTAGTAGCGATGCCGTCCCTGTGGCGTAACCTTGACCAGTTTCTGCCCGGCCAGCCTGGCCAAGTGGACACTCGCAGTCGAGGGGCTCACGCCCGCGACAATCGCCAGTTCCGTGCTGGTCCGGGCACAGCCATCCAGCAAACGGCACAGCATCTGCGTTCTTGCCGGCTCGGCGATGGCCGCGGCCACGGCGGAGAGGCGTGCATCGGCGTCACCAACATCCATGCTTTTACGGTAATCGAAGTATCGACGCGGCACAAGGCGCAACATGCTGCACGCGGGCAGCGCCCGTCCAGCGCCCCAGCCGAGCCGTCCACGACCATGCCTGCATCGCACCCGAAAAAACACGAAGTGCCGCGCAACGTGACGCGGCGGGCGTTTGTCGGCACCGGCGTGGCCGTGGCGGCCGCGGCGATCGTCGGTGCGCTGCCGGCGTCCGCAAGCCGCGCTGCCCCCCAGCAACCCGAAGCAGGAAGACACCGCATGAAGATCGTTTGCATCATCCGCTACGAAATCGATCCATTCCAACGCGACGCCTTCAAGACCTACGCTGAAAACTGGGGCAAGGCCATTCCCCGCTGCGGCGGCGATCTGATCGGCTATTTCCTGCCGTGGCAGGGCACCAACTACGTCGGCTGGGGACTGATCGGATTCGACGACCTCGCCGCCTACGAGACGTACCAGCAGCGTTTGCGCCAGGACGGGGAAGGCAAACGGAATTTCGCGTTCGCCCAAGACAAGCGTTTCATCCTGAAGGAAGAACGCAATTTCGTCGAAGTGGTCGACGGCACGTTCAATCTGCCTGCGCTCGAGACCTGACAGCACCGGCTGACCTCATGGCTGCGCCGCCATACCTTGAATGACCGCCGTGGTCGAGACGCACTGCCCGAACCACTGGCCGAATTTTCAGGTCGGCCGTGCTAGCGTGGGACCATGGACGAACATGGCGGAATGGATCATCAGGTTCCAACGCTGCCCGCATGGATTGCGGAATCGGTCGATTTCTCGCGAACCTGCCGCGACGCCGATGCGCGGATCGCGCTGGCGATTCAGCTCGCGCGGTCGAATGTGGAATATGCCACGGGCGGCCCGTTCGGCGCCGCCATCTTCGACGAGGCTGGCCGAATCATCGCGGTCGGCGTCAATCGAGTCGAGTTGCTGAAGTCCTCGTTGGCGCACGCGGAAATCGTCGCGCTCGCCGGCGCGCAACAGAAGCTGGGGCGTGCGCGCCTCGACGAGGCCGGAGGCCGCTACGCGCTGGCCTCGAGTTCGCAGCCTTGCTGCCAGTGCTACGGCGCAATCGTGTGGGCCGGCATCAACGAACTGCTGGTCGCGGCGCGCACTGAAGACACCGAAGCCCTTGCCGGCTTCGATGAGGGCCCGCTGCCGTCGGACTGGATGGGCGAACTGGAAAACCGTGGCATCCGGGTGCAGCGCGATCTCCGGCGCGAAGCCGCTCGCGATGTTCTTCGCCTGTACGCGGCAAGGGGTGGCGCGCGCTACTGATTTGACGCAGATCAGACATGGCCCAAGGCCACATGGCGCTGCCATGGACCGGCTATTCTTCCGTCATTTCGTTCGCCCCCGAGCCATGAGCCGATTGCGCGCATTCATCCCACTGGTGATCCTGATCGCGATCGGGGTGGCGGTGGGCGCAAGCGGCATGCTGGAGCAACTTTCCCCGCACCACATCATGGCCGAGCAGGCAAACTGGTCGCATGAGATCGCGGCACGGCCCGTGCTGACCTACGTGGTGTACGTGGCGGTGCTGACGATCTCGATCGCGACCGCGCTGCCCGGCCCGCTGTTCATCATCATCGCCGGAGGGATGCTGTTCGGAATGGGTCCGGCGATCGGACTGTCGCTGGTGGGCGAGCTGCTCGGCTCGTTGCTGCTGTTCTACGCCGCACGGCACGCTTTCAGCGCGGGCAAACGCCCGCCGCCGAAATTCGTGGAACGCGTGCGTCAGGGCTACCAGACCAATCCGGTCTCGTACACGCTGTTCCTGCGCCTGGTGCCGCTGTTTCCGTTCGGCGGCATCACGGTGGCACTGGCATGGCTGCGTTGCCCGGTATGGTTGTTCACTCTCGCGACCGCGCTCGGCGGCGTGATCATGCTGGTGTTCGAAACCGCGATCGGTGCCGGCCTCAGTCAATCCATCGCCGAAGGCCAAGGCCTGACCCCCAACCTGATCATGGAACCACACATCTGGCTGCCGCTGGTCGGGTTGGGGTTGCTGGCGCTGGTGCCGGTGGTGGTGAAGCGATTCCGGTCAGGCAGCGACTGACGGCTGGTCAATCGGGACGCGTGGCCCAGAATGCCAAGCCCGTGATCAGGCATGCCGCGGCCGCACTCAACAGCGCGGTTTCCACCGGCCGGCGATGCACGAAACCGCTCACTTGATCGCCGGCGCGTTGCGCGCCCCGCCAAGCCTTGCTCGCCACCTCCTGACCTTGGTCGGCGACCACATTGGCGCCGTGCCGCATGTGTTCCTTTGCGCTTGACATAGCTTCCGCTCCGTTCTGCATGGCTGTCCTTCCTTCTTCCGTGATGTTCATCCGGGTGCTCCGCTGCAAAGCCCTATCCTAAACCGCAGATGCTGCAGCGGGGTTAATGGAGCACAACGGGCACGCCGCGCGAATGGCCGGTTCACGCCCGGACGCGAGGGCGCAAAACCACTATGCTCGGCTTACCCGTTTCCAATTCCACGACGATGACGACGACCGCCGCCACCGCCGCTGCTCCAGCGTCCGCAGCACTGCCTCGCCAGATCCCTTACATCATTGCCACCGAGGGATGCGAGCGCTTCAGTTTCTATGGGATGCGCAACATCCTGACGCCGTTCCTGGTGTCGACGTTGCTGCTGTTCCTCCCAACGGACGAACGCGCGCTGGCCGCCAAGGACGTTTTCCACACGTTCGTGATCGGCGTGTACTTCTTCCCGTTGCTGGGCGGCTGGATCGCGGACCGGTTCTTCGGCAAGTACCACACGGTGTTGTGGCTGTCGGTGGTTTACGTGATCGGGCATGCCTGCCTCGCGCTGTTCGAGGGCAATCGCACCGGCTTCTACACCGGGTTGTTCCTGATCGCGCTTGGTTCCGGCGGCATCAAACCGTTGGTGTCGGCGTTCGTCGGCGATCAGTTCGATTCCAGCAACAAGCATCGCGCGAAGCTCGTCTACGACGGCTTCTACTGGATCATCAATTTCGGTTCGTTCTTCGCGTCGTTGCTGATGCCGCTGTTCTTGCGCGATCTCGGACCGGCTATCGCATTCGGCATTCCCGGCGCGTTGATGGCGGTCGCATTGGTGGTGTTCTGGCTGGGCCGCCATCGCTACGTGCGGCTGCCGCCCACGCCGCCGAATCCGCACTCGCTGCTGCGCGTCGCGCGCACCGCACTGCTGGCGCACGATCGCGGTCAGGCGCGACCGGGATTGTGGATCGCGGCATCGGGCGTTGCCGTGGCCGTGGCGGCGCTGGCAATGATTCCCCAACTCGGATTCGTGATTGGCGCCTGCCTCGCGCTCGGCGCATTGCTCGCATTCGGTGGCATCGGCACCGCGACGCAGTTGCACCGCGCCCGCGGCAGGCATCCAGACGAGGCGGTCGACGGCGTGCATGGCGTCCTTCGCGTATTGGTGGTGTTCGCCTTGGTGACACCGTTCTGGTCGCTGTTCGACCAGAAGGCGTCGACCTGGGTATTGCAGGGCGCCGAAATGGCCAAGCCCGCGTGGTTCCACGAGGCGCAGATGCAGGCGCTGAACCCGATGCTCGTATTGCTGCTGATCCCGCTCAACAACCTCGTGCTGTTCCCGCTGATGCGGCGCATGGGCATCGAACCCACCGCGCTGCGCAGGATGGGTGCGGGCATTGCGCTGTCGGCGCTCGCATGGGTGGCCGCCGGCGCCTTGCAGCTCGCGCTCGATGGCGGCAGCGTGGTTTCGATCGCGTGGCAGATCCTGCCCTACGCATTGCTGACGCTGGGCGAAGTGCTGGTCTCCGCAACCGGGCTGGAATTCGCCTACAGCCAGGCGCCGCCGTCGATGAAGGGCTCGATCATGAGCTTCTGGATGCTGTCGGTGACGTTCGGCAACCTGTGGGTGCTGCTGGCCGACGCCGGCATCCGCAACGACACCGTCACCGGCTGGGTCGCGGCGACCGGGCTCGAGGAGACGGCCTTCCTGATGTTTTTCTTCGCCGGCTTCGCCGCGCTGGCGGCGCTTGTGTTCGCGCTGTACGCGCGTCATTACCCGATGCGGGACTACTACCGCGCGTAAGCGTCAGCACCCGTTGCGCTGATCGGCTTCGCATTGTTGCCCAGCAAGTCGCGCCGCCGCCCTTCGCTTTCGCCCGTTGTTCGACTCACGCATTCTCTTGATAGGCCCGCTCTACCCGCGCGATGAAAGCGTGGAATTCGGCCATGTAGTTGCGCAGGAACTCGGCGGTCGAATCGTTGGAGACCTGACCGTCGTCGGTGATCAGGTTCGGCGTGAACTGGACGTAGGCCTCGAGGGTGTTCATCAGTGGCGAGTTGCAGAAGCAGAGCACGCTGCGCAGGCTCTGTTGCGCGACCGCGGTTCCGATCGAACCGGGCGAGGTGCCGATGATCGCCGAGGGCTTGCGCGTGAAGGAGTTCTTGCCCCAGGGGCGGCTCGCCCAGTCAATCGCGTTCTTCAGTGCACCCGGAATCGAGCGGTTGTATTCGGGCGTGACGAACAACACCGCATCGACGTCGGCGATCGCCTGCTTGAAGGCGCGGGCGACGGGCGGGTAATCGGCGTCGTAGTCGTAGCTGTAAAGCGGCAGGTCCTTGAACGGGATCTCGACCATGTCCAGTCCCGACGGCGCAACGTTGACCAATGCCTTCGACAGCTTCCGATTGATCGAAGCCTTGGCGAGACTGCCGACGAAGTACCCCACCTTGTATGTAGTCATGTGAAGACCTCACTGGTGAAGGGACGAATCGCACCCGACGATCGCACAAGCGTAAAGCCGCGAATGTCAACGGCGCGTGGCGGTACCCCCTTCGCGCCAGCGCATCTCGGCGAAATCGATCATGTCGCGATACAGGCAAGCGCGGCTGCGAATGGCAACCACGTGGCGACCACGGATGCATTTGGCGGACGCCATGCGGTGGAGAGCGGCGCAGATTACTGACCTGATTGGTGGGCCGTGATGGGATCGAACCATCGACCAATGGATTAAAAGTCCACTGCTCTACCGCTGAGCTAACGGCCCCGCTTCAATCAATAACTTTGCCGCGCGCAGCGCGACAATCACCCTTGTCCTCTCCCGCTTGCGGAAGAGGGCAAGGGGTGAGGGAAAGGCCGCGACGAATCATCGAAACGCGCGCCGCGAGCCGCGCATTCTAACGTGTCACGCCGCCGGAACGTAGTGCGTGGGGTCGGCCACACCCGCATCCGCAAAACCGCGCGCGCGCAACACGCAGGCATCGCAGTGTCCGCAGCCGCGGCCCTCCACATCGGCGCGATAGCACGAAACGGTCGCCGAGAAGTCGACGCCCAGACGCATGCCTTCGCGCACGATGTCCGCTTTCGAAAGATTGATCAGCGGCGCGTGCACGCGCAGCGCATGACCTTCGACGCCGGCCTTGGTGGCAAGGGTGGCGAGCCGCTCGAAGGCGTCGATGAAGGCGGGCCGGCAGTCGGGGTAGCCCGAATAATCGACCGCGTTGACGCCGCAGAAGATGTCATTCGCGCCCATCGTTTCCGCCCAGCCCAGCGCGATGGACAACATGATGGTGTTGCGTGCCGGCACGTAGGTGACCGGTATGTCGTTCTCGCCGTGCGCATCGACGTGTTCGGGCACCGCAATGTCGGCGGTGAGCGCCGATCCGCCGATACTGCGCAAATCCACGGAAACGGTCTTGTGCTCGACGGCACTCAGCATCGCGGCAACACGCGCGGCGGCGGCAAGTTCCGATACATGGCGCTGGCCGTAGGCCACCGAAAGGGCGTGACAGGCGAAACCTTGCGCACGCGCCATCGCGAGCGTGACGGCCGAATCCATGCCGCCGGAAACCAGCACCACCGCCGGTGCCGCGGAATGCGCCGCCATCATTGCGAATGGATCACTTCGTGCCCGCGGACGGCGGAATGTCGTTCATCCGGTCGCGCGCGCGCTTTTCCAGCGGGGTGCCGGGATGCGCCTTGATCACCGCCTGCAACGTGGTGCGCGCGGCGGCAAAATCCTTCAGCGCGATCTGGCAGTCGGCAACGCGGAGTTGCGCTTCCGCAGCCTTCGAGTCACCCGGATACTTCCGCAGCAAAGTCTCGAATGCGGTCAGCGCGGGCTTGTAGTTCTGGGTGACCTGGTACGAACTGCCCAGCCAGTAATACGCGTTCGGCGCCAGCGTGCTGTCCGGATACTTGTCGATGAAGGCGCGGAAGCCGCGCGCGGAATCGACGTAATTGCCGGCGCGCAGCGATTTGAATGCGGCATCGAAATCGGCTTGCGCGGCCGCCTGATCAGCGGGAGAAGCCGGTTTCGCCGGTGAAGATGTGTTCGGTGGTGCGGATGCCGCTGGCACAGCCGCCGCGGAGGCGACGGGCGCGGCCGACGAAGTCGAAGTCGCAGGCTGCGCGTGTTCCAGCTTGCCGACGCGCGAATCCAGATCGATGTACTGATCCTTGCCGGTCTGCTGAAACTGCCGGATCTGGTGCTGCAGTTCCTCGATCTGGCCCTGCATCTGCTGCATCTGGTCGCGCATGGCCTGGATCTGGTTGACCAGCGCGAGACTGTTCGACGGCGGGGGCGCGACCGAGGAATCCGGATATGCGTCCTGCGCCGACGCGGTGGAAACGCCCGTCCCCGCAACGATCATGGCCGCCGAAGCGGCCATGATCATTACGAACGTGCGCGACTTGCGTGCGTCGAACACCACGGATCACTCGGTGGTGTAGACGATGTTGTCGCGACGGTTCTGGTGCCAGCAGCTCTCGTTGTGCTCACGGCACACCGGGCGCTCCTCGCCATAGCTCACGACCTTGATCTGGTCGGCCGAGGCGCCGGCGGCTTCCAGCGCGCTCGCAAGCGCGTTGCCACGGCGTTCGCCGAGGCCGAGGTTGTACTCGCGGGTGCCGCGTTCGTCGGTGTTGCCTTCGATCGTCATGCGTGCCATCGGACGATCACGCAGGTACTTCGCGTGGCAGGCGACGATGTTGTCGAACTGCGACTGGATGTCGCTCTTGTCGAAATCGAAGTAGATCACGCGGGTACGCAGGCAGGCGTTGGATTGCAGATCGGCCGGCGTGAACGCGCCTTCGGTGTTGGTTGGCGCGGTGGTGGTGGTCGGGGCTTCCGGTGGAGCTTGCGGCTTGACTTCCTGCTTCTTTGCACAGGCCGCAGCGGCCAGGCAAAACAATGCAACTACGGAGACGCGAACGGTTGCGTTCATGGCGAATCCATCCTTTTTTTGAACGAGTGAGTGAGTGAGTGGTGGGTACAACATGTTGAATTGAAGCATCCTTTCGATCAAGGCGGCGTCAAGGATTCCGATACGGCCCCCAGGCTGGTTCGCGCACGTCGCCGTCGCCCAGCACCAGCCGCTGACGTACCCGCCCGTCGGCCGAAACAGCGTACAGGACGCCGCGAGGGCCTTCGTTGGCTGCGTAGAGGAGCATGCTGGCGTTGGGTGCCCAGCTTGGCGCGTCGTCCAGATTGCCCGGGGAAACGAATGTCTCCTGACCGCCGAGGGAGCGATCCATCACCGCTATACGATACACGTTCCCGTTGCCTTGCACCATCGCAATCTTCTTTCCGTCGTAGCTGATCGACGCGTTGGCGTTGTATTGGCCCTGGAAAGTGATGCGCTGCGGCGTGCCGCCGGAGGCCGGAATTTCGTACAACTGCGGCTTGCCGGAACGGTCCGACGTGAACACGATGTTGGCGCCGTCGGGCGTCCAGCGCGGCTCGGTGTCGATCGCGAGATTGTGGGTCAACCGTGTCAGCGCACCGGTGGCGAGATCCATCGTGTAGATTTCCGGATTGCCCTGGAATGACAAGCTCACCGCCAGGCGCTTGCCGTCCGGCGCGAAGCGCGGCGCCCCGTTGATGCCAGCCCGGCCGGAAACCACGCGGCGCGAACCGGTGGCGATGTTCTGGATGTAGATCGCGGAATTGCCGCTTTCGAACGACACGTAGGCCAATTCCTGGCCGTTCGGCGACCACGCCGGCGACAGCAGTGCTTCGTGCGAATGCACCACGGTCTGCGGGTTGTAGCCATCGGAATCGGCCACCACCAGCGCGTATTGCGCGTTGTCGCCCAGGCCCACCATGGTCACGTAGGCAATGCGCGTGTCGAACGCACCGCGCACGCCGATGATCTTCTGGTAGATCTGATCGGCAATCTGATGCGCGACGCGGCGCAAGTCGCTGCCTTGCCCCGTGATTGAAAGGCCCAGCAATTGTTGTTGCTTGTTGACGTCCCACAGCTCGAAATCGGCCTTGAGCGCGCCACCGTCATAGGTGGTGCGGCCGACCACGATGTAATCCTGCTTCAACTGCTGCCACGTCGCGAATTTGATCTGCGAGCCGGTGGTCGGCGATTCCACCACCTCGCTGCCCGGCAATGTGCGGAATTTGCCGCAGCGATTGAGATCCATGCCGACGATCTGCGCGATATCCACGGGCGACGCCGGTCCGGAACCTTGCTGGCCGAACGGCACCACGGTGATCGGAATCGCCGAGGGCACGCCGTTGACAATCTGCACCGTCAGGCCCTGGGCGCCCGCCTGCGTGGCAAACAACGCGGCAAGCGACGCAAAGGTCAAGGCAAAAAGGATTTTTGGCATTCGCATGATTCGAGCACCTTTCATTGCGATGAAGTCACCGTGAAATTGAAGATGATGTCGCGATTGAATTGTTTTTCAAACCCCTTGTAGGGCAGCGGAGAGGACCGCAGCACCGCATGTTCGACCGACGCCCTGGCCACGTCGTTGAACGGACAACTCGGCAATACTGTGGCAGACACCACCTGACCGCCCGGTATCTGCTTGATTTCCACAGGGCATACCACGCCGACCGGAATGTTGTCGGGCCTCAGCCAATTCTGCGTGATCGCATTCTGCAAGGCGGCGACGTAGGCATCGTTGGAGGTGCCCGCCTGCCCCGTCATGGCCTGCTTGGCCTCCGGCACGTTCTGCGCGTTCTGGGTCTGGCTGGCCTTGCGCAAATCGGCGAGTTGCTGCGCCTTCTGCGCCTCGAGGTTGATCTTGCGCTGCTGGGCTTCGCTCTCGGCTCTGACCTTGGCCAGTTCTTTCAGGATGCGCTCGGCTTCCTTCTGCTTCGTCAATTCCGCCATGCGCTGCTTCTGTTGTTCTTCCTGCGCCTTCTTTTCCTGCTCCGCCTTCTGCTCGGCGATCTCGGCGATCTTTTCCTGATCCTTCAATTTCGGCTGCGGCACGGGCGTCGGCAACACGCGCACCGGCGCTGGCGGCGGCGGCTTGGGTTTCGGCTCGGCTTTTTCTTCGTGTTTCGGCGAGGCCTTTTGCGCGTGTCTGGATGCGGGCGGCGGCGGCGCCCCGACGGGACCCACCAGGGTCGCCTCGATGACCGGCCCCTGCAACTGCACCATGCGCGTGCAGGTGACCGGCCGCATCGATTCGGGCAGGTGCAGCACGTTGGCCACGCTTTCCCAATGCGTGCAGTTCAACATCGCCAGCGCCAGGAACGCGACGATGCCGAGATGCAGCAACGCGGAATAGGCGACCGCGCGCGGTGTGGCGTCAGCGCTTTCCATTGCTCGCGGGGGCCACCGTGGTCTCCGGTTGGCTCATCAATCCGACCTTGGCGACGCCAGCCTGCTGCAGCAACCCCAGCACCTGGTTGACGCGGCCGTAATCGACGCGTTTGTCGCCGCCCAGCATCACCGAGGCTTTCGGATCCTGCTTCACGAACGCGGACACGTCTTTCACCAGCGTCTCGTCATCGACCTGTTCGCGCGGGCTCTTGCCGAGGGTCAGGAACACGTTGCCGTCATGATCCACCGTCACCAGCACCGGCTGCTTTTCGTCCTGCAGCGCCTTGGCGCCCGACTGCGGCAACTGGATGTCGGCACCGAGATTCAACATCGGCGCGGTCACCATGAAGATGATCAGCAGCACCAGCATCACATCGATATACGGCACGATGTTGATTTCGGCCATGCGACGGCGGCGACGGCTGCGGGTTTGCAAAGCCATGACGAAAGTGCCTCCTTACCGCACCGGCGCCTTTGCGCGTTCGGGCGGCGCGGGCTGCTCGGATTGCATCTGCCGGTGCAGCACGGACGAAAACTCTTCCTGGAAGGTGTCGTAGCGGACCGTGATGCGTTCCAGTCGCGTCGAATAACGGTTGTACGCCCACACCGCGGGGATCGCCGCGAACAGGCCCATCGCGGTTGCGACGAGCGCCTCGGAAATACCTGGCGCGACGGTGGCGATGGTGGCCTGCTTGAGGCTGCCGAGGCCCTGGAAGGCGATCATGATGCCCCACACCGTGCCGAACAGACCCACGTAGGTACTGATGGACCCGACGTTGGCGAGGTACTCGAGGTTGTGTTCCAGCTTCTCGACTTCACGCGTGCCGGCCACGCGCATCGCGCGTTCGGAGGCTTCCATCACCGCCCGCCGGTCCTCACCACCGCCGCGCTGGCGCTGGCGCACGAATTCGCGGAAGCCCGATTCGAACACCGCCGCGAGTCCGCCCGCCTCGCCCGCGCGGTTGCCGACTTCGCGAAACAACGCCGCGAGATCCACGCCCGACCAGAAGCGTTCCTCGAAACCGTCCGCATCGCGGGCGGCGGCATCGAGCATCGCCTTCTTGCGGAAAATGATCACCCACGACGTGAACGAGAAGATCACCAGGATCAGCAGCACCAGCTTCACCGGCCAACTGGCGTGGATGACCAAATCGAGGATGTTGATGGAACCGTTCATTCGAAGTTGTGTCCTTGAATCAAATCAGCGATGTTCGACGGAATTCGGCGCGGCACGAACGCCTCGGCATCCACGCACGCAATACGCACCTGCGCGCGCGCCAGCGTAACGCCGTCGGCCGCGCGCAGCACGTCCTGTGCGATGTCCATGCTGGCCGAACGCAGGCGCCCGACCCGCACCGTCGAATCCAGTTCGTCGTCAAGTCGGGCCGGCTTGTCATAGGCGATGCTCAATTCGCGCACCACGAACACGATTCCGTGCGACCGGCGCAGGGCATCCTGCCCCATTGCCATCGCGCGCATCCATTCGGTGCGCGCGCGTTCCAGAAACCGGAGATACCCCGCGTGGTACACCACGCCGCCAGCGTCGGTATCTTCCCAATACACCCTTGTCCGCCACCTGAACGCCGGCTGCGCGTGATCGGCCGCATCGATCATCTAGGACCCCGCGTCTTCGAACAGGTTCATCGCCGGCTCGCTGCCGCGCGGCGGCTTCAGGCCAAAATGGCGCCATGCCCTGGCAGTCGCGATGCGTCCGCGTGCGGTGCGTGCAAGCAGGCCCTGCTGGATCAGATAAGGCTCCAGCACATCTTCGATGGTGTCGCGGTCCTCGGCCAGCGCCGCGGCCAACGATTCCACGCCCACCGGACCGCCATCGAACTGCTCCAGGATCAGGCGCAGCAAACGGCGGTCGAGTTCGTCGTAACCGCCGGCATCCACCTGCAGCATTTCCAGCGCGGCGGACGCGGCGTCGCGGGTGATGCGCCCGCCCGCCCGCACCTCGGCGTAATCGCGCACCCGACGCAACAGGCGATTGGCAATGCGCGGCGTACCGCGCGCACGCCGTGCGATTTCGGCCGCGCCGGCTTCGTCGCAGGCGATGTCCAGGATGCGCGCCGAGCGCGCGACGATCGACGCGAGTTCGTCAGGCGTGTAGAACTCCAGCCGGTGCACGATGCCGAAACGATCGCGCAGGGGCGACGTCAGCATGCCGGCACGGGTGGTTGCGCCGACCAGCGTGAAACGCGGCAGGTCCAGTTTGATCGAACGCGCGGCCGGGCCTTCGCCCAGCATGATGTCGATCTGGAAATCCTCCAGCGCCGGATACAGCACCTCTTCTACCACCGGCGACAGGCGATGGATCTCGTCGATGAAAAGCACGTCGTGCGGCTGCAGGTTGGTGAGCAGCGCGGCAAGGTCGCCCGCGCGTTCCAGCACCGGACCCGAGGTGGTGCGAAGGTTTACGCCGAGTTCGTTGGCGATCACGTGCGAGATGGTGGTCTTGCCGAGACCGGGCGGCCCGAATACCAGCACGTGATCCAGCGCATCGCCGCGTTTTTTCGCTGCCTCGATCGACAGCGAAAGCTGTTCGCGCATCGCGGCCTGCCCGACATAATCGGCCAGCGTGCGCGGCCGCACGCTCGCTTCGACGACCTGCTCGGCGGGGCTTTCGATGGCGTCGACGACGCGGGATTCACTCATGCGCCGATTATGCCGGAACGCGCAGGTGGACGGCTGCGCGCTCTGTGGCCGGACGACCACCGCAAGAGTGGTTTTGACAGGCATCAACGCGGATCAGCAGGAACTTTCCCTGATGATCTGCAAGTATCCGTGCAAATCCGTGTTCAATGATTGCTTCGGCAGTGCAGCGCGGGCGCTTGTTTGTGCGAAGGCGTGACTTCAGCGCTCGCGGTTTTTTGCGCGCGTGCGCGCAGCCTTGCGTGCCGCAGCCGAACGATCTTTTGCGCCCTTGGTGCGCGCGGCCTTCTTGGCCGCCGCCGACCGTTCACTGGCGCTGCGCTTGCGCGCCGACTTGCGCGCGTGTTTCGACAGCGCCAGTCTGGATGCGGCGGAACGCCCCTCCCGTTTCAGCGCCTTGCTGCTCGCGCGCGCACGCTTGCTTGAGCTCTTTTTGGCGATCTTCGAACCCGACTTCTTCGCCGTCGCGCGGTCGCGCTTGGCCTGTCTGATGGTCTCGCGCGACGCCTCGCCCTTTTTTGGCGGCGGCAGGTCGACACCGGCGCGACGCGCTTCCGACAAGCCGATCGCGATCGCCTGCCTGGTCGATCTCGCTCCATGCTTGCCTTGGCGGATGTGGTCGATTTCCTCGCGCACGAATTCGCCGGCCTGGGTACTGGCGGATTTGCCTTCGCGCTTGTCCTCCTTCGCGCGCGCAATCGTCTTCTTGTCAGGCATGTCTCACCTCATCGTCAGTCCGTGGACACTGCGGGTGAATCCGATCCTTGCAATTGCAAGCGTTCTCTCATGCTGCGTGGTTTTCATCATGCGCCGCCCGCAACCGGATGTCACATCACATGTTCAGGATGCGATCAGGTATCAGACGCGACTAGATTTCGACCTGCGTCCCCAGCTCCACCAGCCGATTGCCGGGAATGTGGAAATACGCCGTTGCAGGCATTGCGTTGCGTGCGAGGAATGTGAACAAGGTGTCGCGCCAATGCGCCATGCCAGGCCGTTTGGTGGCTACCACCGTTTCGCGCGACAGGAAAAACGTGGTGTCCATCATGTCGAAGGCAAATCCCTGCTTCGCACAGGCCACCAGCGCCGCCGGTACGTCGGGGTCTTCCATGAAACCGAAACGCAGCCTCACCGCATGGAACGAATGACCAAGATCGCGAATCTCGATGCGCTCGGAGGCACCCGCGAAAGGCGTTTCCAGCGTCTCCACGCTCAGCAACACGTTGCGTTCGTGCAGCACCTTGAAGTGCTTGAGGCTGTGCAGCAGCGCGTGCGGCACCGAGTTCAAGTTGGCAGTCATGAATACCGCAGTGCCGGGCACCCGCGACGGGGAGTGTTCGGCGATGCTGGTGATGAACGGCTCGAGCGCGAGGCCGCCGTGCCTCAACTGGCGCAAGACCAGTTCGCGGCCACGCCGCCACGTTGTCATTATCGTGAACACCACAAGGCCCAGCACCAGCGGAAACCAGCCGCCGTGCTCGACCTTCAGCAGGTTGGCGCCGAAGAAAGCCAAGTCGATCGCCAGGAACGCCACTGCGATCGAGATGACCAGCGGCAGCTTCCAGTGCCACAGGCGAACCGCCACGATCAGCATCAGCAGCGTGGTGACCACCATCGTGCCGGTCACCGCGATCCCGTAGGCGGCGCCGAGGTTTTCCGATGAACGGAAACCGATTACTGCCGCGACCACCAGCAACAGCAGCATCCGGTTGATCCATGGCACGAAGATCTGCCCGGCCATGCGGCTGGAGGTGTGAACCACGCGCATGCGCGGCGAGTAACCCAGTTGCACCGCCTCGCGGGTCATCGAATATGCGCCCGTGATCACCGCCTGCGAGGCGATCACCGCCGCCGCCGTCGCGAGTACCACCATCGGGTACAGCAACACGTGCGGCACCAGCAGGTAGAACGGATCGGCCGCCGCGCCAGGGTTCTCCAGCAGCAAAGCACCCTGCCCGAAGTAGTTGAGCAACAACGCCGGGAACACGAAGCCCAGCCACGCGCGCTGGATCGGCGACTTGCCGAAATGCCCCATGTCGGCATACAACGCCTCGGTGCCCGTGACTGCCAGCACCACGCCACCCAAGGCTACGAACCCGGCGATGCCGTGCGACTGGAAGAAGCGCACCGCGTAATAGGGATTCAACGCAAGCAGGATTTGCGGCACGCGCACGATCATGTGCACGCCCAGCAGCGCGATCACCGTGAACCACACGCACATCACCGGCCCGAACACCGCGCCAATGCCGGCGGTGCCGCGGCGTTGCAGCGCGAACAGCAGCAACAGAATCGCGACGCTGATCCAGACCACCCAGCGCCCCAATGCCGGCTCGGCAACCTCCAATCCTTTCACCGCCGACAGCACCGTCATCGCCGGCGTGATCACGCCATCGCCATAGAACAGTGCGGCGCCGAAAATCGCCAGCAATGCGACCAGCCAACGCAGGCGGGGCATCCCGCGCACGCCGCGCTGGGCCAGTGTCAGCAGCGCCATGATGCCGCCCTCGCCCTTGTTGTCGGCGCGCATCACGAACATCACGTACTTCAGCGTCACCACCAGCATCAGCGCCCAGAACACCAGCGACAGCACGCCGAACACGCTGGCTTGCGCGACGTGCAGGCCGTATTTTTCGCTGAATACTTCCTGCAACGTGTACAGCGGGCTGGTGCCGATGTCGCCGAACACCACGCCGATCGCGCCAAGCGCGAGTGTGCGCATGGAGGGCGAAGCTTTAAAGTTGGAAACCGTTACGTGCACGTCCGCACCCGGTACCGGAAAAAGTGGGCGCGAAGTGTAGTGTGCCCGCACCAAGCGCGAGTCAAGCCCTCGCTTCCCGGCAGCGTGCGGTTCAGGTAGACGCGAGGCGTCTTATATTTCGACCTGCGCGCCCAATTCGATCAGGCGATTGCCCGGAATGCTGAAGAACGCGGTGGCGGGCAGCGCGTTGCGCGCGAGGAACGCGAACAGCTTGTCGCGCCACAGCGCCATGCCTGGCCGATCGGTGGCCACGATGGTTTCGCGCGACAGGAAGAACGTGGTGTCCATCATCTTGAGTTCGAGTCCCTGCTTGGCGCAGGCGTGCAGCGCTGCAGGCACGTTCGGATCATCGGCAAAACCGAAGCGCAGCGTCAGCAGATAGAAATCGTTGCCGAGGCCCTTCAATTCCATGCGCTCGTCAGCGTCGGCGTACGGCGTTTCCAGCGTGTCCACGGTCAGGATCACGTTGCGCTTGTGCAGCACCTTGTTGTGCTTGAGGTTGTGCAGCAACGCGTGCGGCACCGCATCGGGATCGCTGACCAGGAAAATCGCGGTGCCTTCCACCCGGGTCGGCGGGTGTTCGGCGAGATTGGCGATGAACGGAGCCAGCGCCAGGCCGCCGTGTTTCAACTGCCGCAGCACCAGGTCGCGACCGCGCCGCCAAGTGGTGAGGATCGCGAATACGGCGAGACCCAGCACCAGCGGGAACCAGCCGCCATCCTCGATCTTCAGCGTGTTGGCGCCGAAGAAGGCAAGGTCGATCGTGAGAAAGAACACGAGTACCGCAAGAACCAGCAACGGATGCCACTTCCACATGCGCCAGGCCACGATCACGAACAGTACCGTGTCGATCGCCATGGTGCCGGTTACCGCGATGCCGTAGGCGCCGGCCAGCGCCTTCGAAGAACCGAATCCGATCACCACCAGCACCACCAGGATCATCAGCAGCCGGTTGATCCACGGCAGGTAGATTTGTCCGACTTCCTCGTTGGACGTGTGCACTACCGGCATGCGCGGCAGGAAACCGAGCTGGATGGCCTGCCGCATGATCGAGAACGAGCCCGCGATCACGGCCTGCGAGGCGATCACCGCGGCCGCGGTCGCCAGCGCGATCATCGGATAAAGCCCCCAGGACGGCACCGCGAGGTAAAACGGGTTGCTGGCCGCTTCGGGATTGTGGACCAGCAACGCACCCTGCCCGAAGTAATTCAGCATCAGGCCGGGCATCACGAAGCCGTACCACGCGACGGTGATCGACTTGCGCCCGAAGTGGCCCATGTCGGCGTACAGCGCCTCGGCACCGGTCACGCACAGCACCACCGCACCCAACACCAGGAACCCGCCGGTGCCGTGGTGCGCGAAGAAATTGAACCCGTACCAGGGATTGATCGCGCGCAGCACCAATGGATGCTGCACGATGTTGTAGATGCCGATCAGGCCGAGCGCCACGAACCACACGCACATCACCGGACCGAACACCTTGCCGACCCCGCCCGTGCCGCGTTTCTGGACCAGGAACAGGGTGACCAGCACGATCACGGAAATCCACACGACCCAGTGCGACAGCGCCGGTGCGGCCACGCCCAGGCCTTCCACCGCGGACAGCACGGTAATGGACGGCGTGATCACGCCATCGCCGAAGAACAGTGCCGCCCCCAACACCGCAGCCAGGATCACCAGCTTGCGGGTGCGCGGATGTTGGCGCGTCGCGCGCTGCGCCAGCGCCATCATCGCCATGATGCCGCCCTCGCCCTTGTTGTCCGCGCGCATGATGAAGGTGATGTATTTCAGCGCCACCACGATCAGCAACGACCACAGCACCAGCGACAGTATGCCCAACACGTTGAATGTCGTGACCGGCATCCCGTGCTGGTCACTGAAGGCCTCGCTGAAGGTGTACAGCGGGCTGGTGCCGATGTCGCCGAACACTACACCGATCGCGCCAAGCACCATGACGTGCATGGCCTTGCGGCTCGAATCCTCGCTTTCCACCGGATGGATGTCGGCCTTGTCCATCATCGACCCAGCGCCGCGCGCAACGCCTTGCGGATGATGGTTTCGGCATCGTCGCCTTCTTCGGATGCAGCGGCTGCGAGGCGCGCCGCTTCGACCGGCTTGTAGCCCAACTGCTGCAGGGCCGCCTCCGCTTCGCTGCGCGGATCGCGCGCGACCGGCGTGGAGCCGGCGGGCGCGGAGATCACGGCGTTGCCGACGCGATCGCGCAATTCAACCACGATGCGCTCGGCGGTTTTTTTGCCGATGCCCGGAATGCGCGTCAGTGCCGCGACATCGCCCGCCTGCACCAGCCGAGCGAATTCCGCCGTCGAGACGCCCGACAGCACCGCCAGCGCGATGCGCGCGCCGATGCCGGAAACCTTCTGCAGGTCGCGGAACAGATTGCGCTCGTCGTCACGCAGAAAGCCATACAGCGCGACGGTGTCTTCCTTGTGCGCGTAGTGGGTCAGCAGGATCACTTCCTTGCCGACGTCGGGCAAGTCGTACAACGTGGACATCGGCACTTCCAGTTCGTAGCCGACGCCGCCGACTTCGATGAGTACCCACGGCGGACGCTTGGCGATGAGCAATCCGCGCAGACGACCGATCATCGACGTCGCCCCCATGCAGCAAGCGCAATCCCCGTGCGCGCTTCGCTGGCGCGCAGGTGCGCGTGGGTGATCGCGATCGCGAGCGCGTCGGCGGCGTCGGCCTGCAGCGGTTCGCGCGTGTTGAGCAGGATTCCCACCATGTGCTGCACCTGTTCCTTGCCGGCGTGGCCCTTGCCGACCACCGCCTGCTTGATGGCATTCGGCGCGTACTCGCTGACCGGCAATCCGCAGCCAACCGCCGCACAAATCGCGGCGCCGCGCGCCTGTCCGAGCTTCAGAGCGGAGTCGGCATTCTTCGCCATGAACACGCGCTCGATCGCGGCTTCCGCCGGTGCGTGCGCGGCGATGATGCCCGAGAGTTCGTCATAGATCCGTTTGAGGCGCAACGGAAACGTCTCCTCACCCGCCACCAGCAGCGTTGCGCGGAACACGCAGCGCAGCTTCCCCGTGGCATCGGCTTCGATGATACCGACGCCGGTGCGCTGGCTGCCGGGATCGATGCCGAGGATGCGCAGCGGCTGCGCCGGATCCACGATCAACCCGCCGGAAGGTCCGCGTTGGAGTGCACGTTCTGGACGTCGTCGAGCTCCTCCAGCCGCGCCAACAGGCCCTGCACCGCTTCGACCTGGTCGGCCGCCACGGGTACGTCCAGTTCCGCGCGCATGGTCACTTCCGCGTGGTCGGGTTTCAGGCCGGCTTTCTCCATCGCTTCGCGCACGGTCTCGAACGATTCGGGCGTCGTGATCACGTCAATCTGGCCGTCTTCCTGCCACACCTTGACGTCCTCCGCGCCGGCTTCGATCGCGGCGTCGGTGACCTTGTCTTCGCCTGCACCCCGCTCGTAGGAAAGCACGCCCACCTTGTGGAACAGGTAAGCCACCGAGCCGTCGGTACCGAGGTTGCCGCCGAATTTGGCAAATGCGTGGCGCACATCGGCAACAGCGCGCTGGCGATTGTCGGTGACGCACTCGACCAATACCGCGACACCGCCCGGCGCGTAACCCTCGAAATGCAATTCCTCGTAGGTGACGCCCTCCAGCTCGCCGGTGGCCTTCTTGATGGCGCGGTCGATGTTGTCCTTCGGCATCGATGCGGCGATGGCCTTGTCCACGGCAGTGCGCAAGCGTGCATTGCCATTGATGTCGCCACCGCCGGCGCGCGCGGCAACCATGATTTCGCGCACCAGTTTGGTGAACGCCTGGCCGCGCTTGGCATCCTGCGCGTTCTTGCGGCCGGCGATGGAAGGACCACGTCCCATGGGCGATACCGTTTGAGCTGAAAGGTGGAAAGTCTAGGGAAACACTTGCGCAACTGCCACGGGCTCGCACTTGCGCCCATGGCCACTCATCCCCACAACCCCCACCGAACCGCTTGGCTCAAGGGGCTCGAAGGCTCAGTTCCCGCGACGCACCTGCACGTGCAGTTCGGCGAGCTGCTTCGCGTCGATCGGGCCGGGCGCGTCGGTCATCAGGTCCTGCGCGCTGGTGGTCTTGGGGAACGCGATCACGTCGCGGATCGCGTCGGTGCCGCCGATCAGCATCGCAAGGCGATCGATGCCGAAGGCGATGCCGCCATGCGGC
>Ga0207705_10000152_pt1 | contig 74293 bp, 83 predicted proteins | sample KBSC13metaG_FD_184314 | JGI IMG/M metagenome (GOLD analysis project Ga0207705, IMG submission 184314) | Corn rhizosphere microbial communities from Kellogg Biological Station, Michigan, USA - KBS C1-3 metaG (SPAdes) (version 2) | ecosystem: Host-associated > Plants > Roots > Rhizosphere > Soil ... | reverse complement strand
GCTTTATTCGCCGAACATCGATTCGATCGAGGTCGTCCGCAAGGGCGTCGTCCGTCGCGCCAAGCTCTATTATCTGCGCGGCCGCACCGGCAAGTCGGCGCGTATCGCCGAGCGCCGCGACAACCGCTCGGCCGAAGCCGAGGCCGCCGAAGCCTGAGACTTCGCAGAGTCCAAGAAAGGAGCCGCTCCGGGATGCCGGGGCGGCCTTTTTTTTATGTTGCGCCCACAGCAGGTCTTGAGAATTTTTCTTTCGTCCCTTGGCCCCCGCCGAGTTGATAAGTCAACTGGCCACCGAGATAATCAAAGGGCCAATATAAGCCAAAGAATTTATCTCGATCCGATTGTAGTCCCGTCAGGGGAGTTTCAGAAAACGTTTCTGCAGACGCTCAGGATACCGAAATAAAATAGTACGTATAGGCGACCTAGTCTGTTTAATAATTAACTAATTAAACAATCCCTACCTCGCAAATATGCATTTCCTATGCTACAGACTGAGTCGCGGGCGTGGGGCCAGCGGCGGGCGTGGGGTCTGCGGCAGACACGGGGCCCGAGTAATGTGTGGGGTTCTGTTATGCGTAGCATCACACGGTTTGTAACCGTTTCCACAATCGCTGTGGCTTTTTCCACCCCTGTTTATGCCGTCGCCTGCAGCACGACGGATATCAGTCCGACCGCGATTGCCTGCGCCGGCCGTTACACCGGGAATGTCCTCGATAATTCGGCTCCGGACGTCGCGACCCAGCAGGCGGCGCTGGCCGCGCTCGGCTTTACCTGGGACGGCACCGGCTTCGGCGCCTTTCCGAAACTGTCGGGCCTCGGCGGTGCGACCACGATCGACTTTCCCGGCATGCTGCATGGCCTCACCTTTGTGGGCATCCATGTCGGCGGCTCCGGCGGCGGCACGACCTCCTTCTACAAGTTCGACGCGGGAACGTCGCTCGACTGGTTCACGCTCAACCTGCCGAGAAGCTCCGGCGCGGTGCTCTATTCGACCGGCGCCGGGGCGGTGCCAGAACCGTCGAACTGGGCGTTGATGTTCGGTGGCTTCGCGTTGCTTGGCGGTTATATGCGTGCGCGCCGCGCGCGGCAGGTAAGCTTCGCCTGAGCGAGGGGCAGGGCGCGCCGCCGCGTCAAGGGGTGGCGGCGTGCCCTGTGATTATCACCGGGCTCGGGTGATGACCGGGCCCACTTTCCAAATCCCCTGACCATGCCCTAACTGAAGCATGCTCAAGGTCCTGGCCGCGCCGATCCTGGCGCTCGCTCTTCTGGCTGCTCCCGCCTCAGCGGAGCAACTCACGCTCGAACGCATCTTCGCGAGTCCGTCGCTCGACGGGCCCGCCCCGCGCAAGGCGGCGCTTTCGCCCGATGGCAAGCTTGCCACCCTGTTGCGCAACCGCGCGGAGGATCGCGACCGCTGGGATCTGTGGGCGATCGACACGCGCAGCGGCCGCGCGCGGATGCTGGTGGATTCGCTCAAGGTCGGGTCCGGCGGCGCGATCTCCGAGGCGGAGAAGATGCGGCGCGAGCGCGCTCGGGTCGGCGGCTCCAAGGGCATCGTCGACTATGAATGGGCGCCCGACGGCAAGTCGATCCTCGCCCCTGTCGACGGCGACCTCTATCTGGCCGGGCTGGACGGCAGCGTTCGCCGCCTGACCAATACGCCCGAGAGTGAGCTCGACGCGCACGTCTCCGCTGGCGGCCGCTATGTGAGCTTCGTGCGCGCGCAGAATCTGTTCGCGGTCGATCTCGCCACCGGGGCCGAGCGGCCGCTGACTAGCGATGGCGGCGGCACCGTCACCTGCGGCACCGCCGAATTCGTCGCGCAGGAGGAGATGGACCGCTTCACCGGCCATTGGTGGGCGCCGGCGGACAAGGCCGTGGCCGTGGAATGCTATGACGAGGCGAAGGTGAAGGTTGTCACCCGCGCCGCGATCGGTGCCGACGGCACGCGCACCTTCGAACAGCGTTACCCCGCGGCAGGGACGGCCAATGTCGCGGTCAGCCTGTGGGTGATCGCCGCCGATGGCTCGGCGCGCGTCAAGGTGGACATGGGCGCCGATCCCGACATCTACCTCGCTCGTGTCGCCTGGGCGCCGGATGCGCGCACGCTCTACGTCCAGCGCGTCAGCCGCGACCAGAAACGGCTCGACATGCTCGCGGTCGATCCCGCGACCGGCGCGTCGCGCATCCTGTTCAGCGAAACCGCCCGCACCTGGGTCAATCTCAACGACGATTTCCGCGCCTTGAAGGACGGCAGCCTGATCTGGGGCTCCGAGCGCACCGGCTTCAAGCATCTCTATCGCTGGGCCGGCGGCAAATGGACCCAGCTCACCCATGGCGACTGGACGCTGGAGACCAATGCCCAGTCGCATCCCGCCGGGCTGATCGGCGTGGACGAGGCGCATCACCGCCTCTTCTTCAGCGCCAACAAGGATGATGTGCTGGAAAGCCAGGTCTATGCGATCGACTATCTCCATCCCGGGGAGCCCAAGCGGCTGACCGAGCGTGGGTTTTGGAACGAGGCGAGCATGGACAAGGCCGGCACGCGCCTGCTGATCCAGCGTTCGTCCCCGTCCCAGCCGCCCCAGGTCTATCTCGCCGACGCCGCCGGCAAGCGTATCGCCTGGATCGAGGAGAACAGGCTCGACGCGCGCCACCCCTATGCGCCCTACCTGGCCAGCCATCGCCCCGTAACCTACGGCACGCTGCAGACGCCCGACGGCGCCACGCTCCATTACGAGATGATCACGCCCGTGCTGGAGCCGGGCAAACGCTACCCCGTCTTCTTCGAACATTATGGCGGCCCGCACGCGCAGCAGGTGAAGCGCGACTGGATGAAAGGCCAGCTCGCCCAATATTGGGTGAGCAAGGGCTGGATCTATTTCCAGATCGACAATCGCGGATCCGCCAATCGCGGCAAGGCGTTCGAGGACAGCCTCTATCACGCGATGGGGTCGACCGAGGTCGCCGATCAGGCGGCCGGCGCGCGCTGGCTGCAGCAGCAGCCCTTCGTCGATCCGCACGCGATCGCGGCCTTCGGCTGGTCCTATGGCGGCTATATGACGCTCAAGATGCTGGAGAAGGACCCGGGCCTCTACGCCGCGGGCGTCGCCGGCGCGCCGGTGACGCGGTGGGAACTGTACGACAGCTTCTACACCGAACGCTATCTGGGCCAGCCGCCTTATGACGCGTCGGATACGCTGGCGGATGCGGCGCGGATCGCCGATCCGCTGCTGATGGTGCACGGCATGGCGGACGACAATGTCGTGTTCGAGAACAGCACGATCATGTACGCCGCGCTCCAGCAGAAGGGCGTGTTGTTCGAAACCGCGGTCTATCCCGGCCAGACGCACGGCTTCACCACCACCGCGTCGCTGCATCGCTGGAAGACGATCGAGGATTTCCTCGACCGCCGCGTCAAGGCGCGCTCCGGCCGATAGGTCCGCGCGCCGGCACGGCGGACATCGCGCCGATTTGAACCCCGGATCGGATCATTCCGCCTTGCGCGCGGCTTTCGTCGGCGCGTCTGCAACTTGTTGTAAAAGCGCTAAGTTTCGTGCGGGATTTTGCGGTGGTAGCGATATCGCGTTTGGGCTTCGCAAAGCTATACCGAACAAATCCGGCCGCAATCACGAATAATAGCCCCCGATTTATTCTTGTCCGGTAAATCAAGAGCTACAAATCGAGATCCAATAGGATTTCAAAATCGGCGGTTTGGTTAACGCGAATTCCAAGGAATTGGACAATAAATCTTCCTCGTGAGCCATGATTGACCTGCGATCTTATAAAAACACGACGAACCGTTTCGGAGCGGTCTGAAAAATTAACAATTCTTTAGCTTTCTTTTTCGCGACTCGGTGCTATGGAGGCTCCGCAATCATTTGGGGATGATCCATGAACATGATGTCGCGTATCGCCGCGGTGGGCTTTGTTGCCGCCGCCGCTCTTGCCACTGCACCTGCGCAGGCAACGCAAATTCCGGACGGCAAGGTCAGCTTCGTCGGCCTCTTCAATCCGACGGTCGATCTCAGCACCAATCCGAATACCTTCACCGCCACCACCGGCGCGACGTTCGAGATTTCGGGCACCGGCGGTTTCCTCGGCGCGACCGGCGGTTTCGGTTCGCTGAACGGCGTCCTGAACTTCTCGAGCACGGCTGGCGCCACGCTCGTCCAGTCGCTCGCTAACTTCTTCACCTTCGCTGACGGCACTGGCCACAATTTCCAGTTCTCGGTCAGCAGCGTGAAGACGATCAACTGGGCGAATACGCCGGGCGTGTCGAGCAGCTTCTCGCTCTACCTGCTGGGCAGCACGGTCGATACCTTCCTCGGCTACAGCCCGACCGCGACCTCGCTGACGCTCACCTTCGGCAACACCAGCGGCTCGGCTTATTCGGCCGCTGCCACGCTGGCGGTTCCGCCCGCGCCGATCCCGACCGTGCCGGAGCCCGCGACCTGGGCGATGACCTTGATCGGCTTCGGCGCGATGGGTGCGGCGCTCCGCCGCCGCCCGCGCGTCGCCAGCGTCTCGTTCGCCTGAACATTCGGCGCCTGATCGCTCAGGCCTGAACAAAAAGCGCCGCCGGCCCCCGCAGGGTCGGCGGCGTTTTTGCGTGCCGTGGGGAAGGGGCCTCAGCCCGCCGCCGCCGGCTCCTCCAATATCCCATAGGGGTCGTCCCCCGCCGCGCGCTTGACCGCATCCAGCAGCCAGTCGCGAAAGGCGCGCACCTTGGGCAGGTTGCGCTTATGCTCGGCATAGACCAGCCAGAATCCGTTGCGATAATAGGCCACCTGCGCGAACGGCTGCACCAGCTGCCCCGCCGCGATCGCGCTCTGGAACATGGGCGGGCTCAATATCGCCACCCCATGCCCCGCCATCGCGGCATGCCCGTCCAGCACCTGCGATTCGAACCTTATGCCCGGGTGGCGCTGCGTGCGCGGGTCCGGCGCGGTCAGCGACGAAAGCCATAGATCCCACCAATCGTCCTCGGGCGAGATACGCGGCACGTTCGCCAGGTCGGCCGGGTCGTTCAGCGGATGCCGCTTCAGGAAATCCGGGTGCGCCAGCGGCGTCACCGGCATCCGCATCAGGAAGTGCGCGATCAGCCCCGGCATCGCCTGCCATTCGGCCGCGCCGCGCGGCGGCATCCCGCGGATCGCGATGTCATATTCGCTCGATCCCAGGTCGACCATCGTATCGGTCACGCTCAGCCGCACCGCCAGATCGGGCCGCACCAGGTTGAAATCGCCGATCCGCCCCGCCAGCCAGTTGGTGGCGAAGGTCTGCGGCGCGGTTATGCTCAGGATCGCGTCGTTCTCCGCGCGCGCCGCCGCGAACGCCTTGTCGAGCAGGGCGAACGCCTCCATCACCTGCGGCGCGATCCGCCGGCCAAGCGCCGTCAGCACCATGCCGCGTCCCTGGCGGATGAACAAAGGCCCGCCCATCCGCTCCTCGAGCAGGCGCATCTGATAGCTGACGGCCGATTGCGTCATCGCCAGTTCCTCGCCCGCGCGGCTGAAATTGCCGTGGCGCGCGGCGGCCTCGAACACGCGCACGGCGGCGAGCGGGGGGATGCGCGACATAAGCCAACTATAAGGCTTGCTTCTACTTCCTGTCCATCGCCTTGTTGGTCATGGCGCGCTTTCGGGTTCAGATACGGGGCCTCTCAAGCAAGCAGAGGATCACGCAAATGTTGAAGCTCATCGCCGCCGCCACCCTCATCGCCACCGCCGCGCCCGCCTTCGCGCAGGCGCACGGCACCACGCGGTCCGTCCATGTCTCCTACGCCGATCTCGACCTGCGCCAGGCAGACGGCGTCAAGCAGTTCGACCGCCGCCTCCGCGCCGCGATCGCCGACGTATGCCCCGACGGCGTCACGACCGATCGGATCGCCACCGCCGATGTCATGCGCTGCCGCAACGCGGCCTCCCGCGCTCTCCAGGGCCAGCGCGCCGAGGCGATCGCCAAAGCCACCACCAACACCCAGCTCGCGCTCAACATCCGCGCGCGCTGATTGCGCTTGCCGGCCAAGGCAAAGGGGCATGTCCGGGGACGATCCCGGCCATGCCCCTTCCCACACCCGCGATAAGCCCGCCTGATATATCGATCGCGCGGCGCCGGGCCGCAGACACGAAAACGCCGCCACCCCGTGTGGGGCAGCGGCGCATTCGCATTACTGAAGTCGGATCAGGCGAAGCGGAGCGCGGTCCGGCGGCGGCGCATCGCCGCGCCGGCCAGGCCGAAGCCGCCGACCATCATCGCCCACGAAGCCGGCTCCGGCACCGCGCCGGCATGGCCCAGCTCGAAGTCGGTCGTCGAGGGCGCGCTGCCCGCGCCCTGTGCCGACGCCAGCGAGAAGCCGGTGAAATACTCGCCGCCGGTCGCCACGAAGCCGTGGAAGTCGAGCGCGCTGCTCGCCATCGGGCTGCTCAGGTCCGCGAAGTTGTAGCTGCCCAGGTTGGTGTAGACCGTGACCGACATGGCCGACTGGTCGCCCAGCGTGCCCAGCTTGAAGCCGAACAGGTTGAAGCTGCCGTCGATCGTGCCCGACATCGGCGACCACTCGTTGAAGTCGAGCGTGTTGCGGATCGGCTGATAGCCGGTGCCCGTGCCGACGATCAGGTTGTCGCCGCTGGTGAAGGTCAGCGCGCCGAACGTGGTGGTCGCGCCCAGCGACGTGAAGCCGCTCCCGTAGCTGTCGAAATTGGTGGTCTGGTCGATCGTGCCGAGCGCATCGAACGCGGCATTGTCGTTGACGAGCGTGACGCCGGCCTGTGCGGTGCCGGCAAAGGTGAGAAGCGCGAGCGCGGCTGCGCCGCCGATAAGCTTGATCATGATTGTTCCCCCAAGAGATAACGAAAAAGCGGCTTATCCGCGGCCGCCGACCCCTGACAAGTTAATTCGAGGTTAACATTCCTAAGAGCGTCAGAATTATCTCGATTTGCCTTTTTGGGGGCGCACTGCCGGACTGGACTTTGGCCGCTGCCGGCAGCGTGGCGCCTGTTCACTATACTAAATCAATAAAACTGTGCGCGCCCGCCCGCCGGCACGGGCGGCGCGCATCGTTTCTGGCCTCAGATGATCGTGAGAACCACATCCACATTCCCGCGCGTGGCGTTGGAATAGGGGCAGATCTGGTGCGCGGTCTCGACCACTTTCTCCGCATCGGCGCGATCGAGCCCGGGCAGGCTGATCTCCAGCTCCGCGGTGATGCCGAAGCCGCCTTCGCTGCGCGGCCCGATGCCGACATGGGCGGTGACGCTGGTTTCGGCCGGCACGCGGATCTTCAGCTGCTGGCCCGCCACCTTCATCGCGCCGATGAAGCAGGCCGAATAGCCCGCCGCGAACAGCTGCTCCGGATTGGTGCCTTCGCCGCCGGCGCCGCCCAGCTCCTTCGGCGTGGCGAGCGTGAAGCTCAGCTTGCCATCCTCGACCCGCGACTGGCCGTCACGGCCGCCGGTGGAGGTTGCGCGGGTCTTGTAGAGCACGTTCACGGACATGGGATCACTCCTTGATCGAGGGGCATATGGATCACGATAATCCTTATCGCGATAAATAATGAGATAGCGAGCCGCGCACCCCTTGTCCACAACAAAGTTTATCGCGATATATATTTGCGAAATCCGTCGCCCCGACGCAGGCTGGGGCCGCTGCGATAGGCACGAGCCGGCCCGAACCGCGCCGCTCGCGTACGAAGCAAAGGAGACGAACCATGTCCGCCCCATTCCCGCTCGATCAGCAGCTCTGCTTCTCGCTCTATTCGGCCAGCATGGCGATCAGCCGCGCCTACAAGCCGATGCTGGATGCGCTCGGCCTCACCTACCCCCAATATCTCGTGCTGCATGCCTTGTGGGAACAGGACGGCCGCACCATCGGCGCGATCGCCGAACGCCTCGGCCTCGAATCCTCCACCATCACGCCGCTGGTGAAGCGCCTGGAAAGCGCCGGCCTCGTCACCCGCGCCCGCAATCCGGATGATGAGCGCCAGGTCCAGGTCCGCCTCACCCCCCGCGGCCGCGAGATCCGCGACGAATGCGGCTGCCTGGGCGAGGAATTGCTGGCGCGGTCGGGAATGACGGGGGAGCAGTTGGGCAAGCTGAATCGGAAGGTGCAGGCGTTGCGGGATGCGGTGGCGGCAATCTGAATTCATACATGCGGGAGCGGTCCCGTGCCGCCGAGAAGCTCTAGCTCTGAACGCCTACATCAGTCTAAGCTGCCGGCATGAGCGACGGGGAAGTGCAGGGGGGCATCGTCTACGTTCTGACGAACGACGCCATGCCAAACATGATCAAGATCGGACGCACATCAGGTGAGGGGGTGGAGCGACGGGTTGCAGAGTTAAGCCGTGCGACGGGAGTCCCCTTGCCGTTCAGGGTGGCCGTTGCAAGGTCCGTTCATGATGCACGTATTGTCGAGCGTGCCCTCCACATCGCGTTCGGGCCCGATCGGGTGAATCCCGCACGCGAATTCTTCGCCATCGCGCCCGAGCGCGCGATTGCGATCATCGAAGCCTTTCCTGGCCTGGATCTCACGCCGCAGACGGAGAGCGCCGTCGAGCGCGAGGTCGAAGCATCAGAGCCTGGTACTCTTGCCGCTGCGAGGGCCTTCGAAAAGAAGCGCCGACCTCCGCTCAACTTCTTGGAGATGGGGGTGCCGTTGGGATCCTCTCTCACGCATCAGGCCACGGGCGAGGTTGTGGAAGTCGTCGAGCCTAAGAAAGTGTGCTTGCGCGGGGATATTGTCTCGCTCACGCGTGCGCAGCAAATCGTGTCGGGCGCCGACTATGCTGTTGCGCCAGGGCGGCACTGGTTCTTCAACGGCGTATCGCTCGCGACCTTGTACGAAGCTACTTATCCGTTCGAAGATGTAGATGGCTAAGCACGGCCTTTGGCGCGTCGCGCCCTCGCCTCACGCGGTTAAGCTGCACGTGGAAGGGGAAAATCTCGGGTGACGAGAGGAGTGTTTCTGCATCGGGAGGATTCCCGGTACAATGACGTCCCGACGGAGCGCTATCACTTCCCTCGCCAATACCTCAGCCGCGCTTCGCAGTTCGTCGGCGACTGGATCATCTATTACGAGCCGCGGCGGGGTCCGGCTGGCAAAGGTTATTTTGCGATCGCGCGGGTAGAGAACGTTGTTCCTGATCCCACCACGCCAGATATGTTCTTTGCCATAATTGAGCCCGGAAGTTTTCTGCGCTTCGAACGCCCGGTGCCCTTCTCGAGCGAGCATGGCGTGGTGGAACGTGGAGTTTTGAACGAAGCGGGCCGGATTTCCGGTCGGGCCCAGGCGGCGGTCCGTCCGATCTCAGTCGAGGACTTTAACCGCATCGTTGACCTTGGGCTCATCGACGAGGCTCCGCTCCTGCCGCGGAGGGACATCATGCTTGATGTGCCTGCTCCGGAACTGCGAGAAGAGGCCGCGCCCTTCCTCCACGCTGATCGCGAGCGTGTCAGCTACTATGCCTCGCGCGCCGTCCGCGATCGTGTCTTCCGCCGTATCGTGCTCGACGCGTATGATTGCCGATGTGCAGTAACCGGACTCAAGTTCATCAACGGCGGCGGCCGCGCTGAGGTCGAAGCCGCCCACATAAAGCCTGTTGAGCATAACGGTCCCGACGACGTGCGCAACGGCATCGCTTTGTCGGGTACGGCGCACTGGATGTTCGATCGGGGATTAATCAGCCTGACTGACGACCTGGAAATCCTTGTCTCACGGCATGTCAACGATGCTGACAGCGTGCGTAAGCTGATAAATGGATCAGGCAGAGCTCAGGCGCCTGCCAATCCTGCGCTGCGGCCTCATCCCCTGTATCTGGCTTGGCATCGCGAACATTGCTTCAAACTCTGAACCCGGGACTAGCGATCGGTTTTGTCACGGCCCGCGATGGGAAGCTCATATGGGGAAGGGTCCCACGTCCGCTCGTACACGCTCGGGCTGCCATGCCCGTCCCCGAACGGCACCGGCCGGCTGAAGCTGTTCAGCGACGCACCGCGCTCCTTGGCCGAGCGCGTCGCCGCTTGAGCGCGGCGTGCAGTTTCCTTCCTTGCGACATGCCATTCCTGGCGAAGCGCGAATATTTTCGCCTGGTCGACAAGGAACGTCTTCGATCCCGAGCGGAGCGGGATCCACGCCAGTTCGCCGCTCGCGATCAGCTTCTTGATCCCCGCGGCGTTGGTGGCAAGCAACTCCGCCGCGCGTGAGATCGGCAGCCACCGCCGCCCCTCGCGCTCGTAGCTTGACTTAAGCGGCATAACGCCCGTCACCCAGTTTACGCAGCCGCCCCATGCCCGCCAGCGTATCGAGCACCGGCGCCACGCCCTTGGCATTCTTGCCCTTGAACGATTTGGCGACATCGTTCGCCGCGATGGGCCGCCCGGCGCGATCGACCACGCTTGCCACCGCCACGAACTGTTCGGGCAAAGCGGTCGGCCATTCCAAGATGTCGGCCGACGGCCTGGCCTCTTCCGGCAGCGCCAGGCTCGCCTGCTCCTTGGGTGCGACATAGCCCGCCTGCTGAAACTCGGGCCGCAGCCAGCGAACCTGCCCCTTCGCCTCTTCTGCCGCCCGCTCCTTGTTGAGCGCGACCAACCGCTCCAATATCTCCTCGTCCGACAGGTCCGCCGGCCAGCCATAGGCCTCGGCGACGAGCGCATCGATCATGTCGTGATATTGCCGGATCAACGACACGCAGCCGCGCTCGGCAATGTCGCGATCCTTGGCCGAGAGCACGGTGCCGGCAGCCTCGGCGGCGCGTAAGGCTTCGAGGACATTGTAGAGTTTGGTGAGCGTCAAGTCCTCGTGGTGCGCAAGCACATCCTTGCGCAGCGCGTCGAGCCTTTCGGCGGCGTCGCGGATGCCGGATTTGAGCACTTGGTCGTCGGTCGCGGGGAATGGGAACGGGTCGAAGCAACGCGACTTGCTGTAACGTGGGTCATTTCCCACACCCAAATGCGCCCCCGCAGCCAGCGCCCACACAACATGCACACGGGCGGATAGAATGCCCAGAGCAAGGGCGTCGTCGGTCGCAATGGAAATGAGCATGTTATCCGGTGTGACTGTGCGCGGCAGGAACTGGAATACGCGATGCTTGGCGGTTTCGACGGTCACGATAAAGCGAGATAGACCCGCTAAAGCGCCCCGTAACTCTGGACGGGGTTTGCCAAACAGCCACCAATCCCGGGCATATTGCCGCGCATCGCTGGTATTACTGCGCGCAGCCTGACCCTCCCTCTGCGGCCGAACTGCCGCCAGCAAGTGTGCGTAGATCAACGGGAAGCGGTCGCGCACGTCCGCTTCGCTCACCCCAAACAGGTCGATCACCTTTACGTAGCGCGGTCGAGCTGCCAGATCGCGGCCGTTGCGATAGTCATGGATGACCTGCTCGGTTCCGGGTACGCTGCCGAGGCCGAGGCGCCCCGCCTGCTCTTTCGAGACGACGAAACCATCGCCGTGAAGCTTCACCCCTGGTGAAGCCAATCCGTCATTGCTCCGCAGGGCTTTCGCCGAGGCTACCGCCGCGCCGATGGTCAGGTCGCTGTGGATGCGCCCTTGCCGCTCCACAAAGCGGATCAGATCCGGCGCGTCGCGTTCGTCGACGACCGTTGACAGGCGGCCATTGCGGACGCCCGCCGCGGCCATCGTCATCGCGATCCGCACCGCCGCATCGCCTTTTTCGCTCACCCAGGGATGATCGGGAATCGCGAAGCGCAGGCTGATCGGATCGAGCGCATCCAGATGGCGTGCAATCACGCGGCGGCTGAACGCCTGCGTGATCGAATTGGTGGTCACGAACCCGAACCGGCGCACGCGATGCTTGCGCGCCAGCATCGCCGACTTGTCCCACCAGTGCATCACGAAGTCGGCGGACTCGGGAACCTCGGTAGTACGGAACAGTGCTTCGAAATAGCCGCTGCCCAGCCGGTCGCGAATATCCTTGCCGCCAATGAACGGCGGGTTCCCGATGATGAAGTCCGCCTTTGGCCATTTTGCCGGCTTGGGATTGAGGTAGCGATAGACCTCCACCTGCGCGCTCTCGTCCGGCACCTCCTTGCCCGTGACCGGATGCTTCTTCATCGTCTCGCCGTCCCAGCGCGTCACCGGCTTGCCGCTCTTGTCGCGCTCAAGCTCCTGCCGGTCCCACGTGATTAGCGCATCGCGATTCTCGATCGTCTTCACGTCGCGCAGCACGGGCGCCTCGGGCATCCGGTCCTCGCCGTTGACGCGGAAATGCCATTGCAGATAGCCGATCCAGAGCACCAGCTGCGCGATCGCGGCGGCGCGCGGGTTGATCTCGATCCCCAGGAAATTCTCGGGCGTGATCGTATGGCCGCTGATCTCGGCCAGATACTGATCGTCGCCCAGTTCCTGCAGCAGTTCCAGCACCTCGCCTTCCAGTTCCTTCATCCGCGCCATCGCGACGTAAAGGAAGTTGCCGGTCCCGCAGGCTGGGTCGAGCACCTTGGTCTGCGCCAGCTTGCCGTGGAATGCCTCCACCAGCTTGCGCGCGCCCTCCTTGTCCCCTGCCTCCGCCGCCTGCGTCGCCGCGGTGCGCGTTCCCGACCAGTCGTCGCGCAACGGCTCCATGATCGTCGGCCCGACCAGCCGCTCAACATAAGCGCGCGGCGTGTAATGCGCGCCCAGCTTGGCCCGTTCCTTGGGGTTGAGCGCACGCTCCAGCAACGTGCCGAAGATTGCGGGTTCCACCTGGCGCCAGTCGGCGTCCGCGGCGGCGATCAGCACGTCGATCTCCTCCACGTGGAGCGGGATCGCGGTGCTATCCTTGAACAGATAGCCGTTGAACTGGCGCACCGTCTCGCCCGCCTCGCCCAGCGCGCCGACGAACCCGCCGGTGTCCATTTTCGCCCACAGGTCCGACAGTTGCGGCACCAGATTCTCGGGACGGTCGCGCACCTTGCGGAGTAACCGGCTGAAGCTCTTCTTCGGGATGAGGCCGGTATCCTCGGCGAACATCGTGAATAGCAGCCGCATCAGGAAGCCGGCGACGCGGTCCGCATTATGGTCGCGCGCCTCGATCCTACGCGCGAGCGTGGCGAGATGGTCCGCGATCTCGCGCGTGACCCGCGCGGCCTCCGCCGACGGATCGAGCGCCATCGGGTCGCTCCAGATCGCCGCCAGCCGCTTGCGCACATCCTCGTCGCGAAGATCGTCCAGCGTGATGCGAAAGCGCCGCCGATCGGGGAAAGGCGCATAGCCCTTCCCGCTGCGCTGGAAGTCCGCATAGACGTCGATGCAATAGCCGACGTCCGTCACCAGCAGGAAAGGCGGCCAGCCATGCTCGGCCGGCAGGGCCTTGGCATAGCCTTCCGCCTGCGTCGCCGCGCGCTGCATCGCGCCAGTCCACTGCCCCGTGCCGCGCTTCGCCATGCCGCGCTTGAAGCGGTCTGCCGCCGTCTGCCCGAAGAAATCGCGCAGGCTGTCGCCCTGTCCGCCTTCTACCGCCGCCATGTCCGCGGCGCTGCCCTGCTTGGCTTCGAGGATGAAGCGGCCACGATTGTAGCAGTCGATCCAGCCGTTCGATTGCGTGCCGTCGATCTCCGTTTTGATGACGTGCTTCTCGAACACATAATCGTTGCGCTCGGTGTCGGAGAGCGTCGGCTGCGGCGCCGCGACGCCGATCAGCGCGCACAGGTCGCTGATAAAAAGCTGGGTATTGGCGCGCTCATTGCCGCCCGAAACCTGCCATTTCGCAATGAATTCGTCGGCGTTCACGCGCCCCCCTCCAGGGCGTTGTGGAATGGCTTGCGCAATCGATCAAGATGGCGATCGGACCAAATCAACGAAGGTCGTGATCATTCCTCAAATTCACCTCCCACTTCCGCATCAACGCCTCCACCGGCGCCAACTCCGCATCCAACCTTTGCCTGCAACCTCTCCCCGTGGGGTTGCGGCTAGCCCGCTTCTTCCCCTCTGCCGTCCGCGGCCCGGTCGAATGTTCCCACGCCTTGCGCGCCTTCATCATCCGCGAATAGGCGGCGCGCCGTTCGTCGGTCCAACCTTTAGTCAAGCCGCACCTCATGGGCGTGGTCCCGCCAGTCGGCCTCGCGCTTGGCCGATCCCGGTATGACATTCCCCTCGTCATCATATCGCGGCGGATAGACGATGACGCGCTCGATCCGCGTATAGCGCGGCGCCTCTTCCTCCTTCTCCTCGGCCTGACCCTCCGCAATATCGTTCAGTGACTGGAGCGTCGCGCGGCATTGCGCCTGCGCCTTCATCGCCAGCTTCAGATATCGCTCGGCCGCGTTGCCCGGCCGGCCCAGCATCGCGCCGCCGCGCCGCGCCATCTCCGCAAAGATCGCATTCAGCGCGATCGCCTGCCCCACCAGGGTCGCCTTCGCGCCCGCCATCGCGCCGTCGCGCACCGCATCCACCGCGTCCTGGATCGCGTCATAGCCTGCCACGGGGTCGATGCTGCTGCCGCGCGCCTCTTCCCAGAACGCCGACACCACCATCGAACTCGTCACGCACGGGTCCATCGCCTGCGCCGCAATCTCGCGCATCCGCGCCACGCTCGTCCCTTCGCTCGGCTCTGCCGCGTCCATCCTGTCTCTCCGCTTGACATCAGTACGTATATAGAGTACACGTTCACCACATAAAGTCAAGGAAAATACGTTTTGAGCGTACGCGTGCCGGCCGATGTGAACGATGGTGGGGTTCTGCCGCACCCGGCCGCCCGCAAAATCATCAAGTTCGTTTCTGGTGTTTTTTGTTTTTGCCTAACGGCGGCGCTGCCCCCTCGCATCCTGGGGCCACAGTCTCTAAAGCCGCTCGCGCCATGACTATCGACAAGACTTTCGACACCGGTTCAATCGAATCCCGCTGGTACGCGCATTGGGAATCCACCGGTCAGTTCCGCCCCGCGCGCGACACGGCGGAGCCGTTCACCATCGTCATCCCGCCGCCCAACGTCACGGGCTCGCTCCATATCGGCCACGCGCTCGACAATACGCTGCAGGATATCCTGATCCGCCACGCGCGCCTGCAGGGGAAGGATGCCTTGTGGGTGGTCGGCACCGATCATGCCGGCATCGCCACGCAGATGGTGGTGGAGCGCAACCTGGCGAAGGATGGCATCGCCCGCGCCGATCTCGGCCGCGACGCCTTCATCGAAAAGGTGTGGGAATGGAAGGCGGAGAGCGGCGGCCAGATCACGCGCCAGCTCCGCCGCCTCGGCGCGTCGTGCGATTGGGCCAACGAGCGCTTCACGATGGACGAGGGCTTCAGCCGCGCCGTCCTCCACGTCTTCGTCGAACTCTATCGCCAGGGCCTGCTCTATCGCGACAAGCGCCTGGTCAATTGGGACCCGCATTTCCGCACCGCCATCTCCGATCTCGAGGTCGAGACCAAGGAGCGCAACGGCCAGTTCTGGCACCTGTCCTATCCGCTGGCCGACGGTTCCGGCGCGATCTCGGTCGCAACCACGCGCCCCGAAACCATGCTCGCCGATATGGCGGTCGCGGTGAATCCGGAGGATGATCGCTACAAGGCGCTGATCGGCAAGCAGGTGCGCCTGCCCATTACCGGCCGCCTGATCCCCATCGTCGCCGACGAACATGCCGATCCAGAGCTCGGCTCGGGCGCGGTCAAGATCACGCCCGGCCATGACTTCAACGATTTCGAGGTCGGCAAGCGCGCGGGCTTCAAGCCGGCCGAGATGCTCAACATGCTCGATGCCGACGCGCGCGTCTGCCAGACGGCCGACGGCCTCATCCCCGCCGATCTGCTCGGCCTCGACCGGTTCGAGGCGCGCGATATGGTGGTGAAGCTGCTCGAGGAGGCCGGCGCGCTGGAGAAGGTCGAGGATCGCGTGATCCAGACGCCGTTCGGCGATCGCTCGGGCGTGGTGATCGAGCCCTGGCTGACCGACCAATGGTATGTCGACGCCGCGACCCTCGCCAAGCCCGCGCTGGAAGCGGTCCGCTCGGGCGACATCCGCGTCGTCCCCGAAACCTGGAAGAAGACCTGGTACAATTGGCTCGAGAATATCCAGCCCTGGTGCGTCAGCCGCCAGCTCTGGTGGGGCCACCAGATACCCGCCTGGTATGACGAAGAGGGCCAGGTCTATGTCGCCGAAACCGAGGCCGAGGCGCAGGCCCAGGCCGGCAACAAGCGCCTGACGCGCGACACCGACGTCCTCGACACCTGGTTCTCCAGCGCCCTCTGGCCCTTCGCCACCCTCGGCTGGCCGGACCCAGAAGCCCTCTCCCCCCCGGGGAGAGGGTTGGGTGAGGGGGAGCGAGGCGCAGCCGAGCGCCCGCACTCTGATGCGCAGGCCACCCTCACCCAACCCTCTCCCTCAAGGGAGAGGGCTCAAAGTCTCCTCGCCCGCCATTACCCGAACGACGTCCTCATCTCCGGCTTCGACATCCTCTTCTTCTGGGATGCGCGCATGGCGATGCAGGGGCTGCATTTCATGGGCGAGCGCCCGTGGAAGACGCTCTACCTGCACGGCCTCGTCCGCGACGCGCACGGGCAGAAGATGTCCAAGTCCAAGGGCAACACCGTCGATCCGCTCGGCCTGATCGACAGATATGGCGCGGACGCGTTGCGCTTCACGCTCGCCGCGATGGAAAGCCAGGGCCGCGACATCAAGCTCGATGAGAAGCGAGTCGAGGGCTATCGCAATTTCGCGACCAAGCTCTGGAACGCTGCCCGCTTCGCCCAGTCGAACGGCATCGGCGGCTGCACCACGCGCGATCCGCCCAAGGCCGACCTCGCCGTCAACCGCTGGATCATCGGCCAGACGATCAAGACCGTCCAGGCGCTCGACCTCGCGCTCGCCGACCTGCGCTTCGACGAGAGCGCCAACACCGTCTACCATTTCGTGTGGGCCAGCTTCTGCGACTGGTACCTCGAACTGATCAAACCGATCCTGTCTCCCCTCCCTGCCCAGGGAGGGGATCAAGGGGTGAGTGCGAGCGCAGCGAGCCCCTCCGCCGAAGCGGGGGACAGCCCGGAAGCCGCCGAAACCCGCGCCGTCGCCGGCTGGGTCCTCGATCAGATCCTGGCGATGCTCCACCCCTTCATGCCCTTCATCACCGAAGAGCTGTGGCACGCGCTCGCCGATCGCAAGGACGACCTGATCGTTGGGCACTGGCCCACGCCCGACGCCCGCGCGATCGATCCAGATGCCTCGGCCGAGGTCGAATGGCTGATCAAGCTGGTGAGCGAAATCCGCGCCGCCCGCGCCGAACTCAACGTGCCCCCGGGCGCGCGCCTGAACCTGTTCGTGGCCGATGCGTCCGCTGAAACCGCCGCCCGCCTCGATCGCCAGCACAGCGTCCTCTCGCGGCTCGCGCGCCTGGACTCGATTCAGCTCGCGCCCTTCGCGGGCAAGGGTGCCGCTCAGGTCGTGGTCGACGAAGCGACCTTCGCGCTCCCGCTGGAAGGCGTGATCGACCTCGACGCCGAACGCGCACGCCTCGCCAAGGGCGCCGAAGCCGCGGAAAAGGAACGCGACAGCCTCGCCGGCCGTCTCGCCAATCCGTCGTTCGTCGAGCGCGCCAAGCCCGAAGCCGTCGCCAAGGCCCGCGAAGACCATGACGCCAAGGCCGCCGAAGCCGACCGCCTCCGCGCGGCCCTGGCCCGGCTGGGATGATGCCCAATTTCCGTCATTCCCGCGCAGGCGGGAATCCACCGGGAGGTCGACGCCTGCGGGTGGGTGGATTCCCGCCTGCTCGGAAATGACGATGCAGATTAACGAACTCGCGCCCGAGGAGGCGAACGCCGCCATCGCACTCTGGGAGGAGGCCGGCCTGATCCGCTCGTGGAACGATCCGCAGGCGGACATCGCCGCCGCGCTCGCCTGCCCGACCTCGACCATCCTCGCCGCGCGCGATGGCGGCCGGCTGATCGGCACGGTCATGGCCGGGTATGACGGCCACCGCGGCTGGCTCTATTATGTCGCCTGCGCCGCCGACCAGCGCCGCACCGGCCTCGGCCGCGCTTTGGTGGATGCCGCCGAACACTGGCTCGCCGCCCAGGGCGCCCGCGTGATCCGGTTGATGGTCCGCGCCGAAAATGAAGCCGTCACCGGCTTCTACCAGGCGCTCGGCTATGAACATGGGGAGATGATCGTGATGGGGAAGCGCCTATAGCGGCGCCTCAGCCCCCGCACTGCGCCGGCAGCGTGATCGGGCCCGCGCCCTTCACCGCCCAGGCCCCGCCGATATTGTAGGCGCGGCCCTGCTTCAGGCCGGCCAGCGTATGGCAGCCGATCGACGCCGCGAACGCCTCGATCGGCACGTTCTTGGCTTGCGCCACCTGGGTATAGCCCTGGCGGCGCTTGATGTTGATCGCCTCGACCTTGGCCTTGAGCGCCGGGGCAGGCGCGCGCGCGAACCCCAGATAGCCGTCGGCCTGCTCGCCGACCGTGCCCGCGTTCAGCGCGGCCTCGACCTCGCTGTCCATCTGCGCGGCGGCAGGCACGGCCGCCAGCAGCGAAAGCCCGGTCAGGGCGGCGATCAGGAAGGGCGTGCGCTTGGTCATTTGGGGAACAGGTCCGGATTGTTGGCGATGAAGTCCTCGGCGTCCTTCTTCAGGCTGACGACGACCTCCTGCTTCACGTTGATGTTCAGGTTGATCTCGATCGGCTTGTCCGGCGCCTTCACCGTCACGCAGCCGCCCAAGGCCAGACCCACGCAAGGGATAAGCCACCGCATCATGGCCAAAGGGCTCGCACCCATATGCGCGAACGTCAAGCATGGCGTCTTCATCGCATGGCTCCGCTTTCCTTGGTCTGAATGGGTGGTTCACCCGGCGTTGCCCTTTTCGCCGGCGAGCCGGCGGGCAGTTGCGCCTGATTGAGCAGAAGCCGGGGGTCGATATAAGCCCGCGCCGATCCGACCAGCCCGCGGAAGGGCGCGCGGATCTGGATATTGAAACGGAAGGGCAGGTTGCGGATCAGCCGCGTGATCAGGCTCTGTTCGGGCGTCGCCTCGCGCACGCCGGTGAAGCGCACCCGACTCACCATCTCGCCATCCAGTCGCCCGTCGAGGCTGATGTCCAGGCTCGAATAGCGGATCGCCTTCAAGGCATCGAAGGCAAGCTTGCCCATGGTGCCGAGTTCCGCATTGCTGAGTTCGCCGACATAAGCGAGCGTGCCGCCGCCCTCGCGGGCGACGATCTGCCCCGCCTCGATCCGGCCGCCATTGTGGTCGAAGATCATCGGCAACACGCCATCGAACCGGCCGGTCGCCGCGATGTTCGGGAAATCGAGCTGCTGGACGAAAGCGGCGGCATCCAGCCCTTCGATCCTGAAGGTAAGATGGCGCTCTGCTTCCGCCCCGAAATCCAGCGTGGTCGGATCGAGCCGGAGCGTGCCGCCTGCGAACGGCCAGGTAGCATCGGTCACCTTGACCCGGCTTTGCCCTGTAAGCTGATAATGGACCACGCCGTTGGCGACCTGCACGCCCGGGTTGATCTCCGCGATCGTCGCCTCCTGGGCGGGCGCGCTGACCAGGCCAAGCAGATCCGTGAAATGGACCCGCCCCTTGATGCCGGTGACGGGGCCGAAGGCGGCGGCGAGATCGATCCGGTCTGTACCGAACGTGCCCGTGCTGGTGACCCCATTAGCGTCCCAGTCGATCCGGCCACTCCCCGAAACAGTCCCCGCGACATTGGCGATCACGCCCAAGGTCAGCGACGTAAGTTTCTCCGGCTGCAGCCCCTTGGGCGCAAAGGTGATACCCCTCACGTCGAGCAAAGCATGGCCGGTGCCGGAGGCGAGGTGGTGGTTCACCCTGACCCCGGCGACCTCGGTCTTGCTCGTAGGTTCGCGCAGAGTGGCGGACGCGCGAATAACGTTGTCGTGAAGGTCGAGCAGCGCGTCATCGGTGGAAAGGGCATTGAAGCGCGCCGCCGTCGCCGCGTCGCTCACGCGCAGATCGCCTTTCAGATGCAGCGATCCGCCAGCGAAACTCCACAATCCGCGGGCCCCCGCGATGTCGAGCGGGACATTGGCGATCGCGCCCGACGCTTCCGTAAACTTGCCCCCAATGCCATTCTTCCCGAACTGCCCATCCAGCAGGCCAATCTCGAAATGCGTCTGGCGTTCCGCCGGCCCCACCGCCGCTTCGGCATCGGCGGCGGCGAAACCCCCCTGCGTCACGCGCAGCCGCGCCGCACCCACCAAGATCGGAATTCCGTCCTTTGTCCGGCCCGCCAGCCGCACCGGCGCTGTGTTCGCATCGATCCGCACCGAACCTCCAGACCGTGCGACGACCGGCCGTCCGCAAACGGTGAGGCGCGCGGCGTCGAAGGTGAAGCCATTCAGGCGCGCCAGCGCAAAGCTTATTGGCTGGCAGCCTTGACCGACCAGCACCGTGCCGGTCGTGGTCGCCACGCCCCGCAGCGGCAGTGTCAGCCCCTGTACGAACCCGCCACTCAGGGGGCCGTCAACACGTAAGATCGTGTCGAATGTAACGCGCGCTCCGTCCCAGCCGAACCGCAGTGGGGCCATAGCGAGCCGCGCGTAGCCCGCTCGATAATCGACCAGCCGCATCGTTCCCCGCAATGCCGCGCCCGGTGTCCGCTGGCGCAATTGGATCGCCATCACCGGCAGCGAACCGCCGCCGGTCTGCACGTCCGCATCTGCCTGCCAGCCGCTCGCGGTCCATCGGATCCCGCCGCGTTCGGCAATAGTCAGGTGCCCGCCGTCCCTGTCGGCAAGATTGACCCGCCGGACGCGGAAATCCGCCTGTGTCCCGTGCAGCACGGCAAGATCGGTCACCGCATCCGCCTGCGTTAGCAAGGCCGCGATCGCTCCCGTCGCGCGCTTTGCTACCGGACCTATCGGCGTTCCGGCCAGGCCCGCCCCGGATCGCTCGACTTCTCGAGCGGCATCGGGCAGGGCGAGGGAGCGCAGCTTCAGGCGCGCGACCGCCGAAAGGTCGCCGATCTTGCCCGAGGCATCGATCGGCCCCTCGACACCCTCAAATCGCGCAGCCCCGGCTCGTCCCCCGAACCCGCTGACCGCCGCCCGAAACGCGACTTTGTCGAAAACCTGGTCCGAAGATACTGCCATCTGCACGCTACCGGCGCCAAGCATCAGGCTTTTGCAAACGGTCCGGCCAATATACGCCGGACCCGCCGCCTGAGGTTTGCCGGCAATAGCTGTGATTTCCAGCGTGGCCCCCACATCCGCGAGCGTACAGGAGCCGAGCCGCAATGCGGAAGCGCCGACCCGCGCCTTGCCGCGGAATAAGGTTCGGGGATTGCCCGCGCCTTCGACGCGCGCTTCGATCAGGCCGTTAGGCGTTGCCACGGCGAGCTGAACGTCATGCAATCCTATCGCCAGATCGGGTAATTTGATCTGCCCGCCAGCTGATTTTGGCAGAAGCCGGTCGATCGTACCAAGCCTTAGCCCCTTGCTATCCAGCTGTGCGCGCAACCGCACGCCGTCTACCCGGATTGCGCGCACGGCCGGGCCGCTCCAGCTATAGCCAAGTTCAACGTCGAGCCTTCGTGCCACCAGGTCAGGTGCTTGCGGGTCGCCTATCCGCACATCCTCCATTCGCTCGCGGAAGGGCCCAATCCTAGTCAGGCGGTAGGATGCGCGCACGTGAGCGCTTGCCAGCTTGCGCTCGACCATCCCCGTCGCAATCCGAAAGCGCATGGTCCAGGCGACGAGGATCGCGGCCAACACCAGGCCGACGATCGCCAGCACGGCGGCCGCGATCGAGCGTCGTCTCATGCGCGTCCGATAATCCGGTCAGTCCGATCCACGCCCCATCTAGGCAAAAGTCGGCAGCCAGGGAAAGTCAGGAGCGGCCGGCCGCTCCATTCGTTATGTTCACCCACGAAATGGAGAGCGGACGATGCTCGAACATGTTCCGCAATGGCTGGGAGCTATGCTTCGCAGCGTGCGCGCCGGCCATTCGAAGCTGGTGATCGTCAATCCCGGTCTTAACATCGGATCGAAGAGCCTCCTGCTCGAAAGCAGCGCTTTCGCCAATGGCGGGCGACTGCCCGAACGTTTCACCGCCGATGGCGAAGGTGTGTCACCGCCTTTGTTATGGCGCAACCCGCCAGCAGATACCGCCGGCTTCGCGTTGATTGTCGAAGACCCCGACGCGCCGGCGCCTTACCCGCTTGTCCATGCAATAGTGTGGGCAATCCCGGCGGATGCCCGACACCTTGCCGAAGGCGCGATCGCGCCCGATGGCGCCGCCGCGGAGGGTGGCGATATAGGTCGCAACAGCTTCTATACGGAAGGTTGGCTGCCGCCTGATCCGCCAACCGGCCACGGCAATCATGATTATGTGTTCCAGCTGTTCGCGCTGAACGAGACCCCGCCCATGGACCCCACTCCTGGTCGCGACGAGCTGGTCGGCGCGCTCGAGGGGCGCGTGTTGGCGGCCGGGCTTCTCGTCGGCACCTATTCGCGCGGCGAAGAAGCGCCGGTTGGGCCGGCGCTGGCCGGGCTCAGGCTGGCCTGAGGCCAGGCATCGCGATAGCGATTGCGATCCGCTCGGCAGCGGGCCAGATCCGCGTCCGCGTTGCGGATCGCGCGCTCAGCGTCGGCACTGCTCAGACTATGATCCGCCTGCGACTGAAGCGGTGTCGGCTGACACGGATCGGGGCGAGCCGCCAATGGCAGGGTCGGCGGTGGCGGGAGGAAAGAGGCTGAGGCGATCGGATTCGATCCCCCGCACGCGCTCAGGGCCAAGGCAAATAGCCCGGCCAGCAACGCTCGTGGCATAAGCGGTTACCTTGTCTTGCGCGGATAGGATTTGCGGGATCAGCCGGCGCAGCGTGGCATCGTGTGCTCCATCCGCGGCGATCAGCCGGTCGCGCGCGTCCAGCCCGGCCTGCGCGGCCCGGCGGTTGGCGGCGAGAATGCCCGGCATTTGCTTCAATTGTCCATCCGCCAGCCCGCTCTCGTAGCGCGCATCGCCATAGGCATCGATCAGCCGACTGCCGAGATATGCGAAAAGCGTCGCGGCCAGAACGGCCGCGGCGCATATGATCAGTTTTGCGGGCATATTTGTTCCATCGCTCAAGCGATCGCCCGCTTGGTTACCAGTCGCAGCACGACATTGGCGATAGCGACCATGCCCATGATCGCGGCCACGACGCTGTCCTGGTCGAGATTGGCCGGCAACAGTTTGAACGTGCCCAGCACAGCGAACAGTGTCGCAACCACGTTCACCCACACCGTGCGGCTCTCCCACCAATATTTGGTGTCGGTCATCTCAGTCTCCTCGGGGTTTGCCTGCCAATCGTTGGCAGAGCGGAAATCAGGCGATCACGTCCAGCGTACGGTCGCCGCTTGCCCAGATCGCGTCGCGCACCACGCGTGGCAAAATGATGCAGCCGTGGCTGGCGGTTCCGGGGTGCGCGATACTGTCGCCATGGATACGGAAGTCGGACCGCCCGAAGGTTTGGATGCCGGCGTCCGGGAGCAGAACGAGAGTGCAAGGGCCGGTGCTTGGACTGTCGCGCCTTGCCGCGATCGTCCAGCGCCCTTGAGGGATCGGACCGATACCTGCCGCAGCCTGTAATGCCGGATTGTTTTTGCCGCGGCCCGCGCCGCTATAGCCGCGCCAGCTTTTGCCGGCGTGCGTCAGCAACCCGGCGGACTGATGCCAGGTCCACATGGCTCGGCTCCCTTCGATCTGAAATTCTACCCGCGCGTCTTCTGAGCCAGGGTCTTCTAGGCACTGGCCTTGCGTCGCGCTTTCACCCTGGCGACAACCTCGGCTGCTTTTTCCGGGGCGATTTCGATCGCGAGCAACAGGGCGTCGAAATTGCCCTGCACGTTGCGCAGTTCGTGGCGCAGCACCGAAAGCTTGGCGTCGCATAATTGACGCTCTGCAGCCTGCGCTTCCTCGAGCCGCTCGATGCGCGCCTGAAGCTTCTCGACGAGGCCCATCGCGACCTCGTCCGTCTGGCGCCGCCGGCCTTTCCAGTAATCCAGAACGGGGCGGAGGCCGGCACCGATTCCCCCGCCGCCCAAAGCTGCGCCGCACAGCGAGCCCCAGGCCGGGAATGTATCGATCGGGCTCATGAATCCCCCAAACCTGACCACCCGATAGGGGGATCACTATCTTCCGATAAATGGATTTGCCCCTTTGACCCGCGCATTATGGGCTGGGGGCGAAGGAATTAACCATGAAGTTCGTGTCGCGTAGGGTTGAATCCACAACGGTCCCGCTGGCCCCGGCCGGGGAAGGCTTTTCCGGCCTGCTCCGCGATTGGGCTCAGTCGCTCTACGACTTGGCGCACGACCCGTCCCATTGCTCGCGTTGTGGGGTCTACTTGCCTGCCCAGAACCGCATCTGCGACCCGTGCGCCCATGAGGCAGACCGGTTTTCCGATCAGTAGGAATCTGCTGGATTCATAAGGTCCGTCGCGGACATCTTGATGCTTAACTGGTCCTGGTAATGCTGAGCGTACCAGTTGCCGGATAGCGCGCTGTAACTGTCGTGCCACTGCCATCGATGACCGTGTATTTTACCCATCCGCTCTCGATCTCGTTCAAGCCAAAGCCCGTATAAGAAATGGTGGTGGCGCCCAGACCATTGTCCACGAGGCCTAGTTTGGCGCTCGGATCATTCTGGATCGTCAGGCTTTCCGAATAGGGCGCGATGCCGCCCGAATAATCGGACTGGACAATTCCATAGCCCTGTCCTGACAGGTCGCCGCTAGCGCCCGAAACATTGAACGCCACGCCACCGTTCGGCGCGAATTTCACCCAGCAGCTAAGTGGGCCCGAACTCGTAGGCGGAGGCGGCGGCGAATAAGCGGCCGCCAGCATCCCGATTCCGCTCACGACAGGCCGCCGCCGCTCGCGACCCATTCATCGGGGCCGACCTTGAGCAAGGTGCATAAGCCCCGGGCAGCGAGAGTGCGACTGCCGGTCGTAGAGCTCCCGACCAACCGCAGCGTCACGCCAGCGCCCTGCGTGACAGTGATACCGGCCGCGCTGTTGTTGTAGATCGCTACCGTATCACCGATCGCGAAAGCAGCGGTCGCATTAGCCGGTACCGTAACGCCGGCCGTGGTCGAAAGCCCCTGACCAACATCGCCCAGCGAGATCTGATAGCTAGCGCTCTTCGGGGTGAGCGGGATAGCGCGATAGCCGATCGGCCGCGCGGCTCCGCTGCCGTCGATCAGGCTGGATCCGTTGCCCAGGTTGGTGATCGCTCCGGTCACCGCACCGCCCGATTTCGGCAAGGGCGCGTTCGTCCCGGCAAGCCAAGTGGCAACTTGCGCCATAAGCGCGCGAATTGCATCGTTGATACCGCTCGCCGGGCATCCCTCGGCGATATTGATGCCCGCAATATCACTATTATTCGCGGGCGTGACGTCCCAATCCGTCACGGCGGATTTGGCCATGCTCGGTTCCTTCCTGTTGAAATTGTAAGTTCGGGCATCGATGCACGCGTGCACGACGACGAGCGTCGCCAGCGCGATTGCCCGGTGGAGATCAGGGATATCTTCCTGTCAGCGATAAAGCCGTTTGAGTTTTGCGTGTCTTGGAATCAGGGTCTGCCCCAGCCTGTCGCTAATTTTTCGGGAGGGCGGCGCTGTGGGATTGCCATATTCCTTACCGTCAAACTGCACTGTCGCTTGATGCCCCGGCTGCAAGCCCCCGCCCTGAACCCACACGCTGAAGTCAGGCATGCCGTAGTGCTTCGTCGACAAAAGCCTAATCGGAGGCCAGTGCGCGCCGATATCGCCAAGTATTTTATATGACTGGCCGCTTGGGCGCAGTATCAAAGATGAACAGCCGCTGGTTCCGCAAAGATAGCGCCCATCAAGATAGGCGATAATCATATTGGAGCCGGGAATTTTTGCCGCAAAATATCGCACGGTCGTGTCCTTCGGCGTATCGTAGCCGGAAGCATAAGCACGCAGAAATTGTTCCAGTTTTGCGGCATGCTCTATATCTCGCTGCGTTAACGCAGCAGCAGAGGCGGGAGTGCTCATCAGTAGCGAGCCGATCACGAACAGTAGAACGTACCTCGAACCCGCGCCCATTATCCGACCCCTACCCGTTTTTGTTGCCTCAGAAGCAATCCATCAGATCGAAGACGTTTCGTCCATAGTGGCTCGTCGTTCCGATATCGATCGTGCGAGGATCGGATGTGATCCGGGAGCGGCCCTTATTCCCACCTTTGTTATAGGCAGCCGCTATTGCTTGAGTGAGTTGGTCTCTCGTGAAATTCGGGGCCCTGCGAGATAGGATATCGCGATTTTGGGCGAGCATCTTTGCGGCATAGCCGGCCGCAAATGGAATGTCATAGGCTTGTGCCTTCGTGACGCCCGGGCGGTTGGTAAGCTGAAAGACTCCCATCCCAGCCCCCTTGCCGATTTCAGCAATGTTCTTTCCGCCGGTTTCGCGCAATGCAATCGCGGCTAGTAGATGCGGATCGACCGAAAATGGGGCCGTGGCTTCCCGGAATATGGGCATCATTGAAGTTACGCGAGCGACGTCGCTTGGACTCTTATGAGTAACCAGTAGCGCGCTCAGACATCTTTGGCTCAACGGGCCGGGTTGCGGGGCAGCCGTTGAAGCCTGAGACGGCGTCAGCGGTGGATCGTAGCCCAATCGGCCGCGGCCGTTATGTGTTCCAGCTAGGCCATAGTGGTATGACCAGGGCGGGCCTTCTGGCTGCATAGGCTGCAATGGCTCATCCAGAGGTCGCCTCAAAGGGCTGGGCGAAATGGGCGAGGCGCGCGCGGTGGTATTCGCCCCGAACATTCCCATCATAGGGCTCCGTAATTTACGGTCATGTAGCCGTTTAGCATGGGGCCCAGCGCCCAAGGCCGCGTCCCGGCAACCTCCTGTGCCATCACGCCGATACGCGGTGTATCATCCCACAAATAGCGATAGGCGTAGACGCCAAGTCCGTCATGGAGCACTCCAACTTTCGAAATGTCACGTTTGAGGCGGACATCGGAGGGGGCGGTGCCCTTGCCCCCAAGGTTAAGCAGGTTGCCGAAATTCGGGCTGCCGACAAAGCTGGACAATGCGGAGCCGGCGAGGCCGCTCAGCATCTGACCGATATTCCCGTTCGTGGTCTCCACGCTGTTGGTGGCCGAATTGCCATATTTACCCGTGAGCCCATTCACCAGGTTAGCGTAGTTATTGGCCCCGGTATAAGGGATCGAAGCCGCAGCCTGCAGCGCGCTCAAGGCGGGCGTTACGCCGGCATATTGGGCATCGGCAAGGGCGCCGGTCAGGCCCAGCGCCTGCATTATTGAAGACATGCTACCGTTGGCGGCGCCTAGCGCCGTCTGATTGTCCGCGTTGGTCTGGTTTGCCAGTGCTTGTGCGGCGGCAAGCTGTTGCTGCTGGGTCTGATTGTAGAGGCTGCCAAGGTCGCTCGCTGCGCTCCGGGACCGCTCCTGCGCCGCATTATAGCCCGCGTCCGACTGAGCACCGACCTGGGTCATGCGGTTGAGCTGATTGTCGTAATCCTGATAGCGAAGGCGGTTCTCGCTGTCGGCCAGATTGTGGCTCAGCACATCCATATAGGGCGTCGAGAGGCCCGCCCCCATGCCCGCCGCGGCGAAGCGCCGGTTCGCCGCTTTAGTCACCGCATCGTCGGATTGCTGGAGTATCGCGCCCAAGTACGGATTGCCTGCATTCAGATATTGCCCGCCCAGCACGTCGTTGTAATAGCTTGCGCTTTCGGGATTCGCGCGTTGCGCGGCCATGCCTTGGAGCAGTCCCAACGCGGGATTGCCTGATCCCAGCGCCGCCGACTTGAGAATGCTCAATGAGGGGTCATTGGCCGACGCCTGCTGTAAATTCTGATAGGTTGCGGCAGCCGGTCCCCCACCGTTGTAGAGATTGGCCGCAATTGTCTGCGCACCGCCGACGAATCCGTTGCCGTTGGCGACCGAATTGGCGAGACTATTATAGAGTCCATAGGCGCTTTGGCTCATCTGATTCAGGTTGCCTTGATTGCTGTTCAGCAATCCCTGCGCATTGGTCAGTCCTTGTGTAATATAGGGTGCATATTGATCGAGCGGGGTCGAGCTGCTGCTACTCTGTGTCTTGGTCTTGCTCGAGGAAAGTCCCATCAGTCGATTCCTTGTAGGAGTTCAGGGCATACACGCGGCATGAAGCGGCCGCTGGTGGAGCGGGTTTGGTTGAGACGCGTAGAGTCTTACCGGCCGTCGCTTAGGACGATGCGGACCAGTTCAATGATCGGTAGTCGAATAGGTCGGGTGCCGCTCAAGCCGTCGCGGAACAGCGCGCTGAACGCTTATCGACATTGCGGGCGATCCGTCACACGGCGAAGAGGCAGGGTGCTAAAAATCGCGTGTTAAATCTTTCGACGGATCGAGGTCACCTGCATTACGGAGCGGATGGGCTCACAAGGTCTTTGCGTACCGCGAGCTGGTGGGAAGCAAAACCGGCAGGACGCAGCGCGCGCGCCCATCCGGGGCGGCTTTCCACTACAATCCCCAGCGCGCCGATCGCGCAGCCCCAGGCTTCGACCTGTGGGATGATCCGATCACGTATCTCACCTACGTCGCCCGCCGCGACCAGAGCGTGCACGTCATAGGCGCCGGTCGGATAGTTGCGGATCTCCGTAACAGCGGCGGCACGTTCGCTTCGCCAAAATTGCGCATGGCCGGCGAGGATGCGTCCATCCAGCCATTCAGGCGTGTGTAGCCGCGCATCCATCGCCATTGTGAAAGCTGGCCGCCACTTCAAGTATGCGGTCCAGTCGGTCATGATTGAAACACTGACCCTGGTTCAGCAACCGGACCCCGGAAAGTGGACATGCGCCTCAATTTCGCGAAGCCATTACCCTGCCTGGAGCGGTGCGGATGGGCGGATCGCCCCAGAAAGATGCTAAGATGTTCCTCTGGTCTCATACTGTCGCGCCCGCGGCGTCTTTCCAGATTCCGCTCGCATGGTGCCACACCGGTTTGCCCAGTGTCGTGTCGTAATACATCTGCCCGGTGACGGCTTTGACCGGGCGCTCGGCCGTGGTTCCGCATCCTGCCAGCCGGCGTATAAGCCCGTTGGCAGCGTCTCGTGCCTTGCGGTTCCATTCCGCCTGGCTCGGTTCCTTGTCCTTGATCAGCAGGCTCATGGTCGCCCTCCTGCGACCGCGTCCACGTCATAGCCTTGCGCCGAGCTCCACGCCGTCCCTGCCGGAATGGAAAGCGTTACGCGGGTCAGGTTCCAATTCTCGCGGCAGCGGAAGGTGCCGTTGGGCCGCGCTACGGAATAGCTTGTTTCCGTTAGCGCCTCGCTTAGTCGGTTTGCGCCGGCTACGCGTATTGTCGCGCCGACCGCATCGACCAGCGGCCGCACGCCGCGGATCCGGCTACGCGTCCCGGGCACCAGTTCGCGCGTGGCATCGGTAATGGTCGCGGCGATCGGCGGGCCCGAAAGCGTGCCCAGCCGATGCGTCCCATCAAACACCATTACGCCGGGCACTCCGCCACGCAGCGCTGCACTATCCAACACCAACCCGTCAGTGTCGATCGAAGCATAGAGTGTATCTAGATCCTCCAGGCTCGAAGATAGCGACAGGGCCGAGAACAAGAGTTCGCAAGGCAACGTCGCGGTCGTCCAGCGCTCCTGTCCGTAGTTGTACAGGAACAGATTTGTCGTCGGATCGGCCGAGGGGACCGCGACGATGTAGAGTGTGCGGATCGGGTCCACCACCGCGCTCATCGCGCCATAATAGCCCCGGTCAATCAGCGACCGGAACGTGCGGTCCACCTTCTCGTCGCCGATCGGCTGCACGTTCGCTCCGTCGCAGGTCATGAAGCCGCGGTTCGACCAGAAGAAACTGGTTTTTCCCCAGCTGGCGAGGCTCTTCGGTGCCGCACAGCCCGCGTCGGTGACGATTTCATCGAACTGCCACACAATATCGTCGGCTGTGTAGGTCATGCGCAAGATGCGGTCTTCCTGGAACACCAGTCCGTATTCACCGCCGATGACGCCCGTGATGTCGCCGCCGCTTGCCATGTCATACTGTCCCGCCTCGGATGCGCCGCCCGCGGCCCAGTTCGCCGAATTGCCATTATCGGACCAGGCGAGGCGTAGCCCGCTCCCGCCAGCATAGCCTGCCACGACGAAGCCGCGGACCACGCCGAGATAGCGCGCAGTCGGCGCGCTTCCGCCCAGACTAGTCATTGCACTGGGAAAAGCAGGATCGAACTTCTTGATTGGATCCACGCCGTTCGTCGCCAGCATATTGGCGCCGTAAGGGCAAAAACGTACACCCAGATCGCGCGTCCCCGCCATGCCGCTTGCAACGCTCACATAGCCTGCGCTCGAATATGTATAGATGTTGGTTGTTGTCGCGACGAATAGATATGGCGCGTCGGCATGGCGGTATCCGCCCGCACCGATACAGCGGGCTCCCAACATCCCGCTCCTCATGGGTACGAAACCTGCGATCGGACCATAGCCACCCGCGATCGCGACTACCCCGTCCGCTTTCCTCAACCCGTCGTTGGCGAAGGCCGGCTGGTCGGGCAACCAGGTTCCGAAGAAAATCCGCGTCATGGCGTCACCGATTGGGTGAGGCTGCCCTTGAGCCGCATATTGCCCGATGCGTCGATCGATGCGACGTTCACCCCTGCCACCGCGAAATAGTATTTGTTCGCTGTGCGATCGTACGTGATCGTATCCCCGCTATCAAAGGTGATGGTCGGTTTACCCGAAATGATCTGTACAAAAAAACCGGCATCGCCGATCTGGATAAGATTACCTGCATTTATTGACCCCGGGACGCCGACTCCCGTTGTATTGACGTCCAGCCGGGAAGCCCCGCCGACGTTAAAGCTGTAGATATTAGCTGCGCGGTCAAAAGCGAGATTGTCGTTGGCATCGAATTGGATGCGCGGCGATCCCGAAACCATGCCAAGGAGAAAATTGGTATCACCACTTGGGAAAATGAAACCCGTGTTCGATAAACTACCAGCAGCATCCAATTGCATCTTGGGAGTGCCAGCAATGTTGAATGTGTAACTATTGGAAAGACGGTCAAAGGACAAATTATCGCTGGCATCGAACGTAACACGCGGGTTATTCGCTAATGTGAAGGAAAGGCCGAAGTTGGCATCGCCAGAAGCAAGGAGGGCTCCATAAGCGATGAAGTTACCGCTGCCGTCCAGCGTTGCTTTGGTTGCGTTGCCGATCACCCAACTATATGTATTCGCCGATCGGACGAAACTGGTATAGTCGCCGCTGTCGTACAGCACCAAGGGTTGGCTGCCGCCGTTCAATGACAGCCCGAAATTACCATCGCCTATTGTAAGCACGTTGGCTACGAACGTGCCTGCGGCATTCACCGAAAGCTGGGCCGAATTGCTTAGTGCAAAACTGTAGGAGTTGGTGCCCCGGTTGAATGATAGCGTGTCACCGCTATCGAACATGATTGCCGGGTTCGATGACACCAAGGTGCTATAGAAATTCGCGTCGATACTGATTGTTGGCGCATTCAGGCCATTTGCCGTGAGTCCGGAGGCGGCTATATTGCAGGCTGACGATCCAGCGATATCAAACCGGAACATATTCGCGGAGCTTATGATCGAATTTAAGGGAGCGTCCCGACCCCCTAGATAAAAGTCGTTGTCCTCAGTGATTCCGGCAATGCGCGTGACTGTGCCATCGTGCTTTTTTGCAGAGAGGAAGCTATTGTTCTCCAGGGTGCTGGGAAGCGGCGAGATCTGTTCGAGGCCCGTCACTCGGGCCTCGAGTGCCTGGAACGTTGCGGAAGTGCTGAGACGCTGAGCCATTAGCCATCCACCAGGAATTGGCTGGCGTCGGTTGCAGGACCGCCGGCACTGCCACCGAGCCCGGATCCATCCGTAACGGTCGCGCGCATTCGGATCGGCCCCCCTGCACTACGTGCACGTTGGCCGCCTGCGTTTACCTCCGCGACCAGCTCGTCGTACCAGCTCTTCAGCAAAGGCAGGCGCGGGTCGTTCCAACCGCGAAATTCGGCCATGGCCAAGCTAGCGGCCAGGTACAAATCGGGGTGCTTGGCTAACAGCCAATTGGTCGGGTTGGCATCCGAAAGAGCCGGTATTGCCTGCTTGTATACCAGTCGAATCGTGTAGGCGGCATCGGGAGAAGGGGCGATCAACAGGGTCGATCCGCTAATCGCATAAACCTGCGGTTGCCCAACCCGGTTTGAGGGGAACAACAATTGCAGGGTTGCTGGAACCGTCGCTTCCAGCCACGCGCGCGGCGATACGACCAAGGCACATTCGCGCGCTTCCCGGAAGTCCGGCGGCAGATCGATCGAAGGGACGCTGGCATCAAGCATGGTCGTCGCTTCCATCTCCGGCACGTTGAGCAGGCGTGTCAGCCGGCGTTCGGCGAGGCCGATACATTCCGCCGGATTGATGTTCGCGGCGCTATCGTCGAGCCAGGCGAGCAGGCTCGACTGCAATTCCGCATAGGTCTGCGGTTCGGCCATAAGGCCCTCCTTGGTCTGCTTAAATGTGGCTGGCCGGTCGGCGTCGGCGTTTGGACGACGATAGCCGAAGGAGTTACAGGATGATGTTTTTCACCTTGCACCAACGATAGTCGCTTGAGTTCAGTAACTTTTTGACTGCGTCCGCATGGTCTGGATTCCAGGCATTAACGCCATATCGGATCAGCCATTCGTACATCACGCTGGTCGGAATAGAGGCCGCATGCCAAAAATCGGAGCGTCGGTCGAAATCCTCATTCTGAAGCTGCTTGTTCTGGTCGGCGATCTTGCCGTCCGCGACTTCCGTCCGCACCAGAACGCTGTCCGGATCGTCTCCCGAGGCAACATATTTTCGCACGCCGCGAGCGGTGTCTTGGCCAATAAGTTCCCAGTTCGGCATCATCGATCCCTGATGTGGCCTTGCAATCCGCGCGCAGCGCGTGATGTCCGCTTCCATTTATTTGTCGCGGCAGGCCTTTGGGTTTGAAGGGGCGGGTTCAACACCCGCCCCCTCGCGAACTCAGGTGAGGTCAGCAACCACGCCAGATGCGGCCTCGTTCAGGCACTTCAACGCCCACTCGACCGACAGCATCTTCCGGGTGGAAAGCCCGGTCTTGGCCAGGTCCTGTACGCCGAGCGGATCGAGCATGCCGATCTCCCAATATTCGGGGTCGACGATCAGCGCGTCCCTGGTCGAGCAGAACCGGGACGGCACGAACTGCACCTCCCCGAAGTCCGAAACGTAGATGTCCGCGCCGGCAACGATGGTCGCCTTCCTGTTGCCGGTTTCCCGCCGCGCCTGCGCGAGACCCGGGAAGGCCGCCGCAGTCTGCTTCTGTCCGCCGGACGTGATCACCATCTTGGGGTTACCCCCCTTGGCCCATACCGATTGCAGCACTGTCTTGAGCAGCGCCTCGGTATAGGGCCGCTGAGTGCCGTTCGTCGCTGCGTTTACCGTGCTCCCGCTGAAACCTCCGTTGGCGCCGGTCGCGCCCCGGCTCGTGTTGCTCGTCAACCATGCAAGCGCACCGGCCGTCTGGCCAGCCGTGCCCGCGGCTGGCGCAACCGAGGCATAGTTGCCGCACGCCCGCGCCTCCATATCGGTGCGCAACTCGCGGCCCGCCTTCATGATCTCGCGGGCGAGCTCGCTCTTGCGTCCAGCCTTGTTGGTGGCTTCCACCGTGGATGATACTCCCACCACCTTGGTGGAAATCTGGGTGTAGGTCGAAACGCGCGCGGTATTGGCGCGGTTGTCGTTGGCCAGGTCGTCTCCCTGGATCTGGGCATTGTTAGGATTGGCATTGGCAAGGCCGTCGGTCTGCCATTCGGTTTTTGTGGCGGAACACTTGCCCGTCGGTATCGCGTTCAGGAATGGCGTATCATCGGGGAAGAGTTCGGCGATCTTGTTGGAAAGGTCTTCGCGCACGCCGACGCGATTGACGTTCTGGATCGTATTGGTTGGAACAGTCATGATTTATCCTTGAATAAGAGTGAGCCTCCCGGTCAGGGAGGGGAAGTTCAAAGCGTGATGCCCATCTGGTCGAGCATGGCGGCATAAGCTTCGCCCGATCGCTCGGCTTTGGCGCGGGCCCAGGCGGCGTCACGGCTGCGCGCCGTGCGTTCTGCCCGGCCGGGGCTGGTCCCCGGCTTGGCAACCTTCGGCGCGGCGCGCGCGGCTTTCACCGCGTCGGCGCGACCGGCCTGCAACGCGTCATATTTCTCGGCCTTGGCTTTCCAGGCTGCGGCGGCTCTCAACGCTAATATGTCGGTCGCACTCGCTTGGCCCATCAACTCCACCGAATAGCCGAGCTCCGCTCCGACCATTTCGAGGTCGGTAAGCATCGCTTGGCGCCCTGCGGCGTCAGTCCATTCCTCACCCAGGGCCTGCGTCAAAGCCGCATGGTCCTGGGAAAGTTCGTAATGCTGGGCGATCGCCTCACGCTCTTGGGCCTCGGCCTGCGCCTCGGCGGCCGCCTGCGCCATCGCCTGGCGTTGGGCGAGTTGGCCTTCATACCGCGCCTGTTGCCGGTAGAATGCCTGCGGATCGACTGCCAGCAGGCCGGGGTCGGGCCGCTCGGGCTCCGTCTGGAGCGTCAGATATTCCAGATGCTGAGCATAAAGACGCTGCTGATCGGCGAACAGCGCATTGGCTTCGGCCGCGGCATTGCGCCTGGCCTCCGCCGCCGCGGTGGTCGCCATTTGCACCGCACGTTCGCGCTGGGCTTCACGCGCCGCGACCTTCTCCTGAAGCTCTGGCGGAAGCTGTTGGAACAGTTCGGTGGCGTCCTGGCCCCAGGAAACGGGTGGTACGATGGCCGGATCCGACGGTTCGTGCCTGCCGTCCCTGGTCTCGGCGTCGGACAAGTCCGCCGCCTCATCGTCCTCGGCTACTGGCACTTCGGACGAATTCTGCTCCTCCTCCTGTGTGGCGAGGAATTCGGCGAACGCCTCCACGCGCTCGTCGGAAGATGCCGGAAAATCGGTATCTGCGGTTGTGCCGGTGGTCATTGCGTCACCCTTTTGCGGTTATGAGAGAGGCCCCCCGCTCAGGACAGCGAGGTTGGGAGAGTGGGCGGCGGCCGTTAACCGGCTCGCGCCGCTTGCGCCGCCGATCCTGCTTGCCCAAGTGCTGCTTGTGGGCATGATGATCGTGAAAGGAGCCTAATGAACAACCCACGCACGCAGGCGATGCTGACTGCCGCCGCGATGATTCTGATCGCGGTGTTCGTCATGTTCGTGTTGCCGCCTTCGGCAGAGGATTCCGAAAAGGCTTTTCGCCTGGTCATCGCGTGCGCGGCTCTGTTCGCTGCCTTGCTAAAGTGGCGCCGCCCCACGCGGCCCCGACCCGATGAAAAGGACCAGCCTTGACGCGCATCGACAAACGCCTGCTTGCGATGGCAATCGCCATTCTCGCGGCCGGCCTGCTGCTGGCGCTTGCATTCGAAAATCCGCTTGTGCGCTATGCTCTCGGCGTCAGCACCTTTGCCGTCGGCCTGGGATTGCTCCGCCGCGCGCTGCGCGTTGAATGAACCGGGTCGGGCAAAAGCGCACTCAAATGCCATGCAGGTTCAGTGGCAATAACGACCGGGAGGATGCATTGAAAAGCGGGGACATGATTGCCGATGGCGCATCGCGGCTTGAACTGGTCGACGCCCTGCGCGGCTATGCGCTGATGGGCCTTTTTCTGGTCCACATGGAGGAATATTACGAACTCTATTGGGCCAGTCCGCATCCTGCATGGACGACGAACCTCATCTTCGGCCTGTTCATGGGCAAGACCTTCTCGCTGCTCGCGCTCTGTTTCGGCTTCAGCTTCTACGTGATGATGGAGGGCGGCCGCCGGCGGGGAAGGCCCTTTGCCGGCCGCTTCGCCTGGCGGCTGGTGCTCCTGGCACTGATCGGCTTTGCCCACAGCCTGCTCTATCGCGGCGACATCATTCTCGTTCTGGCGGCAATCGGGTTCCTCCTCATCCCTTTCGATTACGTCCGCTCGAACCGGCTCCTTCTGGCCGCGGCGGCTTTCTGTTTCGCCCAGCCCTATCTGTGGGTTTGGGTGGCCGGTAGCTATGTCGGCGCCTCGTGGGCTGCTCATCCGCCTCTGTCCGAAGCCGATCCTGCGATGCAGGTCTATCTCACCGGCGGTTTCGGCGAAGTCCTGCACGCAAACCTCACTGATGGGCAGGCGAACAAATGGGCCTTCTTCATCAACACCGGCCGGTGCGCGCAGGTGCTCGGCCTGTTCCTGATCGGTTTGGTCCTCGGTCGGACGAATTTCTTCGTCGATTTAGGACGTTTCCGCCGCGGCCGCGCTATCGCGCTGGTGGCCAGCATTGCAATGATGGTCGGCCTCTATCTCGTGCGCATGCAGACGTCCAAGGCCGCAGCCGGACCGGCCCATTGGCTCGATTCCATTCTTGGCGGCTGGCAGAATCTCGCCGCCATGGCGATGTCCGTCCTGCTCTTCATCCTGGCCTGGCGGGTGGGGGCGGACCGGTTGCTGCGGCTGCTCGTTCCGGCGGGACGCATGACACTCAGCCTTTATATCGGCCAGTCGCTTCTGTTCGTTCCCTTATTCTATGCCTTCGGTGCGGGGCTGTATGCGACGATCGGGCAGGGCCCCTCGCTGCTTCTGGGCATAGTCGCGTTCGTCGTGCAGGTCGCGGCGGCAGGCTGGTGGTTCCGCCACTTCCATTATGGCCCCCTCGAATGGCTTTGGCGCTGCGGTACGCGCACCAGTCTCGCCATACCGTTCCGCCGCCACGCGGCGCCGGAACTCGTGAGTGCCTAACGCTTGAGCGAAGGGCGTGGCATGCCTGCTTTATGCTCTTGAGAGGGTAGCCAGCCTGTCGGCGGCTTGCTCAGCGTCTCGCTGGCGATCCGCTGCAGCGCTGTCGCCATGATCCCGCTCATGCCCAGTTCGTCAGCCGCTCGTTCGCGCGGCCCAAGCCTGCGCACGTCGTATCCGGTGACCCGCCCAAAGATCACCAGCGCCGCCAGATAATAGCCCGCGGTGCTCGCGTGATAATGGTCCCACGTCCACAGATCGATCTTGCCGAAACTCGTCCCGTCATAGGGGTTCGGGTCGGCAATGCCTGCGTCCATCGCGCGCACCCATGCCTCGCCGACCGGGATGATGCCGCTGATCTCACGGCTATTCATCATCGCCAGCGCGTTGGCGCGCGCCAGGTCATCCAGCATTGCCCGCACCGGTTTGCCACGCCATGGTGTGCCCGCCGGATAGATCATGTCCGCGCGCGGCCATGTCGTTTCGATCAGTATGCGTGCGGACGGATTGCCCGTCTTGAACAGCGCCGCCAGCTTCGCCGCGTCGCGTATATGGGGTCCTGCCTCGCCCGGATGCGCCTTTTCCAGCGTGCTGTAATCCTGCAGGACAACCACGTCCCAGGCGCCTGCCAGCTCGGCTTTCCTGTTGGCGAGGTGAAAGGCGAAATCGCGCGCCGCCTCGGTTTCCATGCTGACGTCCCAGTCCATCCCGGCCTGGATCGCGAACATTTTGAATAGGGCCGGCACGCCCGAAACGCCGCTACGATTGAGGTCGCGGACATATTCGGGGTGGAAATAGCGTACCGGCGATCCTGCCCCATATGTGAAGCTGTTTCCGACAAACAGAATCCGCTCCGCCGCAACGGGTGTGGCCAGGAGCATGACCGCGATACCGGAAACAAGGAAGCGAAGTGCCCGCATGACCATCGCGTCGGCTTTAGCGTTCCGCCCGGCCTCCGCAACACTTGGGTGGCGCGTCGCGCCGCCTATGTCGAACGAGGTAATGGGGGCGCCCCGCCACTCAGGGCCGGCGAAACGCCCCCGTCAGGCTCAGGCGCGCACCGCCGCCTTGCGGCTGCGGCGCAGGCTCAGGCCCAACCCCAGGAAGCCCGCGATCATGGTCATCCAGGAGGCCGGCTCCGGCACGGCGGCGGCGACCGCCTGTGCGTTCCCGCTCACGCGCGGCTTGGTGAATATGATTTGCGTCGAATCCTTCACCGCGTAGATGGCGTCCAGCCGGCTGAAATCGGTCGCGCTGGCGGTGGTGTTGGCGAGCGTGCCGTTGGTCCCTTTGGTCCCGGTCGGATCGTTCGTATAATCCATGCAAGTGCCGGCATTGAGGTTGGTATAAATGCGATCGAGGTCTTGCAGGCCGAGCGCGTTCCCCATTTCCTGGCAGGCGACCTGCTGGCGGAACGCGGCTGTGTTGTACCTGGCCTGGCTGAAATAATAATCGTTGAGCTTGATCGTCGCCTGCGTGATCTGCGTTCCCGCCGTCCAGACCTGCGTATAGCCCAGCCAGCCCGTCGCGCCGTAATTGCCGCTGCACACCTGCACCGTGCCGTAGACGCCTCCGCAGCTGCTCGCGCTCGTCATGCCCGCGGTCGGGATATAATCGATATATTTGTCGGTCGACCATTTCGCCTCGGCGGCCGCAAGATAAGGCGCCCAGGTCGCGCTGGCATTATTGCCGATCATGATCGCCAGATTGCCGGTATGCGCCCAGTGATAGCCGTTCCAGGATTGCGGCAACAGCGTGGCATGGGCAGGCGAAAGCGCGCCGATCGCCGCTGCCGCGAGCGCAAGCAGGGGCATTCCGCGGCGAACCGCGGCTTTTGAAAAGCTCGTCATGAATTCCGCTCCAGCGCAAGCCGCCCGGCAACCGCGCCGGCGCTGCTTCCCCCCGGGAAGGCGATCCTTGCCCCGCCGAAATTAGTTTTCGGGATTGCTAACGAAAGTCCCCTGCGGCCAGTCGTGCGGGGCAAGCGTCTTCCCGTTAACCACGAAGGAACTTCTAACCCATTGAAGGCCCGATATTATTTCGGGCGCGTGATAAGCGGCGATAGGCCGGTATCTCAGGCCGATGGATCGAAAGTCGCATGGCGGAGGCGCCGAATCATATGTCGCCGGCCATGCCGTTCTTGCGGCGCGAGGCCATCCAGCAATTCGATCCTTCGCGCGATCCGCATCAGAAGCTTCGCGCCTTTCTCGTCGCCGACGGCGCGTAATGCGCGGATCGCTTCCGCAAGATGCTCGCCCGCCTCGTCTCCCTGCTCGGCGACCCACTGCCGTGCCAGCTCGTTAAGATATTGGGCTTGCATGGCATTTGAAACGCTTCGTGGGCCGCCAGGTGCCCTTCGTCGCCACGGCGGCGAAATTATCTTCGGCCTCGCATTCTTTTAAGCCGGGCCTAAAGAAACCGCCGCCGCGCCTCGGGCAATTTGGCTATGCGCTCGGCATGGTCTTGCGCGGCTTGCTCCAGCCGGCCGGCATTCAGGATCTGGCGAATATGCACATCGACCTGGTCGACGATCTTCGCCGCCATCCCCAGCTTTAGCAATGCCGCCGTGTCGCCGGGCATAAGATCGCCCGCCCGCGCGAAATAGGCCTGGCGCAGCGTATCGATCACGTCCTTCAGGCCGCCATCCTCCTCGTAAAACTCCCGCCAGCGGTTCGCGCGATGGATCGCGTCCTCGGTCATCGGTCGAGCGCCCCGCCCGGCCGCATCGCCGTGATTCCGTCATCGGCGGGACGCGTGGGCGGGGGGCCATGCCGCCCGCGCGCTCGCCCGCGTCGCCCCTGATCCGCGTGGAAACGCCTTTCCGCGAGGCTAAACTCCAATGCCATCCGCTCGCGTTCCAGCGCGGCTTCCGCGACGGCCCTGTCCCGCTCGAGCTGAAGCTTCGCCGCGCCATGCTGCTGCCCCAATGCCAGCTCGGCCTCCGCTTTCTGCCGGTCGAGCATCAGCCGTTGCGCCGCGGCCTGCACATCCGCGTGCGCCTTGATCAGGTCGGGATGCGGCGCTGCACCCGCGTTCGCTGCCGTCTGCCCCTCGGGGCTCGCCGGGTCGAGGAAATAGTCGGTCGGTATGCCCAGCCCCGCGTCGCGCACCATCGCCGCCAGGTTGCGGAATATATTGCGCTTGCTCGCCAGCCCGACCGGCAGCGCCTCCTTCTGCATGTCGAGCATCTGCGCCCGATAGGCGAGCCTCTGGTCCTTACGCCCCGATCCCAGCCCCACGCGCACGTTGGCGGAAAGCCCGGTCGGCCAGTGCGACGGATCCACCATCCGCGCCTGTCCGTCGATCTTGACCGCGAACGGCTCGCCCACCTGCGCCATCAGCCGCAATTTCTTCGCGAATAGCCGCGCCAGCGCTTCGGCGAAATTACGCGCGACATATTCCTCCATCTGCTGGCCCTGCGCCTGCATCAGCGCGGTGCCGGTCGCAGTCTTGTTCAGCGCGTCCGCGTCCAGCCCCTGGTTCAGCCGCGTGATCCCCGTGCGACTCTCGCGCTCGCCGGTAATATATTCCAGCATCGTCATGCCCTTCGACATGTCGAAGGCCTCGTACAAAGGCTGCGGCTTGTTCGCGCCCTTGCCGCGCACGATCCCGCCCGGCCGCACCGTCAGCAGGTCGTCGATCGTGTCCTCGGTCATGCAATCCTGCGGCACATACATGCGCGGATTGTTGGTCAGATAGAGGCCGTTGAGCTGCTGGCGCAGGATCACCGACTTCACCCGCTGCAAGTCCATCACCTTGTCCGCCAGGCTATGCCCCACCAGCCGGTGCGCGCGTGGGAAGGGGCACCACACCACGAACGGCGCCTCGTCCACTTCCTCCGCATCCAGGATCACGTCGTCGACGCGAAAGACCTTGACCAGCTCGGCCAAGCCGTCCCCGTCCAGGTCGACGCGCTTATATTCCTCGCGCAGCCACACCTGCTTGACGCCCGACGGCGCATGCTGCGTCTCGTCCAGCCAGCGCACCGTCGCGCGGCTGTCCATCGGCAGCGTCATCGGGTCTGCCGGCAGGCTCTCCACGAGTTCCCGGTCGAACCCCATCTCGATCAGGTCGGACAGGCTCTTGGCCGATCGGTGGCAGAGATAATCCGCATCGTCTTCGTGCCGCGTCCGGCTCGCGAACAGGAATTCCTCGCTTGGGATGGGATAGTCGACGAAGCGCGTCTCCCGCGCGCGCTCGACCATCTCGACATGGAAGCTGCCGCCCCCATTCTCGGTGGCCGCCGAAATCTCGACGCCCTGCGCATGGAGCAACGCCAGCTGCTCCTCGTCGAAATGCCCGCGATGCTTGCGCGCCACCTCGCGTGTCTCGGCGCAGGTCTTGGCGATGCCGATCTTCTCGATCAGCCCCGACTGGATCCAGTCGTGGATCACGCGATAGCCGTCCTGCTGCTTCAGGAAACAATAGGTCACCGCCGCGGTCGCCTCCTCGGCCGCCGCCTCGCAATCCGCTTCCGCGCATTCGAACTCGACCACCCGGTCGCCCGACACGATCGTGCGCGACACGCTGATCGTCATATAATCGACCACCTCGGCGACTTCCGGCGTCACGACCTGGCTCAGCCCTTCCTCTTCGTCGCCGAAGGGCCGCGCCTCATAATAATCGATCGCCACAGCCTGCTCGTCGGCCAGCGTGCTGTCGCGGAAGGAAAGCGCCATTCTTTCATCCTCCGCCAGCATCGCCGCCAGTTCGGCATGCGAAAGCGGGGCGTCCAAAGTCGCCATCGGCTTCTCCTTCGTAATTTCGAATATCGTCACCCCAGCGGGCGCTGGGTCTCAGGAGAAGGCGCCCACGCGCGCCTCTCGATACGCCGCCATCCCGGCCCGGCGGTGGAGCCTCCGCAGGCTCTGCCAATGCGAACCGCTCATTCGATTGGGCGGCGGATATTTGAAAGGGGGATGCCTTCCCGTGGAAGGCTGGCGGACCGGCGCGGGCGCAGCCCTACCACTCAAATATTGCGGTACAAAACAAGAACGGAATTGTCAAGCTAAAATCGTGCGTGGCGGGTAATATCGAAAAAAACGCGCTAGGCAGCCCGGCGCGGAGCCTTGGCTCGATCGCGTGTGATAGCGGCGCGTCGCGGCACGCCGGCCTTTCGTCCAGGCAAAAGGGAAATTCAGTGCGCCCGCCGGATCCTTTGCCGGCCGCCGCGATTGGCCATCCATTGCAATTATTTCTGCCAGGAAACGAAACGGATATTCGGTAAAAGCCTCTATAATGATGGTTAATTCCCGTCAGGAAAACTTGCGCCGGACAGGCGGGCATGGTCTATTGACCAAATAAGTAGTCTTGGGGGAGGTTTTAATGCGGATTCCTATGATATCGCTCGCGGCGGTAGCCGTCGCCATGCTCGCCGGCACGCAGGCATCGGCTGCGCCGCCGCCGCCCGGCACGTTCGAGACCTTCAATACCGGCGTCGACGATAGCCATAACGTGTTGGCCCAGGGCGACATCGAAACGCATTATACCGTCTCCGACTTATGGTATGGCGGCACTGTTACCCAATATGTCGAAACCAGCTCCCAGGGCTGGCCCATCGCGCCCAATGGCCCATGGCTGGGCGATGACACCTCCTCCCGCTGGATCGGGCCGGGCGACCAGAGCAGCCCCTTTTATTATGATTATCAAACCACGTTCACATTGACCGATTATGAGGCCGCGCGCGCCTTCATCACCGGCCGCTGGTCGACCGACGATTATGGCTTCGATATCCTGATCAACGGCCAGAGTACCGGCCAGTCGGCTGCCAATTTCGTGGATTGGTATGATTTCAGCATCACGTCCGGCTTCGTCACCGGCACCAACACGCTCGACTTCATCGTCTACAATACCGGCGGGCCCGGCGGCCTCCGCGTCGAGATGTCGGGCGGCGTGCCGGAACCGGCCAGCTGGGCGCTGATGCTCGGCGGCTTCGGCCTGGTTGGCGGCGTGATGCGCAGCCGCCGCAAGGCCGCGGTCAGCTTCGCCTGAGCCTTCGCATAGGGATGGAAATGCCGTCGCGCCTTCGGGTGCGGCGGCATTTTTGTGTCTCGTGGATGCCGACGGCGCCCCTCATTACTTCCCCGGAACAGGCGCCGCATCGGAGCCTGCCGGTCGTGCGACCACCTTCAGCGCCTGCCGTTCGACGGCGAAGTGCAACGGCATGGTCGCGCGGCGAACTTCTCCGTCCATCGCCATCTCGATCTCGCCGCGGTGGGCGTCGACCTTCAGCTCCTCGCTTTCGCCGACCATGACGAAGTCTGTCCGCCGGTCCGCGCGGCCGGCGATTGCGCGGAGCGCGAACCAGATCAGCGCGGCGCGGCTGCGATGCGCGACCGCATATATGCCCAGCGTCCCGCCCTGCAGCGTATCGCGGCATCCGACCGCGCCCTGTTCGAGCGAATAGAGGCCGTTGCCGACGAACAGCAGCGGCGTCACCAGCGGCCGGTCCCCATGCCCCCAATTCACGCGCAAACGATGATGCCGAAGCCTCGCCAGCGTGTCCCACGCAGCGGGCAGCGTCGCCAGCCATTTGGGCCATTTGCGGCGCCCACGCACCGCTTCGCGTTCCCGCACCATCTCCGGATACAGGCCGATCGACGCATTGTTGACGAAGGTCTCCCCATTCGCCGTGCCGAGGTCGATCGCGATCGCCTCGCCATGCGCCGCCAATTGCGCCGCCGCCTTGATATCCGTGGGGATCTTGAGGTCGCGCGCCAGGTGGTTGAGCGTGCCGAGCGGCAATAATGCCAGCTCGGTCCGCCCCCCGCGCAGCGCCTGCGCCGCGCACGCCATTGTGCCGTCCCCGCCGGCCACCGCGATGCGCGGCGCCTTTTCGGATGCGGCCTTGATCGCATCCGCCATCTCGTCCGCCGCGAGCAGGCTCACATCGGCCGCGGCGTTCGCCTCGGCGAAGGCGGCCCGGATCGTGTCGCGCAGGCCGTCCCCCGCCTTCGCGGCCGCACCGCCCTCACGATTGACCAGAACGGGCATGGGGCGATCTGCCATGGCCGCGTAACGGAACCACCGCGGCTTTGTTCAATCCGGCGCGCGGCCGGATTTCCGGCCCGTTTGAACCAGGGAAGGGGGACAGCCGTTCACCGGCCCGATGGCCCGGATCGCCCACCTTTCCGACATACATTTTGGCGCCAATGATCGCCGCATCGTGGATGCGACCGAGGCCTGGCTGAACGCCCGGCAGCCCGATCTCGTCATCATCAGCGGCGACTTCACGCAGCGCGCGCGCGTAAATCAGTTCCGTGACGCGTCCGCTTATCTCGGCCGGCTCCGGCGGGCGGGGCATGACTTGCTGGTCGTGCCCGGCAATCACGACATCCCGCTCTATGATGTCGCCACCCGCTTCCTGGCCCCGCTTCATCGCTACAAGCGTTACATCTCGTCCACCTTGTGCCCCTGGTTCGAAAATGACGAAATCGCCGTGCTCGGCCTCAACACGGCGCGCTCGCTCACGATCAAGGATGGCCGCATCAACCGCGATCAGATCGCGCTCATGCAGGGTCGCTTTGCCCGGGTCGCGCCGGAAAAGACGCGCATCTTGGTCACGCACCACCCGCTCTTCGCCATGCCGATCGGCGAGGGCGGCGAATTAAGCGAAGCCGTCGGCCGTCATGGCGATGCCGTGAAGGCCGCCTGTGCCGCCGGCATCCGGATTGCCTTGGCGGGCCATTTCCACCGCACCTATGCGCAGGAGGCGAACAAGATGGTCGAAAAGGCGGGCTCCGCCCTCGTCATCCAGGCCGGGACCGCCACCTCCACCCGGCTGCGCAATGCGGAACCGCAGAGCTTCAACTGGATCCACACCAACGGCAGCGCCGATATTGAGCTGCAGGTCGTCGTCTGGAACGGCGCCGGCTTCTCGCGCGGCGACCATATCCGCTACCGATTGTCAGAGGGCGGTTGGCAGAGAGAGGATCTGGGCGAAACCTGAGGCGCATTCCGGGCGGTCCCCCGGTCGACCGGGAAGCCGCCGGAGGGGCTCAAAGTATCCCCCTGCTCGAATACCTGATCCGCCGCCGCGCCACCGGCTCCTCATACGCCACGCACATCAGCCCGAACGCATCCGCCCCATGGCTCGCCCAGTCATGCGCCGGCCCCAGCCCGATCGCGCGCACCGCATCGCGCTTTTCGTGATACCAGCCCAGCGCATCGCGCCCGCCGCCGGTCGTCTCCTCGTCGAACCAGATTGACGGCATCATCCGCCGCCCCGCCTCGATCCGCGCGGCCGCAGCGCCCTTGCCCTGGTTGGGCACCACCGTCACGGCATAGCCCGCGGCCCGCAGCGCGCTTTCGTACGAAACGTCGAACACCTTGTCGTTGCTCGCGCCGTCATGCGGCAGCCAGAATTGCGCGCGTTCCGGCCCATAGCCCTTGGAACGCAGCCAGTTGAGGTGCGCCGCCAGCGGCTGCCCCACCGCCTCATAATAATCGCGCACGCGGATCTCGCGTCCCGCGAACTGCGCCGGCCAGCACGCAAAGGCATCCGCCCGCGCGCCCGTGCCGCCAATGTCGCAGAACAATCGCACCGTCAGCAGCGGATCGAACGCCACCCGCCCGATCCGCCCCTCGGCCTTCGCCGTCGCCAGCTCGCGCGCATAATAGGCGCCCGCCGCCGCGCCGACATAATCGCCCTCCCAGATATGCTCATACTGGTCGGGCTGGATGCGCAGGCAATCCAGCCGCTCCTGTTCCAGCTCGGCCGTGAACCACGGGTTGTTGCGCCAGTTCGCCCGCACCACGCACGCGCCGGTGGGCAGCTCCGGCCCCCGCAACATCATGTCGACCGGATCGGCCTTGCGCCGGGGGTTCCAGCTCCACCACATCTGCGCGCCGCTCGCCCGCATCGTCGGCCGCAACAGGTTGATGCTGTGCTGGGTCGCGCCCTGCGCTTCCTCCCACCAGGCGCGCTTGAACCCTTCCAGCGATTTGACGCTCTCCGCGGTCGCGTCCTGCATCCCCTGGAAGATGATGATTCCGTCGCGCGGGGTACTGATCCTGTCGCGATAGACCTTGAAGCCCTGCGCCTCGCCCAGCGCAAATTGCGCCAGCTTCGCCTCGATCAGCGCCTTCACCGATTGGTTCAGGTCCTTCTGCACCTCGCGGATGCACACCGCGCGCAGCCCTTCGCCTTTATTCTCGCCCGGATGCCGCATCGCGTCGTCGATCAACAGCTCCGCGAAGAAATGGCTCTTGCCCGATCCGCGGCCGCCCCAGGCGCCCTTGTCGCGGGCGGGCTCGAGCAGGGGCTTGAAGATCTTAGCTGTGTCGAGGTCCAGCTTCGATAATCCGCCGCTCGATGACGTTGTAGGTAGCGTTGAGCGCTGCCGCACCGGCATCCTCCTTTTCCAGGATTGCCTGGACCATCTTCACATATTCGAGCGGTTTGTCCGTTCGCAGCTTCGCAATCACCTCTGCGCCGTTGGCCGCGAAGTCGCTGACCACATGCTTGGTCAGCGCATCGCCCAGCCGCAGCCGGGCCGCCGCGACTGCGCGGCGGGTTCTTGGTGTCATCGTCTTCTCCCTGTCCCATCGTCACCCCGGCGAAGGCCGGGGTCCACTCAGCCGCTGGCTGAGGCGCTATTGGGTTTTCGTCCGCCGCAGCGTCTTACCCGAAGTGGCTGAAGCCCGGCCCGGAACGCGCCTGGGTCTGGCTCTGGCGTGGCAACCGTGACGGATCAAGCCCCTGAAACCCTTGATGCCCAGCATTATGGGCGGGTTGGGAGAAGAGGAATCCCGCCAGGGAGCCTACGTCACGCGGAAGGAAATGATCGACCCGATAATGCGAACCGAGCTGCAGATAGGCCTGCATCTGACGATAACTGAGATCGGCGGCTTCGCCGAACTTCGATTCGATCAGTTTCCCCAGAGCCGTGCGTTGATCAGGATAGGTGTAACCCTTGTTGTAACCCGGGATGGCGTTGAGCCAGTATCGCTCTTTCTTGGTCGAGTGCGTCCAATCGAGGTTCAGCAGCGTCCGAATTTTGGATCCCGTTTCACCCAATTTCTCTTTTTGCTTGATCGTGGCTTGCGCTGCTTTTCTCGTCGCGATCCTACTGGCCGTCGATGAAAGAAGGCTACTCGCGCTGGCGCCTTTGGCGGCGTTGGCGACTGAGAGCGGCCGTCCATTGAGCGCGTCTTGCGCCAGCGACGTAGTCGCTCCACCAAGCGCCGCTGCCCGACTTGGGTGCCCGCGAGTCGCAGCCAGCGCTTCCGCCATCCCACCAATAGCCGCGCCACCATAATCCCGCGGCGAGCTCAGCCGTCCCTGCATGGCATCGGAAACGCCCTGGCCAAGTACGCCGCCGCCTGCGCCCGCCACGCCGATCGCCGCCCTCTCGCGGCCCGCAAGGCGCGTAACCTCAGGGATGCGCCGGACGAGCTTTGCTTCGGCCGCGCCCCATTTGCCCGCAGTTTGAAGGACTCTCCCTCCCAATCGCGCAACCGTCGGCGCTTTCCCGGCGAACCGTGCAAGCGCACCCAGTTCGCCGCCTGGAATGAAGATGGTTCCTATCGTACCGGCCGTTCTTGCCCACCCATAATGCGCGGCATCGTAGGCGTCGCTGGCATGCTGCTCGGCTATGTGCTGCTTGTATGCGGCACCAAACGATTTTCCTCGTAGCCAGTCTGCGGTGGCATGGATTCCCGCAGCTGCTTGATCGTCCAGGCCGAAAGTCAGTCCGTCCGCGGCGCCCTCGGCGGCAGCTCTGGCCTGATTGCCGAGCCGCGACCAGAATCCGGCTTCTGCCGGTCTCAGCCTGGCACCGAACATACTGGGCCGAGACCGCGGCTTGTTTTGCGGCTCCATAAAATATCCCCCAAAAACGCAAAAACCCGCGGGAATGGGCGGGTTTCGAATGCAATATTGATCAGATTGTCGAAGTAAGACGGCTCAATAGTGGAAACGGCAGGAGAGCACTTTTGTCAGGCGAATGATTGCTCGTACCCCGTCGTTCAGTCGAAATCGCCAGCGAGAGTCTCGTTCACCGCCGTGAACCGATAGTTGATGCCCACGCCCGACGTCGCGTTGTCCTTCTCACTCTCCATCAATCCCCATTGCTGTTCCGGATTCGGGCTGATTGGCTGGTCTGCGTTTTTTGTAGGAATGCTGCTGATCCGGCTATACACGATGTGCGTGCCGCCGATCCGTTCCGCCAGCAGCTTGAGATAGCGCTTAGCTGCGACGCCATATTCAGGCGATCGAATCAGGTAACCGAACGCTTCGTTCGCTTTCGCCGCCATATCGCCATACGTCGGGTCGGTTCTCGGCCAATTGGCGAACTGGACGTGCCAGTTGCATTCGTACGACATCATTTGGATCGCATCGGGCGACATCCCCTTGGTCACCAGCCACTTCGCCAGGTCATGCTTGAACAGAGCGGCGTCGTTGACCGCTGCATCGATCGCGTCGTTGGCGATGGCGAAGAAAGCGGCCTTGAATGCCGTGAAGTCGGAATGACCGCTGCTGTCCGTGTTCATCACCAGCGCTTTTTCCGTGCGGGTCCACGGATGACTGTAGGTTGGCGATGGGAAATTGGCGTTAAAGTCGCCCAGGTTTCCGTTGCCGTTATAGTTTGAACTCCAATAGGGGGCGATGGCGAGACGGTCGATCCGCTTATACATCGGCACCGAGTTCTGATTGGTCCACGAAAGCTGGGCCGCGACGTTCGCGCCTACCCCCGACGCGGTCTGAACGTTGATGACATGGATCGGATTCGCGCGGCCGGCGGCTTGAAATTCCTCGTCCCAGATCGAGAATAAGCGATCCGATATGTAGGATTGATACAGTGCACGTGCGGTGTTGCATGCCGGATTGTCATAGACCAGTGTCCAGTTGGCATCTCCCGCATTGCTGGTGGGCACCACGGTGCCGATGTTGTTGTCGTGGTTTGCACGAAACACCATCTTCCCCTTGTTGTGCACCTCGGCGATCATCAGCTTGCCGCTAGGCACGAACACCGTCGTCAACGTCTGGTTGTTGACGCTGTCATATGATCCGTTGCTGAAATAAACTACGTCCGGCGGATTGAGGCCTGCGTAGGATGTTGCACCAGGGTCGCAGAAGCCCAGACGCGCCGCTTCAACCACGGCATCGGTGAACACCGGGAAGCGGCTGTTCCACGGCTCGTTGGCCCATTCGATGCTGGCCTTGAGGCCGGGCGCCAGGTTCTGGGCTACATAGCGCGCCTCCAACCGCCAATAGGTCTCGTCACAGATGTGCAATGCATTGAAATGCATATCGATGTTTCCCTGATTGCACAGGGATGTCATCATCTCCGCGGTATAGGGGCGACCCCGCTGAGTATTGCAGAGCTGTGATACGGGGTAATCCGCACTTGTATATTTGGTGTTGAGCGTGCCGGTGGCGGCCTTGTAGATGACGAAATTCTCGAACCGGCCCTCCATACAACGTGCCACCTTGCCGAGGGCCACGAAGTTGGCCGCCGTGCTATCGGGAACCATGCGTTCCGGATGCGCGTCGTCCTCCTTGAGGATCGTGATCCGGTCGGTGGGCCCAAAAACGTTGCCGGTTAGCCCCTCGAACCAGATCTGGGGGAAGGATTGCGTGGCAGAATTGATGGACGCCGGGCGATAGTAGCGCGCTTGCTTGATACCATTGATTACGGGGAGCGGAGAGCCTTGCGCATCGACGAAGCTCAGCGCCGCGGCATTGCCGTTATCGTCGGTCAGCTTCGCCCAACGGATAGTGTATGCCTCGGGGAAGGAGATGCGATACCAACCCGCCCGTTCCGCCGGCAGCGCCGGGTTGGCCTTCAGATGGAAGGTGAAACCGTCAGTATGATTGGGATCGAGCGACGTTGGGAGGCCGAACGGGTTGAAGCTTATCGTCGTTCCGATCGGCGGCTGGTTATAGGCGTTGACTCCTGATCGCAGGTCGCTGCTGAGCATCAGGTCCCGCGTCGGCTCAGAGATGTCACCTGTGGTGAAGCCGTCATTGATCCCCTGCACATAGGGAAATACGGTCTGATACGGCGGCATGTCGAACTTCCGCCCGTTTCCGTCCTGCCCGCTCAGCCCGTCGCCGGTTTTCCAGACCTGTACATAGGCGGCGCCATTCTCGACAGCCCGCAAGCGCGCATCGGACAGCGTCACCGTTGCGGCGCCGGCTCCCATTGATCCGATCGATGACGCCGGCATGCGAGGCACGATTTGCGTGCCCGTCAGGGACATCACCGCCATATCGAACCCCGTCGGATCCACATCGCCCGCATATTGGAGTAGCGCGGTTACGCTGGGCACATTGTTGTAGGTCGTCGTTGCAGTATACACAGCCGTGATCGGGGCATTGATCGAATAGAAACGGACGGCGTCTATTCCCGTCTGCCCGCCTGCCGGGTCTATGCCCGCCTGCGTTCCGAGCGGCAGTGCCGCTCCGCTGGCCGAAGCCCGGTTCATGTCGAAATCGGTATCGACTGCGGTATTGGGATTGCCGAGATGGTACACGCTGGCCTGTATCCATCCGGCGCCGTCCAGATTCTCGAAAACTCGCACGATGGAGCCCACCACGTCGATGCGCACCGAATAGGTCGTCGTATATTGCGACTGCCTTAGGGAATATGCGTAGTTCGTCGCTGTGTTGTTATGGGCATAAACCCATGAAAACAGCCAGTTGGCGACTCCGTCCACCACGTTGTAGATGTACATCGCGCCGTAGACGTTCTTGAACCACAGATAGTTGAACTCGTCGACCACGCGGAAGAAGAAATCGCCCGCGTTGCGCAGTGATCCGGCTGCCGAACAGTCGATTTCAATGCGCTGATTGATACCGATATCGTCTTTGCATAGCGCGATTGGCCAGGAATTCTTTCCGTTCACCAGCACCGATGCGATAGCGCTCGTGTTCCCCAGAACCTTATGGCTTGCGTTGCTGCGGACTATCAGCTTGGCTTGGTTGGCCGTGTCACCGCCGATGATCCGCAGGTTGGCGGGCGAGACTGTCCCCAGTGGTTGGTTGTTGGCGCCGGCTTCGAATGTCTCTTCTGGGCCGATCTGCGATGCCGCGGATCCATTATCGAAAACCGACGAGAGTGCTGTCGCGAAGCTGCCATCATAGGCATAACATGTCTGCAGGAGTGTAATTCCGCCGGGATAGGCCGCGCTCGACAGCGTCGAGGCCCGTTCGCCTTCGACCGGTATGAAGTCGACCAGCCATTGGAACTCTGTACGGACGGCGTTTGTCACCGAAGCCGCCGTTGCGGTGAGCAGGCCGTTGGGTGTGCCGCTGATCGTCGGATTTCCGGAAATGATCGGCGGTCCCGGCGGCGTTCCCTGTAGCCAGCCCTTGAGTTTGCTTTTGGTGCTGAAGCTCATGGTCGATTTCCTTGGCTGAGGAGGCCCCAGGCCCGGGATGCAGGCAATGGAGGCGGGGAGGACAAGGTGGACAGTCGGGGGGTGCGCGTTGCGACGCCGACGGCGTCGGTTCACCGGCCGTCGGTGTCGGCGTGCGCAGGAGAATTGAGACTTTAAATGGATTCCGGATCCCTTGGGCTCGCCGCGGCGGTGGCTAGGCCGGTCTGTGGCCTGTTCGGTGGCCGAGGGGCCGCCCTAAGTCAGCGGTCCGAGCTTGTCAGATGGACATCACGGTGATCGAGACGGGCGCTACTCCGACCGGAGTGTAAGTCGTGCAGCTGGTGCTAGCCATTACGACGATGCCGGTCGTGGCGCGGATACCAGGCGCAAAGGACAGATCGACACCGGCATTGGCGGCGACCGGCATGCACCAAAGCATCTGCGATGCAGCGATCGAGGCTCCGCTGGCCGGGACGGTCGTCAGGTTGGCAACGACCAGATAGCCCGCGGCTGAGCCATTGACGACGTTCAGATGATAGAGACTGCCATTGCTGCTTTTTCCGACCACCCCGGTAGAGGCATAGAAAGTGGTGGGAATCGCCGAGGCAGCGAATTGCGCAACGTAAAGCGCGTTGGCGCCGGTTACCATGTCCGTGCCATTCGCCTGAACCGTAGTAACGGCGGCGGTGCCGAGCGAATTGGTTAGATAGATCGGGTGCGTGATGCTGTTCTGATATTTTGTGAGTCCGATCAGCGAGCAGGTGCCCGTTCCGGTCGGACATGCGGTGTCGGCCTGTGTGCCGAGGTTGCTGGACAGCGCCGCAAGATTGCCGCCCGTTTCCTGTGCTGCATTGGTCGGAAGGGCGGAGCTTGATACCGATACTGGCTGCGTCTGGCCGCTATTGTCGACCCGCAGCGCCCCGGTCGCGTTGCAGGTCATTGCTCCGCCATTCTGGTCGGAGAACGTCACACCGGCGGTAACATAGCGGCAGGCCACCAGGTCAGCAGTTGTGGTCGCGGTAGCGATCGCGCCCGGCACGATGTTGGTCGCGCTGGACAATCCAACCTTCAATCGTCCGGTCGAGGTAAGGCTGAGCGGCTGATACTGGCCGGCGATGTAGGCCTGATCACCTCCAACGACCAATGCGTTGCTGGTGGCAGTCCAAGTGCCCGATTGCGTGACCGGCGATGGAGATGAATCGTTGCCGATCGCCACCAGATCGACGTGGAGCTGATCTAGCTTGGCTCCCGCGGAGGCATCGATCACGCGGAGGTTGCGGCTGAGGTCTGTCGATAGCGCGGCGCCCGTGGCCCCTTCGACGGAAGTCTGCTCCGAGGCGTTGGCCTGCGTGGTTAGTTCGTTGCCGCCAGCGTAGGCGCCAGTCGGATCGACGGTGATAACGGGCTGCGCCTGCGACGGCACAACCGGAGGGTTGACGGTGTCGGCCACGGCGAGCGAGGGCATCAGAGCAAGGAAGAGCGAGAAACGGCGCATCTATCATATCCTTTCGGGGAAGAGCCGCTCCGTGCAGAGAAAACGGCCTGAAGGTTTGATGGAAAGGGCCGCGCGGCAATCGCGCGACGTTACGGATGGACTACCGGCCCACCGGTCGATTTAGGGCTCGGCTTCGTCCGAGGAATGTCGCCCGCAGCTACGCCGCGATCGCCCTATCTTTGGCTATTCGAGCTTGGCTTCTTACAAGCATTCAGGAGAACCTGGCCGAAGAGGGCGAGTCCGCTCAGTCGGGCGCGGACAATCGGCTCGCGCTTCCGGAGCGCAAAGCTCCACCAACGCGAGTTTCCGACGCGGTCCGATCACGCATATGCTGCGACACGAAAAAAGCACTTTGTCAGGCAAATGATTTGCCGCTTTGGCTTATCGTCCGCGTGACGACTTTGGTCGTTGGTCGTTGGTCGTTGGTCGTTGGTCGTTGGCGCTGCTCGCCGGCGTTGCAGATATTCCGCTCCCGCCCGTTAGCGCCAACAAACCAGTCGCGCCTCTTCCCTCGCGCCTAGCGCGTCACAAGCCGGCACGGACCCGTCACCTTCGCCCGCGCGTCCATATGCGGGGTGACATAGCCGCCGCGTGCGGTCGATCCGTCCCGGCAGCTAACCTCGATTTCGCCCTCGATGCGCGGGACTGCGGCAAACATTCCGCCGGGGATGCGGTGCATCTGCTGCCTCGCGCCATTGCCTGCGACGATCGCAGCGGAGGCGATCTGCCCATCAGGGTCGGCGACCAGCACCGAGCCCATCAATCGCACAACGAGATAGGCGACCGCAGGAGGCCGGCGACGCCAGTTGCGATCCGCTTTTTCTTGCCAGGGCGCACCTGCATCCCGGTGGCCTAGCCCGCGACGCTTCTGAACGGGCGGCACAGCCAGATCAGCAATATCGCGGCGCCGAACCACAGCCAGTCCGGCCTGGGCGTCACCAGCGCATCGAAACATTCCATAAGGAACAGGAGGATGCCGATTGCCACGCCGATGCCGCGGAGGATTGGGCGGGCTCTTTGCCATCGTGATACCGTCACAGAGGCTCCTCCGCATTTGCGTCGACCCCTCCGATAACAGACTGGATCCGCATCTCACCGTGGTTCCATCCGGCCGAGAGGTAGGAATCCTTGGATAGGATGGAGCAGGCCCTGTAATCCGCTGACGCATCCCTCGGCGGCGGTAGATGGTCCGAAGTGCATCGCCCGAGCGGGGTGGGAAACGATGGCAGGCGATAGGTCCAGGTCGTCGACATCGTGTCCTTGTCGAACCACCACACAACTTGCCGATATTGCCAGGGATAGGCGACGATCCGGCCGAAAATCTCCTGTTGGTAAACGGACGGGGCTACAATGAGGAAGTTGATCCGCTCCAGCGCTCGCCCCGCGCAAAGCAGGGGGAAGGCAAAGAAAAACAGGATTTTTAGTTCATACAGGGATCGGCTCATGGACGGTTGCCGCCTCTGATCTTTATCGGGTTGCTCCCGCGCGGACAGAAGGTGTTGGCATCCTTTTCGACCTGCCCGACCGCCTTTCCCGCGACGGCATAGCCGGCCTGGATCGCCGGGTTGGCGCTATGCCCCCTCGGATTGCTGTCGAAATCGAACACATCGGACAGTCCGGTCAAGCGGTTGTCCTTATCGAAATAGCCGGTCGCGGTCCCGAAAAGCCCATCCAGACGATCATCGCCAATGATACCGGCGAAGTTCATGTTCTGGCGATATCCGCCATTCCTTTCGCGAAAGCGTGTGTTCTTGACGAGAGTGTTAAGACCATATGTGCGGTAATAATCGAGAGCCGCTTTCCATTCTTCCGGGCTCAGACGATATGATCCTCCCCCTCCGCCGAAATATCGATCCATCATCCTCTTTTCGGTAGGAGAATCCATTCGCGTTCCGGACAGATAGCTCACGCCCGTCCAGAAATTCTTCGCGACATTGCACATCGCTGCATTGCGCAGAGGTTCGTAAGTTGCCGCTCTTGCAATTGCGCCGAGAATGCCTGGCCGGCCCCTTCGGGCTACGAGCCATTGGGGTGAAGGGGCCGCAGGCGCCAACGGGTCAGAGAGCCACTTCCGCAATAATCCGCTCAAACCGGCGTTCTGTGGCGGCTGTGGCACGGCAATCTCCAGATAAGGGACTGCAACCGAGCGCACATAATACTCACCGCTCGAATATTGCAGTACAAAACAAGAACGCTATTGTCAAGCCCGAATCGCGGGTTCGCGACAATTGAAGGGGGTGGAAACATGCTTGGCAGATTGATCGTGATCGTCGCTGCGGTGGTCATTTCCACAGTTGCGCATGCCGCCGATCCAGCAGCGGCGGCCGCCCGCTTTCGGCAGGCGCATCGCGCGGTCGCCAGCATCTCCTTGGCCGACGGGTTCGAGGTCGATTCCTCCCAGGCCGCGGTCACCGCGCTGCAGGCGCAATGGGCTGCGGGGCGCGATGTCGTCGTCGCTTTACTGGATCGCGATCGAGGTTCCGCGCCCGCTGCAATAGTCCGCGCGGCCAGGCGCGATGCCGGCCTCGGCCTTTATCTGCTGCGGCTCGATGCCGACACTTTGCTCGTCAGCATGAAGGCCGGCCAATTCGGCACTGTCTTCGTGGCGCATCGAGGCCCAGATGGCCATTATCGTCCCGCGGTCGCGCTGGATGCTTTGCCGGCCACGTCTGGCGATCGCATGCCCGAGCTCGCAGCGTGGCGGCCCGCGCAATCGGGCAAGGATTGCCAGCATCGCGTTCCCGAGCCGCAATGGAATCGGTGCGGGCCGCTCGCGGTCGATCGTCTGATCCGGCTGTCGGACGAGGCGGGAGGCGCACGTCGCTTCGCCATTCTTGCGGACCGCGTTGCCGCCGCGGGCGGAACGGCGCGCTATCAGGTTTCGATCTGGCGTTGGGATGGCCGTGCCGCCACGCCCTTGCTCGCGCGGACCCTGTTCCAGGTGATCGATAAGCCGGTATTCGCCGGCCAGGATGCACGCGGCATCACGCTTCGCGCCGATGAGCAGTACGAAAGTCTGAGCGCCTGCGGCGAATGCGCCGGGCGTCAGATGATCTGGCGGTTCGATCTCCCGCCTACAGGCGCCCGGCCGCCGCGGGTTCGCAGCGTTTCGCCCGAACTCGATTTGGTTGATCGTCTCTACACGCGCTTGCTCGCGCACCGCTCGGCCGGCGATCTCGCCGCGCCGTCGGTCGTCGCGCGGCTGCGGAATGTCGAACTCGATATGATGAATAGCTGGCGCTATCTCGGCGACGATCGCGGCGCGCGCTTGCTCTGCCTCGACGCGCTGGGCTTCGAAAAGCCCCAGATCTTCCGCATCGTCCGTCGCGGTCAAAAACTATGGATCGCCGACGTGGCCTTCGCCCGTGCGCACGCCTGTGAGGGCCAGGGATCGCATTGATCCCGCCCGGGATCGTCTACGAGAAAACCGCCGTCTGGTCCTTCTCTCGCGCCCGCATCAAATATGGCCGCCGGATCAGGAACAGGATCGCAACCACCGGCAGACCGAACCCCACCTGCCAGTCGGCGATGCCGCCGGGCCGGACGGCGAATCCGCCCAGCAATTGCAGGTAGAGCGGGTTGAAGAACAGCGCACCCGTCGACCAATCGCTTCCGATTTGACAGATTCCGAATAGGCTCCCCAGGAACCACAGCCATTTCCGCCGGATGCCGCGTGTGCGCACGATCAGCACCAGTGCCGCCACGATCACCACGAAGGCGGCAATCGAAAGCAGCAACATGGCGTAATGCAGCGGCGATTTTCCGCTCAGCCCGAATTGGGTGGCGTCCTCGACGGTCTTGGCCATGGGGTTCACGTAGAACGACGTCACGACAGCCTGGTTGGTCCGCTGCAAAGTGATCCGCACCAGCGCGTGGTGCGTGCCCTCGTCCAGCTCATAGGCCAGGAAGGCGTTATGCACGCTCTGGCCGCCATCAAAGGGTTTGAAATCGTTGAATCTGGCATCCACCAGACGCGCGCGGCCCTGCGGCGTCATCGCTCGGATCGCCGGCCATTGCGGCGCCAGCACCGGCCGTAATTCAGGCGCAATCAGGCTCGCGAAATCCGCGCTGCGGTTATTCTGCACATCCGCAATCAGGCGCTCGGCCAATTGCCGGTCCTGTGGGGAGGCGACCTTGTCGAGGATGTCCTGCGTGCTGCAAGCACCAGGACCAGCGTAAACAGCAGTGCCAATATCAAGCGCATTCATCGTCTCCGCATCCGTTGGCGCTGCCAGGTCGAGGCAAGAGCTTGTGCGCGGAGATGGTGCGAGACAACGAAAAAACCCGCCGAAACGGCGGGCTTTCAGACGCAAATTTCAATACTCAAATATTGCAGTACAAAACAAGAACGCTTTTGTCAAGCGTTTTCGGTCGACGTGAGGTGGCGTGACCATGCGAGCGACGTCTGCGAGCAGACAGGCCGGCAGGCGCTCAGCACTCCCCGAACGGTGTTAACTGGCCGTTTGTCAGCATGGGGGAGGGGGATCGCTCCAGTTCTTGCTGGTTATCGTCAGGCTGCCGGACAGCTTCGTATATCCGCCCGTCGCCGTCGTAACCGACAGCAGCGCAAGCGCCGCCAACCCTTTTTATCGCGCACCGGCAAAGTCCGTCATGCCCCCTCCATTGAAGAAGGGAAGCTGCCTCGGAGAAAGCGTGTTCGCAAATGCCTTCCAGCGGTTCGCGGAATGGCAAGAGGGTGACGGCCGCCGGTCGGGAACCTCGACAGCTGCCCCGACGGCCGTCGCGCTTCGGTTAGCCGCTAATTCCTAACAGTTTGCCTAACCGCCTCGCTGCATTGCACTTTTTTCGTTGTGCGCTGCGGAACGAAATTGGTTGAAAGTCATTAACGCTGTTCCGAAATCGCGCCTCCTGGCGGGGCCGCTTCGGATTGGCGCCCCGCCCGGTAGCGTATCGGCGGGGCGCCACCCTTTACGCCGCTCCCGGTCGTTTCCCTCATGGCATTTTCGGATTTCGCCGCATCGCCCGGTATTGGCGCCCGCCCTTAATCCTGTCGCAGTTTAGCCGCCTCGGATTGCAATCGCGTCAAATGACGCGTATATGCGCGTCAAAGGAGTATTGCCATGGCGTCGCTGATCCAGGCCCGTGAGGCGGGCGCGCCGGTCGATCCGCAGAATTTCGCGCGCGCGGAGGATCGGGCACGCCTGTCGGGCCCGGCCCTGCGCGCCTTCCGCGCGCTCGCGGATCAATGGGCGCTCAGCAATGCGGAGGCGGCGGCCCTGCTCGGTGTGTCGGAAAGCACGTGGGATCGGATCAAGCGCGGCGCGTGGGATCAGCCCTTGTCGCAGGATCAGCTCACCCGCGCCTCGGCCGCGATCGGGCTCTACAAGGGGCTGCACCTCTTGTTCGTCGATGGCACGGCGGATCGCTGGCCAAAGCTTGCCAATAGCGGGCCTATCTTCCGGCGGAAAAGCCCGGTCGAGGCGATGATCGAAGGCGGCATCCCGGTGATGCTGGAAACCCGCCTGCTGGTGGATGCGGTCCGCGGCGGACTTTAAGGTGATCCAGGATATTCCGGTCGCACGCGAGGCGCTGCCGCGCACCGTGCGGCTCGTATCGAGCGCGCGGCTGCGGGAGTCGGTCCTGCTCGGCCTCGCGGATGCGGACGATCTCGCCGCGCTCGCGGAGATCGAGGGCGCCACCAGCGGGCGCCTGATCGCGGAGGCGCGCGGGATCGGCCGGGTCTCCCCGCATGAGCTGGTCCATGGCGTGCCGCACGCCGCGCATATCAACGCCGCCTTCGCTTATGCGCGCCCGCATATGCTCAACCGCTTCAACGGGCCGGCGCGCGGCGCCTGGTATGCGGCGCTCGATGTCGAAACCTGCCTCGCCGAGGTCGCCTTCCACATGGGCCGCTTCCTCGCCGAAAGCGGAATTACCGAAACCGCGATCGACTATGCGGAGCTTCACGCGAGCTTCGCGGGCGAATTCCTCGATCTGCGCGGCCTGCCCGATCACCCCGCGCTCGATCCCGATACAGGGGTGGGCTACCCGGAGGGCAACCGCCTGGCCGACGCCGCGCTGGCAAAGGGGCTGAACGGCATCCTCTATCCCTCGGTCCGCCATGCGGGCGGCACCTGCATCGCCGCGCTCGTGCCCCACGCCGTCCAGTCGGTCGCGCAGGGCGATATATGGCGGCTCACCTGGGCCGGCCGGCCCGAACCGGTCATAGCGCGGATCGGCTAAGAGGGGGGCCTAAGCCCGCCTACGGATAACGCTCCATCGGCATTTGGCCGATGTGCGTCACCCAGGGATGCTGCCGCTCTTCGTAGACGGAGACGCCCGGCGGCGGAAAGGCCGGATCCGCGAAGGCGCCCACCGCCACCGCGACGAAATCCGGCGCGCCATCCATGTCCCAATAGACGATCGAACTGCACACCGGGCAGAAATGGAAGGTCGCGGTCGTACCGCTGTCGCCCGTCCGGGACCATCGCGACGATCGCCCCTCGGTCGTCACCGCCGCGCGCGGGAAACGCGCCTGCGTCGCGAACACGCTCCCCGTGCGCTTCTGGCATTCCAGGCAATGGCAGATGGAGATGCGGACAGGCTCGCCCTCGCATGTCAGGCGTAGCTGCCCACAACTGCAGGAGGCCACTCGTTCGGTCATGGCCACAGTCTAGGCCGCGCGCTGGCGGAACGGAAGCGCGGCACGCCTGTAAAGAACTCTTGACAGCCCGGCGGTCGACCTGTAAAGAGCTCTTTACAGGCAGGAGGGATTGTCTTGGAAAACCGCTTGAAGGCGATGCGGGAGGAACGGGGATGGAGCCAGGGTGAGCTTGCCCGCCGTCTCTCCGTCTCGCGCCAGACGATCAACGCGGTCGAGACGGACAAATATGATCCCAGCCTGCCGCTGGCCCTGCGCATGGCGAAGCTGTTCGGTGTCGCCGTGCCGGATCTGTTCATCGACACTTGGGAACCGGAAGAGGAATGACCGACATGGCAAACGACACGGCCCAGCGGGGCTGGCGCAATTTCGCGGACTGGAGCGCCGTGGGCGGGGTTTTCTGCCTCTCGATCCTCGTGATCGCCACCACGCTCTTCCATCAAAACCTGTTAAACGTCATCCTCCAGCCGACGAAGCTCACGGCGGTGCTGGGGCTTACGGTGTGGCTTTCAATGGTCGTCACCGGCTTCGCCAATCGGACGCGGCGGTTCACGCTGAAGGCGCTGCGCAACTTCCTGATCCAGAACATCGTGGCCATCTCGGCCTTCCTGCTCGTTATAGCGACGTTCGGCAAACTGCCCCAGGTTCGCGCTTTCGGTGTTTCCCAATGGGCGGCGGTAGGCACCGGCGCGACGCTGATCGTCACGGCCGTGCTCGGCAGCCTCGCCACGGCCAGCGCGCGTACCAACTTCGACCTGATCGATGACGAGGCAGCTGCGGAGGAAATGCGCGATCGCGGACGGCTATTCTTCTTCAGTTTCATCTGGATAGCCGCCTGCGGCCTGCTGCTGCTCGTGATGAGCCTGGCCGGGGCAGGGGGGCTGCTGTCCCGCAATGGCGCCGCGGCGGCGGCCCTGGCCCTGATCGCCGTGATGCTCGTGCTGAAAAACCTTGTGAAGGGGCTGACCGACGAGCTCGGGCGTACCCTGTCCCGCGAATCCGGCGATATCGCCTTCCACCTGATGCTGGCGGTGGGCGGCGGATGGGCGATGCTTGCCCATCTCGGCTACGTGGCCGCGCCCGCGCCGCTCGACTGGCTGACCATGCTCACCCTGCTGATGTTCGCGGCGAGCTTCATCGCGCTGGGCCGGCGCAAAATGCTCACCCGCTGAGCCCGTGCTTGCATCGAGGCGCTGCCGTCCGGCGCCTCGATGCAGGGCAGGCCCATGTGGGGCCGGTCTTAATTCAGCGCCACCACCGCGATCGATTTGGGCGGAAGGGTCAGATGGGCGCTGCCCTTGCTGACCGTACCGCCGATCGCGCGCGGCACGACCGTGTTGGGCGCGTCGAAGCTGTTGACCGCATCCACCTTGGCCGCCGTCAGCACCTGGCCGGTGATCGTGCCGGTCCGCGCCCCTTCGACCGCCAGCGCGATCTCGGCCGGGCGGTTGGGGTCGATGTTGGTAACCGCCAGCCACAGCTTGCCCGCCTTGTCGCGCGCCGCGACCGCATCGATACGCGGCATGGTCAGCGCGTCGAACTTGTATTGGCCGCCATCCAGCGTGACCGGCACGAAGGTCGCGTCCTGGAAGGGCAGGTACATGCGATAGACGTGATAGGTGGGCGTCAGCACCATCTTCGGCCCGTCGGTCAGGATCATCGACTGCAGCACGTTGATCATCTGCGCGATGTTGGCCATTTTCACGCGGTCGGCGTGGCGCATGAAGATGTTGAGATTGACCGACGCCAGCACCGCGTCGCGCAGGCTGTTCTGCTGCTGCAGGAAGCCGGGGTTGCTGCCTGGATTGGGCGCCAGCCACGCGCCCCATTCGTCGACCGCGAGCGCGACCTTCTTGGCGGGATCATATTTGTCCATGATGCCGGACTGCTTGGTCAGCATGCCGTCCATCCGGAAGGCTTCCGCCAGCGCGATCGCATATTCGTTCTCGCCGAAGCCGACGCTCTTCAGGTGGGGCGGCCAGCCGCCGACCACGTAATTGTGGAGCGATATGCCGTCGATATCCCAGCTCCAGACCTTTTCCTTCCAGGCCTTCATCACGGCTTCGGTATAATCGCTGTTGCCGCTGTCCCAGCCGACCGCGAACCGCTTCATCTTGTCCGGCCCCTTCTCCTGGTCGGAGTTCAGGTTGCGCGAATAATGGGAGAAGCGTTTCATCTCCTCGACATAATGGTCGGCGGACATGGCGCCGCCACAGCCCCAATTCTCATTGCCCAGGCCCAGGAACCTGACCTTGTAGGGCGCGGGATGGCCGTTGGCCGCACGCTCCTTCGCGAGCGTCGTCGGCTTGTCCGCCGTCATATATTCCAGCCAGTCGGCCGCCTCTTCCGGCGTGCCCGAGCCGACATTGACGGAGACATAGGCATCGGCGCCGATCTGATCGAGGAAATCGAAATATTCCTCGGTGCCGAAGCTGTTCGGCTCGATCACATTGCCCCAGCTTGCGTTGAGCGTCTGGCGGCGCTTGTCCTGCGGGCCGACGCCCCAGCGCCAATGATATTCGTCGGCGAAGCAGCCGCCCGGCCAACGCACGTTGGGGACGCGGATCGCGCGAAGCGCGGCGACGACATCGCTGCGGATGCCGCGAACATTGGGGATGGGCGAATCCTTGCCGACCCAGATGCCGCCATAGACGCCATGGCCCAGATGCTCGGCGAACTGGCCGAAAATCTGGCGATCGATCACCGCGCCGGGCTTGTCCGCCTGCACCGAGACGGGGATCGCCGGCTCGGCTTGCGCGATCGCGGCCGATGCGAGCGCTATCATAGAAAGGCCAAGGCGTGCCGCGAGCTTCATGTCATCCCCTTCCGATATCGCTATTCGCGGCTGATTAGCAGCAGGGGGGGCGCGGTCAATCGCGCGATGGTCTTGCCCTGGCCGGCCGGCGGCGGAAAGGCCGTGAAGTTTACCCTCAACCGCGCGGGGACGGGCGGCGGGGGACGTCGCGCGGGGCGGCGGTGTCGCCCGTGATCTGCGCGCCGGGCGTCAGCGCCTCCTGCGCGACCGCCTGCAGCTCATCGACCAGATATTTCCAGTCGCCCGCCTCAATCGCCTCGCTGGCGCCGCGCACCTTGAGGTCGGCGATGCGCTGGAGCTTGGCGATGAGATCGGCGCTGCGTTCCTCAACACGCGTGACCTCCAGCGTGAGCGCGCGCATCAGGTTCGCGGCGCCCCGAAAGGTCTCCGCGTTGCTTTGCAGCGGATAATCGTTGGGCTTGGCGGCCGCGACCTGAATCAGGCCGATCGACACGCGTTTGGCGGTCTCGATCAATTCCGCGACATCGGCATTCATTGCGCTTCGCCCTCTTGGTGCCGTTTGGTTTTGCCGAATAACGGTTGAATATTCGTTTCGATGCCGAGGCGGGGCGAGCCGTGCACCCGGCTGGCCCCTTAATGAACGGTCTGGCGCTCCACCGCGGCGGCGAGTTGCTGCGGCAGATAGGGCTTGGCGAGATAGAGGCTGTTGCTTGGCAAGCCGGCCAGGTCGGGCGCGCCGCGGCCCGAGGTGATGATGAGGCCAAGATCGGGCCGGCTTTGATGCATCAGCCCGGCGAGCGCGACGCCATCCATCGGGCCTGGCATGTTCACGTCGGTGAAGAGGACGTCCACATCCTCATGTTCCGCCAATATGCGGAGCGCCTCCGCCGCGTCCCCCGCCTCCAGCACGTTGAAGCCGCTTTCCTGGAGACTGTCAGCCGCCAGCAGCCGGATCAGCGCCTCATCTTCAACCACAAGGACGGTAGGGCGGAATGCGGTAGCCATGGCCACATCAACCGACAAGCTGCGCGCGCGTTCCGTGGTCGGCCTGTCCCCGCCCGATCCTGTCGGGCTTCCATACGCAATGAGCCCCGCGCGCAATTGGGGGGCTGCGGCGGGGCTCACTGCTTGTGCCCGAATAATCAGGCGCACCGGCGGGTGGGGTACACGTCGATGCTGCCTTATTAAACCACTTGGCTGGTTCGATGTTCCTGATTTGCGGGGAATTTCCCCTTTCCTGCAGCCGGATCGTGCGGCGCTCGCGCCGGGTGGAGCGCAGGGCACACGGAAGGATCGTCGCCGCAGCTCAGGCCGCGTGCAGATAAGCCGGGTCGAAGTCGCCGATCCGCTTCAGCCGCGCCCAGTCGCGGATATGCAGGTCGCGCCGGTCGCGCGCGATCACCCCCATTCTCTGCAGATCGTGCAGCTTGCGGTTGACGTGCACCCCCGTCAGCCCCGTCGCGTCGCCAATCTGTTCCTGCGTCATCGGCAGCTCGAAATGCTCGATCGCGCCCAGGCCCGCCACGTTGCGCCGCGCAGCGAACTCGCACAGCAGGTGCGCGATCCGCTCCGTCGCGCCGCGCCGCCCGACATTCACAACCCATTCGCGCGCGATCGCGGCGTCGATGAGCGTGTCGCGCCACAAGGCTTCCGCGACAGCCGGGCGCGTCTGCACCACCGCGCGCAGATCGTGCGCGGGCACGCGCGCAACGACCGCCGGGGTGAGCGTCTGGACGACATGGTCGGATCGGGTGAGCAGCAATTGGCTCAGGTCGACAAAATCACCCGCAAGATAAAAGGACGTTATCTGCCGTCCGCCATTGCCTGTATCCTTGTAGCGGCAGGCAAAGCCTTCGATCAGGAGGGTGAAGTGCGTGGCTTGCACGCGGTCCGCCACCAGCACGCTATATGCCGGATGGTTTTCGATCCTGGCGGGAAGCGCGTGGATGGCCTGCCGGTCGGTTTCGTCCAGATGCGCAAGCCGCCCCAATTTGCGGATCGCACGCCCGAATATGTCCTCACTGTCAGCGGCCATCGTCTCCTCATCATGCGCATTGAATCGGCAGGGGAACGGTACAAACGCGTTACGGTTTCATCGCCCGCGCTGACGCCCTGCTGGAGGGCGAATGACTTCAAACGGAAGCGACCCGATGCACCCCAAAGCGTGGCAATCGACCGCCGCGATTCAGGTCGGAACAACGCCTTTTTTTGGGGTAATTTCGGCCAGGCGCGGAATCAGCCGTCCGCCTGGAAGGCCTCCGCGCGACCGCGATCGACATCGACTATTTCGTTTTCGGCGGCTTCTGATCGCGTCAGCGCACGATCAGCTTCCGCCTCAGTTTGATATCCGCGGAACTGTCGCCGATCCGCAACTCGACTGGCTCGGTCTCGACCGTCAGCGCCTTGCCGTTCCAGTATGCCAACTCGGCCGCCTTGAGCGGTATCTTCACCGTGCGGGTCTCGCCCGGAGCGAGATGGACGCGCTGGAAACCGGCGAGTTGCTGCATCGGCCGTTCGACCTTCGATCCCAGGTGGTGGACGTAAAGCTGCGGCACCGCGTCGCCTGCCATTTTCCCGGTGTTGGTGACGTCGACGGATACCAGCACCGTACCGTTCCTCGCCAATGCCGGCTTGTCCGTGCGCAAATTGGCGTAGCCGAAGCTGGTGTAGGAAAGGCCGTAGCCGAACGGGTAGAGCGGCTTGGCCTTCATATACATGTAGGTGCGGCCGTGACGGATGTCGTAATCCATCATCGGCGGCAATTGATCCATCGATGCCGGCCAGGTCGCGACCGTATGGCCTCCCGGGTTATAGGCGCCGAAGATCACGTCCGCGAGCGCCGAGCCCTCGTCCTGCGAGGAATGCGCCATGTGGAGGATCGCGGGCACATGCGCCTGGCTCCAGCCGATCGCGTAGGGAAAGCTCGAGACCAGCACCATCACCGTCCGCGGATTGGCCGCCAGGACCTTCTTGACCAGATCCTCCTGCGCAAGGTTGATCGTCTCGCGATCGCGGCCCTCGCGCCCGTCGCCCGGGTCGGCGCACGGTTTGGTGCCATTATCCGTCCAGTCGTGCGCCATGTTGGGGCCGCAGGTCGGGTCGTTGCCGACCACCACGATCGCGACGTCGGCCGCCTTTGCCGCCTCGACCGCCCCGCCGTCCTTGTCGTCCTTCACGAAATCGACCCGGACGTCCGGCCCCACCGCCTTGCGGATGCCGTCGAGGGGGGTGATCGCATAAGGCGGGAAACCGCCATACCAATCCCAATGCACACCGTCCGCGAGCGGACCGATCACCGCGATCGAACGCAGTCCCGCTTTCCTGATCGGCAGCGCTCCCGCATCATTCTTGAGCAGGACGATGGATTCCAGCGCCATCTGCTTGGAGATCTGCTGGTGCTTCGCACCTTCCCAGGGAGGCGTGCCGCCATGGATGCTGGCAAAGGGAACCCGATCGCGCGGGTCGAGAAGGCCAAGCTTGATCGTCGTGGGGAATTTGCGGCGCAGTGCCTCGTCGAGCTCGGCCTCGCTGATGTGTCCCGCCTTGAGCGCGGCACGCAGCTCTTCCTTGTAGACATCCAGATATTGATTGATCCCCGCCTTCAACGCCGCGACCGCCGCCGCCTGCTGATCGGGCGAGGTCTTGTGATCCTTGACCAAGGTCTTGATCGCGCCGCCGTCGCTGGAAACGATCCCGACATGCCATTTGCCGATCACGACCGATCGCAGTACCGGGTTCACCGCCATCGGCACCCCGTTCCACGCATTGTAGGACGCCATCACCGCGCTCGCGCCCGCATCCTGAAAGGTCATGCGGAACGGCTTGGAATAATATTCCCAGAACAGGCGCTGGTCGAAATCGCTGCTGGTGCGCGTGCGGTCATTCTCGTTGGAATTGGCCAGGAAATGCTTGAGCAGCGGCGCGGCCTGCCAATATTTCGGGTCGTCGCCCTCAAGGCCCCTCGCGAACGCGGTCGCCATCGTGCCGGCCAGGAACGGATCCTCGCTATAGACCTCCTCGCTGCGCCCCCAGCGCGGATCGCGGGCCAGATCGGCCTGTGGCCCCCAATTCATCAGGATCGCGTGCCTGCCGTCGCCTGATTGCGTGATCCAGCGTGCCTCATAGCCCTGCACGCCGCCTGCCTGGCGTACCAGTGCCGGATCCCAGCTCTCGCCCATGCCGGGCGGTTGCGGAAATTGGGTGGTCTTCGTACCCGGCCAGCCGCGCTCGGGAGCGCCGCGCTGCTGCAGTCCATGGATCCCTTCGGAAGAGCCGAACCCCGGGACGCCCAGGCGGGGCACGCCCGAATTGGTCGAAAGCGCGTCGATCTTCTCATCCGCCGTCATCAGCGAGATCAGGTCGGCGACGCGCTTGTCCGCCGGCAGGTCGGGATTCTGGAAGGGGTGGTCATAATGTGCGGGCGCCGCCGCCCCCAGCAACAAGGCCGCCACACATATCGCCACCCGCTTCGCGCGCATCTACCCCTCCTGTTATCGCACCGCCGGAAGGGGCGCTTTGGGATTGCTCTATAGCAGGAGCAACGCGCCCTCAAACATGACGAGCACCTGGGTTTGGCGGCTTGCTGTCCGGGCAGGACAGGGCGGGACTTCGCGCCGCGGGAATATCGCGGCGCCCCGTCTACCGGGGGGGAGGCGGGGCGCCGGCCAAGGTTTTTATCCGTCATCCAAATGGGGGGTGGATGACAGCCTTGGCGCATCGTTCTTAACCGCGTCGCGCAGCGAAGGTCGATGCGTGCGCTCGCCGGGTGTCCAAAGTTTAACCAATCGGGCCTGGCGTGACGGCCGCACGGACGGTCTCGCCCCCGACCCATTCGAATATGCCGGACGGTTTGCCCGATCCGCTTTTCGTCTCCGCGACCGGATAGCGCGCGATCTCGCGCAGCCGCGCGACGGGCAGGGAAGTCCGCCAGGGATCGCCAACCAGCACCGTGATGCCCTGCGCCACGCAGTGATCGAGGAATTCGCCCACCCGGGCCGCCAGGTCGGGCGCGTAGAACAAATCCCCCACCAGCATCACCTCGGCGCGCGGCGGCGCGAGCGGCACGATATCGTGGGCGACGATCTCGATTTCGACATGGTTGAGCGCGGCATTCAACCGCAATGCCGCTACCGCGTAGGGATCGATCTCCGCCGCGGTGACGTGCGCCGCGCCGGCCTTGGCCGCGGCGATGCCGACCAGCCCGCCGCCCGCGCCCAGATCGACCACGCGCTTCCCGGCCACGCATTCCGGATGGTCGAGGAGATGCCGCGCCAGCGCCAGCCCGCCCGCCCAATGATAGGCCCAATATGGCGCCCCGAAGTTAGCAGCGCCGCCCTCCGCCAGCCGCCGGAGGCCGCTTTCCGGAACCGCCTTGTGCAGCCGGATTTCGGCTATGCCGGGCACGGGCGCCACCGGCAGATTTTCGCGGATGAATGCGGCTATATCCTCGTCGCGCGTCGCTGGCGTGATCGGCATCGTGGCCGTGCCGGCTTCTATCGCGCTTTTTGCGCCACCAGCCGGCGCAGCAGGTGGCCCTTCCACATCCACAGCCCCGAAAGCAGCATCGCGGGCAGGAAGACGTAGCGCGTCGGCGGGGCATATTGAGGCAGCACCGCGAACGGACTGTAAATGTAGCCGATGATCGGGATTGCCAGGACGATATGGACCGTCCGTACGATCATGCGTCCGCTCGGCAACCTCATCATTTGCCCCCCTTCTGGTTGAGCGTGATCGCTGCACGGATCAGCGCCTTGAGCGCGGGGCCGTCCACAGCATCGCCTTCATGGAAATCGATCGCGCGGCGCGTGCCGCCATCGAGGCCGGAATTGAACAGCTTGCCGGGGTCATCGAGGGCGGCACCCTTGGCGAAGGTCATCTTGACCACATTCTTGTAGGTTTCGCCCGTGGTGATCATGCCGTCCTTGTACCAGGTCGGCACGCCGCGCCATTTCCATTCCTCGACGATGCCGGGTTCTTCTTCCCGGATCAAAGCGCGGATTCGGGCGAGCGTCTCGCCGCGCCAGTCGCCGAGTTCGGCGATGCGGCCGTCGATCAGTTCGGACGGCATCTTCGGATTGTCCGTCATGCGCCGGCATCCTGCGCGGCCACCACCTGTTCGAGCGTCTCGATCATGCGGCGCCAGCCGAATTTGGCGCCCTGATAGGCCTGTTCCTGATCCTTGCGGAAACCGGTCTGCTCCATCCGCAATTGCGTTCCCCGCGCTGTGGGCGCGAGCGTCCACGTCACGACGCTTTCCAGCCCCATCGCCTCCCAGGTGTAGGACAGGCTGTTATGGGGTTCGACCTCAAGCACCCGGCAGTCGACCGATCCCCAGTCGCCGCGGAACGTGAATTCATGGTCCACTCGCGGCGCGAAATCGCTCTGCATCAGCCATTCCTGGAGCAGGTGCGGCTGCGTCAAGGCGCGCCAGATCCGCTCGGGCGGATAAGCTATTTCGCGCTCTACGGTGACGGTGCGAAGCTCCTCCGCAATCGCGTTCATTGATCCATCCTCTTCAGCAAATCTTCGAGTTGATCGAACTTCTTGTCCCAGAAACTCGCCATTTCGCTGGTCCAGTCGAGCAACGGCGCGAGCGCCTTGATTTCCGCGCTATAGTGCGTCTGCCGCCCGGCATGGCGATCGCGTACCAGTCCGGCCTGCTTCAATATGGAGAGATGCTTGGAAACCGCCGGCTGCGAGACGCCGGCCTCCGCGGTCAACGCCGCGACGGTCTGGCCGCCTTTGCGACACAGACGTTCGAAGATCGCGCGCCGCGTCGGATCGGCGAGCGTTCGAAACAGCACATCCTGGGTAGCGGGCGTTGCCATAATCAATAACCCTCTGGTTATGGGTTTCCAATAACCAGAGGGTTATGAATGAGTCAAGCGGGCTTTATCGTCCGCACGGATAGGTGGCCGGACTCAGCTCAGCGCTTCGGGTCCGCGCTGCGATAGTCGAGCACGCCCTGGACCATATTGCCGCGGTCCACCTGTCCCTTGGTCCAGGGGTCGACCGGGGCGGGCCGCGCCACCGGCGTGGCCGGCGCATCGGCGCGCACCCGCGCGGGGGTGAATGCCCAGGCCGCGGCCCCGCCCGCCACCAGCACCGTTAGTGCCGCGGCGGACAGGGTCTTGCGGCGCGCCATCATAGCGCGCGGCGGCCGGTGATCAGCTGCACCACGACCACGATCACCGCGATCACGAGCAAGGCATGGATCAGCCCGCCGCCGACATGCACGACGAAAAAGCCGAGCAGCCACAGCACCAGCAGGATCACCGCAATAGTATAGAGCATCGTGTCTCTCCCTGTTCCGAGGATCGCTCAACGAGGGGTCCTGCTTGCTGTTCCATCCGCGCGTTCGCGCTCGCTCAGCCGTCCTCGTCGGATGGATAGGGCCCGTCGGAATCGCCCGATCCGTCGGCTTCCGCGGCGTCGCGGACATAAGCGAGACAGCCTTCGATATGCGGCGCGTCCCCCCAACGTGTGCAGCCGCCGGGATCGTCCAACGCCCGGCGCGCGGCCCAGCGATAGCCGCGGTCGAAATCGGCTTCGGGATCGCGGCCCGCTTCAGAGGAGGCGGGTGCATAAGCGGGCGAAGTCGGGGCCGTCATGTGCGGGGCCGGCGCTTGCGCGCCCGGCCATCCGTCATAGGCAGCGGAATCGACTGGCGCGGTGGGCAGAGGCGCCAGGTTCGGATAGGCGGCCGCCAGCGGCGCCGGCGGCTCGACCTTGCCGAAATTGTGCGGCACCGGCTCGGTGCCCACCGGCCTGGTCGGCGGAAGCATCAGCAACACCGCGATTCCGACAGCCGCGAAGCCGCCGACCGCCTGCATGGGCCGTGACATCTCCATGGCCGGCCCAACGCGCCGGTCGGTTCGCGGTGCCCAACTCCGTCGCCCGGTTTCTGGGGCGGCCTTAATGCCGCCGTCCGTCCACCATCATGGCCAATGCCGCGGCGGCGGCCGCTATCCGTGCACGGTCGGCGGCGCAGGCCAACTCGCCAAGCGGGTGGCCGCCCGCATCTCGGATCGCGCTGTTGATCAGCCGCTCGATCCAGGGCGCGTTGGTATCGGGAAACCACCAGCCATCCACGCACAGGCCGTGCATCGCCGCCACCGCCTCGCGCCCGGCATCGCGCGCGAGCAGGTCCAGCCGCGCGAAATGTTCGCCGGGATTATCCTGCCAGCTCGCATCGTTGACGGCGGACCGATCGCGCCGTTCGAACTGGCCTGTCTTCGGTGCCAGCGTTGCGAATTCGTGCCAGTACAGCCCCCCGTACCGCCGTCCGATATCGCGCAGGATCGCCGGGTCCTGCCCGTAGCCGTCGAGCAGGCCGGCCGCCCAGACTCGGCCGATCTGGTCTGCCACCTGCTGGTCGGCGCGACCGCTCTGGAAGCGGGCAAAAGCCTGGCTGCGCGCCTGCACGCGGATGTTACCGCGGTCGGGCAGCAGGATCAGCCGTCCCTTGGCGTTGCGCGCGCCCGGCTTGCGCGGTCTGCCCCGTCTTGCCTGTCCCATCGATCGTCTCCTGGTTGAAGTTGTTGACGCAATTTGTCGGCGGTGCGCCGCATCTCCGCTGCCTCGTCGGCGCGGCCCATACGGTCGAGCACAGCGGCGGACCGCTTGATCGAAGCGAGCTGCTGCTCCACCGTCATGGGCGGCCGTCGCGCGCCTTCGACCGGCGTGATCTCCAGCATCCGCTGGAAGGCCTCCGGATTGGCGAGCAGCCAGCCGAGCGACGCTTTCCAGCCGCGCGCATTGTCGCCGCAGTGGAACTGGCTCCCCGCCAGGTTTTGCACCGCCTCGAACAAAGCGGGCTCGCCATGCTCGCGCAGCCGTGCCCTGAGCGCCGCGCGACGTCCGGGATTGACCTTACGGCAGGGCAGGGCGCCCGCTTTGGCGGGCCCCTCGTTCCAGGCCGCGGCTAATCGCTCGGCCAGCGGGGCCAGATCCTCTTCAGAGGATCGGGGAACAGGGGGGTTAGAGTTTATCTCATTGGGGGGAATGTCGCCGCGCTCGCGCGGAGTCACGCGGTCGCCGCGTGACTCCGCCGGCGCTGCGCGCGCTGCGCGGACGCGGCGCTGGCGGGCGGCGTCCTTAGCGCGCCGTTCGTCCCGCTTCGCCTCCTCGGCCAAAGAGGCGGCCTTCACCGCCGCGACGATCACCTCGGCCGAGGCGCCCGCTTCCAGTAAGGCATCCAGAATTTCGCCCCGGATCACGCTGCGCCCCAGATCGCGGTTGGTGCGTTGAGGGATGGTTCGAGCCGAAGGGGGATGAAATGAGGATCGGCCTGATTGCCGCGACGATCGTTGGCCTTGGCCTGCTGGCCGGGTGCGCGAAGCAAAGCTCGACCCAAGCGATCAATGCCCAGCAGGCGGACCAACTCAACGCAATAGCGGCCAACACCAGCGACGATGCGGGCAACGATACCGCCCAAAATGCCGCGCAAACCGGCGATGTCGGCGCGGTGCTCCGCGCGGGCGCGGGCAAGCCGCCGCGCAAATATTAGGCGCACGAATTCACTCGCGCCGGCGCCAGCCGGCACGCCCCATAAAGCGTTCATGATGATCTCCGTGAGGGCGTCAGGCCCGGTGCGAATCCGTTCTCGTTATGTACGCTACGGGCGTACGCAAGTCAAGCTGGACTGCGTACGATTTTGCGTGCATAAGCGCGCGCATGACGATTCAGGAAACCACCGGGGCGCAACTCAACCGGCTCCGTGATCGTGCCGGGCTGTCGCTGCGCGCGCTTGCGGCAAAGTCCGGCTATGCCGCCGCCTCCTCGATCCAGCGTTATGCCGAGCCGTCGTTCGACGGTGCGCTCGGCGTCGAGGTCGCCGGGCGCTTTGCCGATGCGATGGAGGGGATGGGCGATCCGCCGATCACGAGGGCGGAGGTGCTCGCGCTGACCGGCCTGATCGCCGCCACCAATGGCCAGCCTTTCCAGATGGAAGGGTCCGGCGCGGCGCGGATGCATCGCGATCTGCCGGTCTATGGGACCGCGCTCGGCGCCGAAACTGTGGTCGATGGCGAGGCGATCGAGCAGACCACGCTCAACCGTGGCGAAGTGGTCGAATATAAGCGCCGGCCGCCGATCCTGGACGGGCGCGCGGACGTGTACGGGCTCTATGTCCAGGGCTCGTCGATGCAGCCGCGCTTCCGTGACGGCGCGACCGTGTTTGTGGAGAGCCGCAAGCGCCCTGCGATCGGTGACGATGCGGTGATCTATCTCCGTAGTCCTGATGAGGTCGAGGGCGAGCGGCCGAGTTCGGTGCTGATCAAGACGATCGTTCGCAAGACCGCCGCTTATGTTGAGCTCGAGCAATATAATCCGGCCTGCACCTTCCGTATCCCGATGGATCGCGTCGATCGGATGGATCGGGTGCTGACGCTCGACGATATGATCGGGTGACGAGGCGCTCCGCGGCGAAGGCGGGTTGCGTGGATGCGGGCGGCCGATAGGATCAGCTCATGATCCTGCTGCCCTTCATCGCCGCGGCCGGCATGATCGCCACTGGCGACGATCTGCTCGCGGCCTGCACTGCTGACGAAGGGCGCAAAGCCTGCGCCGCGCTGGTGCTGGGCGTCGCCAATGGGGCGATGCTCGCGGCGCAGGACGCGCATCAAAAAGTGCTGTGCCCGCCGGTGGGCGTTCGCCCCGACGCGCTCATCCTGACCGTCCGCAAATATCTTGATGCCCATCCCGAGACGCGCTCGAAGCCGGCGCCGATCCTCGTCTACCAGGCGTTGAAGGCGGCATTGCCCTGCCCGCAGGGGTGATGCGCATAAAGCGTACACCATCTTGACACTTGTACGCTCAATAGGTACAAAACGGGAGCGCCGCTGAGTCGCTCCCTCCGGGTCCGCTGACGGCGCAGACCGAAGAGGATGTCCATGTTGCACCAGCCGATTCTGGCTGCGATCCGTGCTGCCTTGTGCGATCGCATCGATGCGGAGGCGATCCGCCAGCAAAGGCTGGCTACACCCGAAGTTTCGATGCCCTCCAGCCTGCTCGCCGTCGGGCTGTGGCTGGCGGATAAAGGCTGGGACGAGCCGCCCTCGCCCGGGGAGATATTTTTCGCCTGGGGCCCGACCGCGTATCGCCGCTATCTTGGACGCCTCACCGCCGAGCAACGCATCGGGGAGATCGAGACCGGGCGTCGGGTGATCTTCGACGGTCGCGGCAATCAACCGCCCCTGATCGCCCGCTTCACCGAGTATGAAGGTGGCTTCGTGCGCGACTCCGCGCAATGACGGCGCCTTTCTTCCCACCTCGATCCGTCGAGGATGTCGCGATCGACCTGATCGAGGCTGCCGCCAGATTGCATGCCGTTCGCGTCGAGGCGGATCGTGTCGCGGCCGCATTGGATGCGCGCTGGGCAGCGAATCGTACCGCACGGCGCGACGAGACGGTCGTGCTATCCCAACAGCCATAATTCGTTCGGAATTACCGTGCCTTAACTTCGATAATGCGGCCAGACTAGCGAAGGCGATCCGATTATGATTAGTATATATCTAAAGTTAGAGGATGGGTCGTTGTTGATTGGATTAACCTTACGCTAATATCTCATCTTTGCACGCTCATGATCATTTCATGGACGTTGCGATATGAACTTGGGGAAGCTAGGGGCGATTCGAGCGGGTTTTTCCGGGGACGGTGTTTGTGATTTGTAGCGAAGCCGCCAGGTCCGGCCTTGTGCCGGCGTGGCCGACATGCATGCGCGCGATGCGGTTCCGAGCCTAGCCTGTGTCCATCGGCATGAATCTCGCGTCTGTGGTCTATTGGGCCACGGAAGATCCCTTTATCGATCGCGTGCATACCGCCGAAGGCTGGATTGCGCTGGACGCGTCCTACAAGGATATTTCCTCGACGCTCACCCGGGACGCTGACGGCAATTTCACCAGCCTGACCGGTGTCGCCCGGATCGGCTTCGGGATGGCGGTCGATCCCAAATATGCGGCCCCGCTGGACGAATATGTGCTGACCTACGAAGGCACCGGCAAGGTCAGCATCTCTAACGCGAAGATCATCAGCCAAACGCCGGGCAAGGTGGTGTTCGATTATACCGGCCCCGATGCGCAGCCGGGCGTGGTGATCACCTGGACCGGCGTCGACCTCGCGAACATGGTACGCAACCCGCACGTGGTGCGGGTCGATCAGCAGGCCCTGTTCAACCAGGGCGAGATCTTCAATCCGGACTTCGTCGCCAAGGTCTCGCAATGGGGCATGGTTCGCTTCATGGACTGGGGCAACACCAACAGTTCGCTCGACGTGAACTGGTCCACCCGCGATACGCTGCAGGACACGTTCTGGTCGAAGCAGGCGCATCCCGACGGCGCGCCGCTCGAGGTGATGGTCA